>JAEEGL011570387.1_pt1 | contig 13008 bp, 9 predicted proteins | sample 9134231 | NCBI WGS metagenome assembly JAEEGL01 (sample SAMN16246548, study PRJNA631951) | gut metagenome | biome: gut microbiome; feature: rumen; material: fiber-attached | host: Bos | place: Iran: Karaj | collected 2018-10 | reverse complement strand
TTCTGATAAATTTACTCATTCTGGTAAATCAATTGAAATATTACTATCATCAATAAATTCTGTTTGTCATGAACCCAAACCATCAGATATTCATTCAAATTCTTTTAATCAATTTTCAACTTCTTCTATAATTGGTTCAACTTCTCCAATTATATCATCATAAGTCTCATCAATTTGAGATATAGCTTCTTCAATCTCCCTATCAAGAGTCGCTATCTCTGCACGATCTAATACAGAAACTATCTGTTGTGTCTCTATCCATATTGCTAACTTTCATGCACGATGCGCCTCATTCATTCATTCTATTATACTTTGATGAACAAGATATTTTTCATTTGCATTTTTAAGCTTTCTTTTTAATCCGTTTTCTACTTTTTTTGCTTCCTTTAATTTTTGCGTAGCAATAGATAATCTGTTTTCATATATTTTCAAACGATTAAGATCAAAACTATTATTTCTTTCTAATAATTTCTTTCCATATCCATTCTCAAAACCAAAATTATTAAATTTATTTCTGGCTTGTGCTTTCTTTATTTCAGCAATAGTAGACTCTAATTTTGCTTTCATTCTTGATATTCTTTCTACTTTTGCTGTTTGTTCACTTAAATGCTTTGCAGCTCATTCTGCTGTAGCCTTAGCTTTTTGTAAAGTTGCTTCCTGTTTTGTAAGTTTTTCATAAAATTTTGGATGTAATTTTCTCACAACAGCCTCTGTTCACTTATCTAGTTTTCTAAATGTCCATCTTCAAATGCTATTTATTTGTTTCATAACAGGTATTTTATCTCAAAAGCTTAATCACTTTCTTAATAAATCTGCCCTTCTTTTTAATAGTCATTTTACTTCCATCTCTGCAACCCTACCTGCTTTACTTGCAGTCTGAGTTTCTCTTGAGATTTGAACCGCATCTCTTCTAACCTGTCTCTGAGCATAATTTCTTGCTCATCAATTCATCTCTCCATACATTAATCTTGATCAATTATTATTTTTCAATCACTTCTCTGCTGTTTTAGTAGCAGATTTTACTCAACTTTCCATTGATTTAGCTGCTGATTTTGAAGTATTTCTTGCTATATTTTTTACCTGAGCTTTTGTTGTAACCTTAGATATTCATTTAGTCACAGCTCTAAGTCATGCTACATTTAATCAAAATTTTGCGGCACCTCATGGTAAAAAAGTAAGAACAATTAAAGTAGCACTTCTTCAAGTACGATACTGAGCTTCAGGTGTTGCTAAACCTTGCGTAAAAGCATCTCCATATGCTTGTTTCAATCACTTCCACAAATCTCCTGGATTCTTTATTAACTTATACAAGGCTTTACCAAAAGCTACTGGATCTTTTACAATTTGAATCAACATATCAGGAATCGCCATTAATTCATCAATAACTCATTTCATAAGATTCTCAACCTTACTGTTATTAGATATATCATTAGAAATTCCACATATTCGATAAATTCATCTAGTTACCAAATTTGGAGAATGTTCTGCAGTTTTTTTAGCTTCAAGTCATTGCCTTATAAGTCTTTGTTTAATATTATTTATAGCTATAATTTCTTTACCTAAATTTTCTGGACGATCAAATGTTTTACTTTTTAAGTAAGCTTTAAAACCACTATCGTATAAAGTGGAAAGATATGTTTCTTGGTATTTAAACTTATTTTTTATCTCTGAAAGCGCATTTTTTACTTGAGCTTCTATTGCTGCTTCTTGAGAACCTTTTACGTCAGCTTCTACTTTTTTTGCTAAAGAGTCTGAAATTGCCATGATTATAATTTCTTAAATAATAAAAATTAATTATTTTCTTTTTTATCTTGGTAATCTTTTACTAACAATAAAAGATTTTCATAAATTGTCCTAAGGTCTTCATCTGTTGCCTGTTCTCAAAATTCTCATAGAGTATCATCTAATCAATTCAAATCTCATCATGCATCTCCAATAATTCTTGTCATATTTTTCACTTCCTTGTATTTATCTTCATGAGATAAAGAGTCAAAATGAGATAACTGATCTTGCATAGATATTGCCATAATAATAATTTTAAAATATAAATTTACATATCTATTATATCTAGAATTATTTTTTTGTCAAATTTTTGGAGAATTTTTTTGTTTATAAAATTTCATTTGCGTTTTTGTGGTGAACGATTATATTATTTACTCAGATTTTTCATATTTTTACTGAAAATATTTTATGAAAACCTTAGCGATAGAAACTAGCTGTGATGATACTTCTTTAGCAATTATAAATAATGATAATTGAATTTTTTATGTTGAAAAGATTGTGATGTATTCACAGATTCAACAACATATTCCTTATTGATGAGTTTTGCCTGAAGTTGCTTCGCGTTTACATAGTGAAAAGATTGTTGCATTAATACAAGAAATTTGATTAAATAACATTGAGAATGTGGATTTTATATCAGTAACTACTAAGCCTTGATTACCTTGATCTTTGGTTGTTGGTCGTACTACGGCTCATTTGTTAGCTGAATATTATAATAAACCTTTAACTGAGGTTAATCATATTCATTGACATATTTTTTCGATTTTACTTGAAAGAAAAGTTGAAGATCTTCAGTGTCCTTTAGTTATTTTAACTGCGTCTTGAGGTCATAATGATTTGTATGTAGTTAATAATAAGTTTGATGATAATTTAAAAAATCTTGATACTGAACAAGTCTGACCATTTTTTGTAACCAAAATTTGATATACTTTGGATGATGCTGCTTGAGAAGCTTTTGATAAAGTATCTAAGATGTTGAATTGACCGTATCCTTGAGGACCTTGGATTTCTACTCAAGCTTTGAAATGAAAACCTAATGAAAAGTTTCAATTTAAAAGAATATTCTTACCATTAAAGGATGATCAGATTTTTGAATTCAGTTTTTCATGAATGAAGTCTCAAGTTTTACAATTATTATCTCATATTGAGAAAGAATGAAAATTTTTGAGTGAACAGGATATTTGTGATATAGCTTATGAATTTCAGGAAGCTACTGTTGAAACTTTATGAAAACGTTTATTAAGAGCTGCTAAAATGTATTGAGCTAAAACTATTGCTATAGCTTGATGAGTTTCTGCTAATAAGAGATTAGCTGAATATGTTGAAGAATTAGCTGAAGAATGGAATAAATCTGATTATGCTATTAAAAAATGATTACATGTAGATTTTATTCATCCTGTTAAGAACTTATATTCTACTGATAATTGAGCTATGATATGAGTTGCTTGATTACTTATGAATTAAAAATTATAATATTTAACTAAGTTTTTAGTATTTACATCTTGATTTTTATGTTGTTTTATTTATTTTAAGTTTTCTGTTAAACAAAAAATACAAGATTTTTATGGAGAAGTTAAAAAAAATTGGAAAAATGATTAAGATGGCCCAACTGGGTTGGTCTGAAATCGAGGGAGAAATTATGAGAGAGCCTGCATTGCTGTGTAAAAGTAGTGTCTCTTTGAAGATGGATAAACTCAAGAATCTTCTTGAGGATATCCGTGCGAACATTGAGTCGTCGTTGACTACGGAGAACTTACCAAAGTGTAAGAACTTTCTTGAGACTATCTTCAAGATTAGTGAAAATCTGAGGGTTAGCTACGTGTTCCCTGGTTACGTTGAATCCTACTACATCATGGATACGTTAAAGATTGCAGGCTATTCTGGTGAGCGTTAAAATTTCTCTTTTCGTGGCTGAGAGTTTTCTTTCAGCCTTTTTTTATTTATTTTCTACTAATTTACCGTTTTCTAGATGTATTATATGATCTGCAAAGCGTAGAATTGTTGGATCGTGTTCTATCATTAATATTGTATCTCATTTTTCTAGAAATGATTTTAATACTCATAATAATCTTGATATATCATCTGGATGTAGTCATACTGTTGGTTCATCTAAGAAATACACACAATGTCATCTATAATCTTTTAATAAATGTTTTACTAATTTTAATCTTTGAGACTCTCCTCATGAAAGCATATGGGCTGATTGTCACATTTTCAAATATCATAATCAGATATCACACATCAATTTTAATTCACGTGTAATATTATCCATTTCATGAAAAAATTCTAAAGCATCAGATATGTACATATCGAGAACGTCAGCGATAGTTTTTCAGCGCCATTTTATTCATAAGATTTCAGGTTTATATCTTTTTCATTTACATAAATCACATGGTACATATGTATCAGGTAAGAATTGTAATTCTATCTTTTTGTATCAATATCAATTACATGCAGGACATGCTCACTTTTCCGAGTTAAAACTGAAATAACTAGAATGGAATCATAAATATTTAGCATCAGATGTATTTGCAAATACATCACGTATTCTGTCAAATGTTCAAACGAATGTTGAAGGACAACTTCTTGGAGTCTTTCATATACTTGATTGGTCTACATATATTGTATTTTTAATTTCCTCAAATCATTCAATTTTATCTACTGCCAAATCTTTGTAGAATTCTTGAAGTGCTATGTTTTCATAATGTGCATATTCTTCAGCACGCATTACTGGAGCTGCTAGTATATCTTCCCATGAATATCATTTCTTTAGCATTTGAAGACGAATATATGATTGTACAAATTTTTCTTTATCGTTTAGAAAGCGGAAAAGAGTTGTGTACATTAATGTTGTTTTTCATGCTCAAGATCATCATGTAATTACTGTAAAACTTCATAGATTTATACTTACATCTACTTTTTGTAGGTTATATTTTTCTGCTTTACGGATTTTAACTCGTTTATTTGATGGCGTATGATTAAAATCCATTTCAACTTTTTTCTTTCAATTTAGATACTGTGCTGTAAGGCAATTTGATTTTAAAAATTCTGAGTATGGTCATGAAAACATTAATTCTCATCAAAAATCCCCCGCTCCAGGTCCGATCTCTACTATTCGGTCTGATGCCTCTATAAATTCTTCGTTATGTTCTACAACCATAATAGTATTTCACATATCTTTTAATCTACGGATAGCTTTGATAGTTCTATCAATTTCTTTTCTATCTAATCATATTGTTGGCTCATCTAAAACATATACGATTCATGTGAGTTTATTTCAAAGCTGTTTAGCAAGACGTAAACGTTGAATTTCTCATCATGATAGTGTATCGATTTGTCTGTTTGTTGTTAGGTATCATAATCATAAATCTTCGATTGTTTGAACTCTATCAAGTAATGGGTTTGTAATACGGTTTATAAGTAGTGGTGGTTGAGTTGTTGAATCTATGAATAATTGTAACAATTCACGCATTTCTTGTAAAGGAATCTTTTGTAAATCCCAAATATTTATTTTTTCAAATCAATCATCTTCAGGCTTTGCAAACGGTAAGTCTTGTTGTAAAAAAGATTCTGAATAATGTGGTAAATTCTTAATTTCTTTAGCAGATTTTTTTGGAAATGTTAAGAATACATGTAGAGATTCTTTCTTTATTTTTGATCAATAACATTGAGGACAAGGTTTCATATCGAGCATTGCCTGAAAATCGACTGTTAACATTCATTTTTCGTATTGATCTTTAATTACATCTTCCATTCAAACGTATTTAAAGCTTGCTCGTTTTCATTTTACTGGTATTCTGCTTCATATTGGAAGACGTAATTCTTCATTATCTCAATATACTACTACATGAAGAAACCAATCAGGTTGATCTTTCCAAGGTTTTTCTAAAACTTGGTTATATTTTTCACATAATTTACGTAATATCGCTTGTCATATGTTAGAATCTCTCCATGGTAAAATAGCATCTTTTAATGGAGATGTTGGTTCGATAATTTTATCAAAATCTACTTGGAGAATTTCTCATAATCAGTGACAGCATTCACATGCTCATTCTCAACGATTTGGTGAAAAATGTTGTGTTGTGAATTCTGGATAAACTATATTACAATTTGGACAAAACATTTTATCTGTGAACCATTGTATTTCTTCTTTATAAGCTTGTTCCTTTGTTGATGAGCTATCTTCTTTTTTCGTTGTTTTTTTTGATTTTGTAGTAATTTCAATATTTGATAATCATGTATTTTCTACTTTTGAAACTGATGCAGATTCTCATGATTTATCCATAACATATACTCAAAATTTTTGAGCTTCTCATAATATTTTAATTATATCTTCTTTTAATCTTGGTAGCTTTTCTTCGTCTATGCTAATACGATCGTATATTCAGAATATTTTTAATGGAAAATATTCTTCTTTTACAACAGGATCTTCAAGGTAGAAATACTCTATAGGTACAGAAAAAGCTGTTTTTTCTTTTTGATTCTTTTTTTCTTTTAATGATAATTCTTGGTCTTCAATATTTTTAGATAGTGATATCTTAGAATTTTGTTCGATTGGTGCTGATAGAAGTAAATATCTTGTGAATCAAGATCATTTTTCGATTTTTGATCTGTTATTCTTTACGAATTTTTGTAAGTCAGCTTTAGTATTTAATCTTCAAGATTCTTTTAATAAGTATAGTTTTTTTCAGAAATATTTTTCTTTTATTTCTCACATTATTTGATCTACATTTTTTGGCTTTATGTGAGCTCAACAATTGTAACAGTAACTTTCTCATACTTTGGCAAAAAGTAGTCTAGTATAATCATCGATTTCTGTTAATGTTCAAACCGTAGAACGGCTATTTCATCAACGTTTGTTTTGTTCAATAGCTATTGCTGGTGAAAGTCATGCACAATATGCTATATCTGGTCTTTCTCATAGATTAAAAAATTGGCGTAAATAGCTTGATAGTGATTCTATGTAACGAAACTGCCCTTCTTTGTATATTGTTTCAAATGCTAATGAGGACTTTCAAGAACCTGAAACTCATGTAAATGTTATTATTTGGTTTTTTGGTAAAACTAAGTCTATATTTTTTAGATTGTTAGTTTTAATTCATTCTAGTACTATTACATCTGATTGATCTTTTGAAAGTACATTGTTTGTGTTCTTTTTTGTTGCCATAAGTTTGAGAAATTATTAAAAGTATTTGGTCAAAATACAATCTGTAAGATTAGGTATTTTATATATAATTGCAAGTTTATCAATAAAGGAAAAGGCATACGGAATACCGTATGCCCCCAAATCGATTACATGAGAAGAGTCGCTTCCTATTTCGGGGAGGCTGCTAGCTATCCTGCCCGGAGGAAGTCAAAGATCAACATTAATTTATACTATATTATTGTTTTTAAAAGTCAAGATTTAATTTTATTATTTAATTAATTCACATTTATCTCATATATTTAGTAATCATTTTTCACTTATAAGTCATTGATTTATTTCTAGAACATATTGTGCCTCCGATGATGGCCTATAAGTTGGACATTCTGGTGTTTTACATGGCTCCATTAAAATTATATCTACTATTTTTAGTTCTGAATCTAATCGAATTCATGCTAGAGGAATTAGTGTATTTTTCATCCAAAATGATAACATTCAAGGTTTATCATAAATAAACAACATTCAATTATCTTCTGGTAATGATTCTCTATACATTAATCATAATTGGCGTGATTCGCTATCTGCTGCAATTTCTATATAAAAACAGTTATTATTACAGCATATTTTCGGACTTTCGTATTCTCCTGCTTTATATTTGTAAATAATGAAGGATAAGATTAAAAGTATGATAAATATAATTATTCAAATTGTTATTTTTGATTTTTTTTTCATTTATTATTTTTTTAATTATAAATTATTTAATATATCTCCACTCTCCTTCTTTTAAGTCTTTTGGAAGACTTCGTTGTGCTTCTTTAATGCGTTGTAAATCAATTAGATTGTATCATAATTTTTTGATAACTCTTCTAATATGACGTTTCTTTCATTCATTTAAAATTACTTTGTATGTTAGTGAATTGTTTGTTGGTTGTATATCTAAGAATTTTAATTGTTCTCATTCATCAATTATTCAGCTTTTAACTTTTTGTTTATCTCATTCACGAAAGGGAGTAGTTAGTTGAATTAAATATTCTTTTTCTATTTGGTATTTTGGATGTTCAAATTGGTTAACTAATGCAGGTGTATCTGTAAGTAAAATTAATCAACGACTATCTTTATCTAAACGTCATATATAGTATCGATTTTTGAATTCTTCTGGAAGTAATTCATAAATTGTTGAATTATGTGGATCAGATTTAGATACAACATATCATTTTGGTTTATTGAATAATATTAGTTTTCATTGATTATTGTTATTTTCTGAAACTGTTATGTTTTCTTTTTCTCATTCTTTATTTATTATTGTAAGAATATCTCAATTATTTACCTCAGATTTAAATGATTCAAGTTTTTCGTTATTTAAAAATATCTGATTATTCTGGATTAATGAAACAATTTTGCGGCGTGATAGTCACTTTGAGTTTTGTAGATAAGGAATTATTTGCATGAAATAAGTCAGTTTTTCTAAATTATTTTCTGTATTTACAATAAATTTTCAAAATTATATTTCAAGTTGTTAAAAAAGTTCTTCAAAATTTGCATTATTTTTAATTTTGTGTTATAATATCTTATGGTTTTTATGACTTTAAATCTATATGGATAAAAAACAGTATTTACAGAAAATTTTAGTTCAATTAGAGCCTATTCGAGATCTGGCTAAATGACTGGAGATTTTAGTTGAAGAATGAAATTTATGAGATGATGCTTTAGATATTTTAATAGATGCCGTTCAGTGAGCTGTAAACACAGCTAAATCTGATATTGATAAAGAAAAATTACAGAAATGATTAGATGTTTTACAAAAAATGAAACAAATTGAAGAAGAAAGTAAATTGCAGGATGAAAAAGAGTTGAAAGAGTTAGATGATTTAATTGATAGTTTTTAGTTTTTTATACTGTTTAAAATGAAACTTTTTAATGGTTGTAATATGTGAATTTCTAGATTCTTTAGAGTTAATTACCTTGAAGGAGCAGAAGGTGCTGGTGATTCGAGTAAAAATGAAAAATATGATAAGGAGATATCAGAATTTACAAATAAAATTAAAAGTGTAGTTGATGCCCTAACAAATTGAATAGATACAGATGATAATAATGCAAAAATTGAAGGTCAAGAATTAATTAATAAATATGATCCTAAAAAACTTGATGCCTCTTTCGTAAAATATCTTAAAGAAAACCCTGAAAAACTTGAGCCTTTAAAGAAAGTTCTATGAGAATCACTTCAAAAAATTGTTGACAAATTTAAGAAAGATAATGATTGAAATATTCCTGTAGAACTTAATCCTCTTTTAGAATTTGCTAAATCAGTTTGAATTCAATTGCAGGTTGAAAGTTGATTAGTTGATGAGAAAAAGGATCAAGTTGTTGATAATAAAGATCAAGTTGATGAAAAAAAGGATCCAGAACTTAATCTTAAGAATATGGATTTTGAATGAGTTAATAAGGAATGAACTAATCAAGAGTTTTTTAAGTGAAAAAATGAAGAAGTATGAATTAATGAAAAGGCAGATTGACAAAATGAATCAAAATTAGATATAACAAAAAAGAATATTGAAGAACAAAAAAATCTGATTAAAAATATTGATGTATCAAAGCTTTCTGAGGATGTTAAGCAGAAAATTGCAGAATTACAAAAATTACTTGAAAATATTAGTAGTGTTATAGGTAATGTGGTTCCGGAGAATGTTAAAATTTTACAGTGATTTATATCTGACAATTTAACTTGAGATGATAAATCTGATTTTGATGTTAAGAGTAAAAAATCTGATTGAACATTTGATTGAAAATTTTGATCTGGTACTTTGGACTGATTGGATAAGGTACTTGCAAATATTAAAACTTACATAGGTAAAGTAGCTGAAGGATTAACTCAAACAGATGACTCTGCTGATTCAGATGAGGCAAAGAAAAAAGAAAAGTGAAAAGAAGAACCTGATAATAAAGAAGAGCAGGTACCTCTTGATACTAATCCTCTTAAGCTTGGTGATAATAAATACCAAGTTATGAAAAATAGCCAAATTATATCTCAAAATGCTAAATTGAATTGAGCTACTTTTTATTTTGGTAGTGCTTTTAAGTGAAAAGAACCAGTTGAATGACAACAGTGGAATCCTGTTGAGGCTCCAACAGATGGTCAAGATTATAAATGTTTTATGAAGTTAGAGTGAAATGGTAAATCTGGAGTATTTGAGGTTATGCTAGATAAAAATTGAAATTTATGTCCTATAATGAAACAGGTTTGATGAAATTGAGAAAAAATTTTAATTAAAGATAATGAGTCTTGTAAAAAATATTTGGCGGCAAAAATACCTGATTGATTACCATGAAATCCTAAAATAGCTTGGAATGATAGTATGAAGGATTATGTTATTAGGTCTCAAACTGATAGATGACAAATGTGATTAACTGTTGAACCTGTTACGATGGATGGAAATTGGGTAGTTGAAAAAGAATGAAATGTTAATCATTTATCGCAAAGTTTAATTTTATTGAATTTTACTAATTTCTTAAGATGAAATTTTAAGACTTTAGATCAACAAAGAAATTTTAAAAATGATAATCCAGATTTAAAATTAGATAATGGTAATCTTTATGTTAGAGTAAGTAAATCAACTCGTGGTGAAGGTAGATGGTATAAAATAGATAAATCTCAATACTGATTATCTGGATTAAGTGAAGAAACATTAAAGAAGTTTATAAAGTATAATAACCGTGAAGATTGGGAAGATAATTGGGATAGGAAAAAGAATAATAGAGATTATAATAAAGTAAATTTATCTAATATTCCTCTACAAACTAATATTCCGAGAACTCCTACTGAACAACCAAAAGTTACTCCTGTTGAACAACCAGCCACTCCGGTTGAGCAACCAAAAGTTACTCCGGTTGAGCAACCAAAAGTTACTCCTGTTGAATAACCAAAAGTTACTCCTGTTGAACAACCAAAAGTTACTCCTGTTGAACAACCAAAAGTTACTCCTGTTGTAACTTGAGAAACTCTTGAAGAAAAATCATTTTCTCCGCAAATGCTTCAAGACATTTTAAATCCTGCTTGATGAAGAAATTTATTATTTTTTGATGCAGATAGAAGTAAACTAAAAATTGGAGAAATTGATAGAAATGGTTCAAAGGATATAGTATTAACTAATTGAAAATTTAATATTATTATTAATGATATTTTTAATGGTTCAGATTTCTGTGGAGCTAATAATGCTAATGATAAGATTAAAATTTCGTATTTAGCTTTAAGTTTACATACTAGTAAAGTTGATAATTTAACTTTTGAAAAAGATTGATATAAACTTGTAATGAAATTTCATGATTATATGTGATATAATACACGAGATAAGGGTGTGTTATCTCAATATTGAATTACTGAATCGAATTTTAAACAATTTGAACAGTATTTTAAGCGTGATATGATTGTAACATCTGTTGAAACACCTCCTATTGCTACTTCTAATGAAACTCTTGATGAAAAATCTTTAGATATTAATGATTTAAATACTAAAGTAGTAGAAGCTTTAAAATGAATACCTGATATAAAACCTGAGACAATTAATAAAATTAAAATTATTAAGGAATCTGATGGTTCGTGAGAGCATATGACTTTCGTTGATGGAGCGCATTGAGTGAAAATTGATATTGATTGACTATTATCTGATGAAAATATTTTTTGAAATGCTAAAATTGAAGATAAGATGAAACTTTTGTTTATAGCTTCATGGGAATTTTGAAATAATTTGAAGAATATTGATTCTATTTCATATAATATAATTGATAACTCTGAGCTAATGCTTTTAAAGAATGGTGATAGCTATAATTATGTTAATTTATCAAATTTTTGACTTGATAGAAGTATAGCTGAAAAGTTCTTTAGTAATTATACTAATTTAGTTTCTAAATTTAGAAAAGTTGAATTATCTCAGTCTAATGAATCAAGAATTGATTATTTTAATAATTCATTATTTTTTAATAAATTTTCTTTGTTTTGAAAATTGTGAAAAAAAGATTCTTAATCAAAATTTTTATTGAGATTTAAAATAATCGTTGAAAATTTGACAAATATACGTTTGTTATATATAATATATTAAGTCTTTATTATTAAGTGTTATATTAAATGACAAAAAAAGAATATCTAATTAAGATCTTGGAAAATCTTGAACCTATTTGGGATTCAGCTCCAGCTTTAAAAGTCGTTGTTCAAGAATGAGCTCTTTGAGACGATGTTATTGATGTTTTGATTAATGCTGTAGAATCAGGAATTCATTCTGCAAAATCTGAAGTAGCAAAAATGAAAATGAAAAAATGATTGGATACTTTGGAAAGGATGAAACAAATGGAAAAACAAAGTGCATTACAAGATGAGAAAGAATTATCAGAATTAGATAATTTAATAAATGATTTTTAATTTTTAATTTTTATTAAAATGGTTGAAGTTAAAGATTATAAAGATTTAAATTCTGAAGAAGTTCAGGCTTCTTTGGATGATAAAGTTAAGAAACTTATTAATGAAGTTAATGAATTAAATGATGTTGATGATAGCAACGATCAGCTTGAATGAGTGATGGATAAAACAACTGAACTATCGGAGGAAAAGTCGTCAGAACATATTGCTGGTGTTCAATTGAATAAAGAATTGAAAAATGCTTTATTATCTGAAGACTCTTCTGTTGTTGAGGTTTTAATTAAAGAACTTAAGAAATTTCAGGATAAAGAATGAGTTTCTGATTTGATTAATAACTTAACGGAAGTATTATATGAAAAAAATTGAAGAGCACAATCAGGATTAGAACAAAAAAAATCTGATGATTTAAATATTGGTATTTCAGTTGGTTGATGGAAGGAAGGTAGAATGCCGATTGAAACTGAGACTCCAACTGAAGAACCTATAGAACCAACGGCACAGCCTACAGAGGAAGAAGCTCCACAATCAGATTCGTATAATTCTGATGATTTAAATATTGGTATTTCAGTTGGTTGATGGAAGAGAAATGAAAAACCAATTGAAAGTGGAACGGAAATTTCTATACCAGAACCAAATCCAGAGCCAGAGCCAACACCTGGGCCAGAACCAGAACAAC
>JAEEGL010504796.1_pt1 | contig 13008 bp, 8 predicted proteins | sample 9134231 | NCBI WGS metagenome assembly JAEEGL01 (sample SAMN16246548, study PRJNA631951) | gut metagenome | biome: gut microbiome; feature: rumen; material: fiber-attached | host: Bos | place: Iran: Karaj | collected 2018-10 | reverse complement strand
TTTATGCTCCTAGAACCTGATAAAAGGGGTAAGGAGAATTACGTTGAACTTCCTGCTTGTAAAGAAAGATTTTATATTCCAGAAAATTTATATATTATAGGAACTATGAATATTGCAGATAAAGAGCAAACAATGTCAGATTATGCAGTTAGAAGAAGATTTAGTTTTTATAATATTAACCCAATATTTGATAATAAAGATTTTATTAAATATTGCTCAAATAGTGAATTAAAACTAAAAATTATAGAGGCTGTTAAGGAAATAAATGAAATGGTTTCCGGCAACAAGCAAATTGGTCATTGCTATTTTTGCAAAGATGAAAACGATAAAGAATTAATTAGAACCGTAAAATATGAATTGGTTCCACTTGTTGAAGAGTATTTTAAGGATGAACCTCAAGTTAAAGATGTAATTATAAAGAAATTGGAAAAAGCAATGAAATAATATCTATAGCGGTAACGTAGTCGTCACGATATAAAAGCAAAATAAAAGCGTTTGAATTTAATTCAAACGCTTTTTTGGTGCACCACCGGGGACTCGAACCCCGGACCCACTGATTAAGAGTCAGTTGCTCTACCAACTGAGCTAGTGGTGCACATAAAATTACTTGAAAAAGTAATAAAATAGCAACTTTCTTAGATTCTTAATCAGCTGTCACTCTTTTATGACAACAAATGAATTATATTGCTAAATCGCCGTTTTGTCAACCTAAAAATTAATTAGTCTTTTTCTTGCTATGTTTTTTAAGTTGGTATATCATAAATAGGGTAAAATCTTACGGAAATCGTAAATTGCAGTTAAAAATACTATAAAATACAAAAGGTGAAGATTAATGTACTTAAAACGACTAGAATTACAAGGATTTAAATCATTTGCAGACAAGACAACTCTAGAATTTAAGCCTGGAATTACAGCTGTTATTGGCCCAAATGGTTCTGGAAAGTCTAATATTTCGGATGCTATTAGATGGGTTTTGGGAGAACAAAGTGTTAAGACTCTTAGAGGCTCTAAATTAGAAGATGTTATTTTCGCCGGCACTCAAGCAAGAAAGCCGGTTTCTTTTGCAGAAGTATCAATCACGTTGGACAATGAAGATCATAAATTGCCAATTGATTATTCTGAAGTAACAGTTTCAAGAAGAGTTTATAGAAGCGGTGATAGTGAATTTTATATAAATAAAAATCAATGCAGACTTAAAGATATCGTTGAACTATTTATGGATACGGGTATTGGTAGAGATGGTTATTCTATTATTGGACAGGGTAGAATAGATGAAATACTATCTACTAAGTCTGAAGAAAGAAGACATATTTTTGAGGATGCTGCGGGTATTGTTAAATATAGAACAAGAAAAGAAGAAGCCGAGAAAAAATTAGAAAATACAAAGCAAAATTTACTTCGTATTAATGACATTGTTTCTGAACTTGAGAACCAGTTAGAGCCTCTTCGTGAGCAGTCAGAAAAAGCAAAAAGCTATTTAGAATATAAAGAAAATCTTAAATATTTGGAAGTGGGTTTATTTATTAGCAATATTGCAAAAAATAAGCAAAAATTAGAAGAAATCACAAAACAAGTTGAAGAAGTTCTTGCGCAAACAGAAGACGAAGATAAGAAGCTTGCTTCACTTCAAGAGTCAAAAGAAGAAGCTAGAAAAGCAATAGAAGAAATTACAAAGACAATTGAAGAATTGCAAGCAAAGATATTTGATGAGCAAAATAATATAGAAAAGTCTAATTCTGAAATTGGAATTAAAAATGCAAAAATTGAGCATAATATTGAAAATTCAGAAACAAATAAAAAAGATATTGAAGATTTAAAAGCTAAAAATGAAGAATTAAAGAAAGAAATAGAAGATAGAAAATTAAGACAAGAGCGTTTAGCAAATGATAAGAAAAAGTTTGAAGATGAACTAAAAGAAAAAGAAGATGAGCTTGCTAAATTATCTGAAAATTTAAGTCAAGATGCCAAAAGAATAGAAGAACTTAAGGCTAAAATTATGCAAAATATTGATCTTAAATTTGAAAAGATGGAAACGCTTAAAAACCTTACTTCTAATCATGACACTTGGAATAGTAGAATCAAACAAATTGACACAGAAATTTTTGATAATAAATTAGCTATCGACAAAGAAAATATGGCAAAAGCAGAGCAAAACAAATCATTTTCAGAAATTTCTAAAATAAAAGCAGAATTAGAAGAAAAGTTAAATAGAGTAAAGAAAATTAGAGAAGAACATGAGGATAAAGTTCTTGGTTATGAAAATACAATTAGAGAAACGCTTGGAGAATTAAGTAACAAAGAATCAAGACTTAAGTTTTTGATAGAGACAGAAAACGAATATGAAGGCTATGTTAATAGCGTTAAAGCAGTTATGCAAAGGTCTCAAAAAGATGCTTCATTTGGTAAAGGTATTTATGGTACAGTTGCAAGCTTAATAAAAGTACCTAATGAATATGAAACTGCTATCGAACAACTGCTTGGTGGAAGCCTTCAAAACATCGTTACTGAAAATGAAGAATATGCTAAAAATGCAATTGAATTTTTAAAGCAAAATAACTTAGGAAGAGCATCTTTTTATCCTATTACATCGGTAAAAGGTGAAAAGCTAAAAAATAATTTAAAAGACGAACCAGGATTTATCGGAATAGCTTCTGATTTGGTGTCATATGACGGAAAATATGATGGTGTAATGCAATCAATCTTAGGTAGAAGTGTTGTAATAGACAATATGGATAATGCCATTAGTGTCGCTAAAAACAACAAATATTCATTTAGAATAGTTACAAAAGACGGAGATATCTTAAATACTTCAGGTCAGATGACTGGAGGTAGTATTGCCAAAAAGACTACTTCGCTTCTTTCTCGTGGAAGAGAAATAGATGAACTTAAAAAGACTGTTAAAGACTTGCAAGCAGACGTTAAAAAAATTCAAAAAGAGTTCGAAGACTACAAAGCAAGTGCCGAAAATGAACTTAAAGATAGTGAAGAAGTAGCTAATAAATATCAAGAAGTGCAAATAACATTTGCCACAGAAAATCAAAAGATGGAAGCTATTAATGCTAACATTGATAAAGCAAATAAAAAGATTGAGCTTCTTCAAAATGAAAAGGATACTTTGGCTTCTCAATTCGAAAATGTTAAAGTTGATATCGCTAATTTAAATGAATTGATGACGAATTTAGATAAAGAAAATGAGGAAGCTCAAACAGAAGTTGATGAATTTGCTAAGAAAAATATGGAGCAACAAAAGGTATTTGATGACTTAAATTCAGATATTATGGATCTTAAGATTTCTGTTTCAAGCTTTGACGAAAGCAACAACTCAATCGATGAAATGCTAGATAGAATTAATCAAGATATTGAATCAAATGGAGCTGCAATAAACAAAAAAGAACAAGACATTGAGAAGATGCTAGAGGAAAATGAAACTCTTAAACAAGAGATAGAAAGCACCAAATCATCAATTTCAGAAATTGAGTCAAGAATTGAAGAACTAAATCAAAATTTAGTAGATTACAAAGACGATAGAGATAATAAAAATGCAAAAGTACAAGAAGTAGACGGAAGCATTGATAATGAATATCGTACTTTAGATATTCTTCACGACCAAGCAACCAAGCTTGATGTTAAAAAAGCAAAGTTAGAGCAAGATATTGAAGATATCACTAACAAAATGTGGGAGGAGTATGAAACTACTCCAAATACTGCAACATCTTATGCTGAAGTTACTTCACATACAGCTAAAGATGTCGAAAAAATCAAAGCAGATATTAAAGAATTAGGCATAGTAAATGTAAATGCAATTGAGGAATATAAAGCTGTCGGAGATAGATATGAATTCTTAAGAACGCAAAAAGAAGATTTAGAGGCTTCACAAGCATCTCTAGAAAAAATAATTTCGGATATGGTTGAGCTTATGAAGATTCAATTCTCACAAAACTTTGAGATAATTAATAAAAACTTTAGCGAAGTGTTTGTAGAATTGTTTGGTGGTGGCAGAGCTGAGCTTACGCTTTCAGATACAGAAAATGTTTTAGAAAGTGGAATAGAAATTGAAGTTCAACCACCAGGAAAGAAGCTTCAAAATATGATGCTTTTATCAGGAGGAGAAAGAGCATTCACAGCAATTGCGCTACTATTTGCTATTCTTAAATTATCACCATCACCATTCTGTATATTAGACGAGATTGAGGCAGCGCTTGATGATGTTAATGTTTATAGATTTGCAGATTATTTGAAGAAATTTGCTGAAGACACACAATTTTTATTGATTACACATAGAAAAGGAAGTATGGAATCTGCAAATACAGTATATGGTGCAACTATGCAAGAGCATGGTATCACCAAGCTAATTTCTATGAAATTAGATGCTTAGAAATTTTGAAAGGTAGTTTTAAGTAAGTGTTTGAAAGATTGTTTAAAAGGAAAAATATTTTTTCATACATACCAGCTTTTTTGGTCGCTTTTTGTAGTTTGACAATTGGAATTAATCCATTTTCTAGTGCTATGTTTGCTGTTATGGTTGAAGAAAAAATTCCTGTTTTAGTTCCATTTTTGTTTACTTCGATAATACAACTTTTATTATTTGGATATGAAAATGCGCTAAGTTTTTTGATTTTTGCGGTTATATATTCGATTATTAAAGCTTTTTCGAACAATAAACAAAAATATAATAGTGATGATATTATTGAATTGGTAAAGACATTTTCGTTAAGAGTGTTTATGGCGTCATTGATTTCAGAAGGCATTCTTTTACTAACCGGCATCGAGGAGTTATCTGAGATTCCTAATATTATTTGTCTAGTACTATCAGTGATAGTGTTTAGCATTGTGTTTATGTATGCATTTAAGTATTACTATTATTTAATTAAAGAAAATGATAATAATATTAAATTCATACATGTTGCGTCTTTCTTAGTTATGAGTGTTATATGTGCATCACTTATTAAGTATGCAAATGTTTTAAATATTAATTTATGGATAGCCATTTCTATTATTCTATTAATGATTGCGGTATGGCGTAAAAATATTGTGTTTGCTATTATGGCTTCACTTCTTACTTCTTTGATTTTTGTGCTATGTGGAAATATATCTTTTGGGATAATAATTCTTACGTTAGTTGTTGGAGTTGTAACTACATTATTATCAAAAGCAAATCGAAAGGGAGCTTTTATAGGTCTTGTATTTTCTTTTATAGTTTTGCTATTTGTGACAGTTAATAATGATGGTACTTCTTCAGAATTAAGAATAAAGAAAGATTATTATGACTTTTTAAGAAATAACATGCAACATTTGAGTGGAGATGAATTAAAGCAAGCAGAGGAAGAACTAGCTCGTTATGAGACACTAACCAAAATTCAAGAAGAATCTAAAAATACACTTTCTAGCTTTATAATTAAATGTATGGTATTAGGTTTCTTCGTATTATGTGTTATCCCATACAAATATTTAGAATATGTTGATAGAGTTGTTCCTGATGCACCTAGTCCAAAACAAATTAGAGAGAGACTATTTAGAGTAAGTAAAATATATTGGTTAAATCCAGGAAATGATGATAAATAAAAAACGGCGTCTTTAAATAGACGCCGCTTTTTTTATATTTGCGAAAGATCAACTAAATCATTAGTATATATTCCATCGACCATTTTGTTTTTTAAATAATTAAAATCATCAATACTATCAATTGTATGGCAATAAACATATACGTTAAGGGCTTTTAGGCTTGCTACAAATTCTTCTGTTGCCCTTGCACTTGGCATTGTAATTGCAAATACTTGATTAACTTTGCAAAACTCTGCAACTTCTTCATCAGTATCAGGACTTTCATATAGTGTATAAATAATGTTTTCAAATCCCATTTCCTTAGCTTTTTTATATTCATCTTGATTATATACTTGAGGAATAATTCTAATCATCATTTCTGGGTATTTTTCTTTTATCTCTGTAAGTAAAGTCATGTTATCATCTTTAGTATCTGTAACTAATAGTAATTCTGGAAATTCAGAGTTCATTAATGAGATTATCTTACTTAAGTCTAATTGCCCTGCATCACCAATCATATTAAATCCCATAAACTCATCGTGTTTGTAATCGTCTCTTGATTCTACCCCAAAGAACTTCGTTAAAAAGCCATCCCAACTATGAAATGCAACTTGATAATCATCTACGGTTTTTAAAAAATCGATTTCACAAAGTCTTGTTCCTTTTTCATAAGAGTTTTTAATAGCTTTATATGAATTAGAATATGTGTATCTATTATTATCAACATATAGGCTTCCGCCTGCGTGCGCGATAATTGACTTTTGCTTATCACTCAAACTTGAAGGAGTAAAAGATGTAATTGGTTCTACATTATTTGAATTAAAGAATGCAAAGTAAGAAACAACCCCTATAATAATAATTAATATTAACAATATTAGAATTTTTTTCATTGTATACTCCTTTCAAAAAATAGACTTTTGGACACAAAAAAATGAGTCTATTTTGGCGACTAATAGTTGCCGCATCAACATATTTTTTAAAATAGAAAAGGCTAGAAGATCACTTCTAGCCTTTATGTCGCTTAAACTTTGGTGAGCCTGGAGGGATTCGAACCCCCGACCCACGCCTTAGAAGGGCGTTGCTCTATCCAGCTGAGCTACAGACCCAAAGTAAGCTAAGCGACGTCTTATATGTTAGCACGAGGCGACATAAAAGTCAATACTAGAAATTTGATTTTTAACATAATTATCTATGAAATCTGGCATTATAACGCTTTTTTTGAGTTGAACGTCTTTTTCTAGAAGATTTTCTAATAACTTTATTATAGAATCTAATAATTAATATCAAAACGACAAAAACTGCGAAAATTTTTAAGAAAATGACTAAAATATCAAGCAAAAACGCCCCTATTGAAAAAGGAGGTCTTTCCTCAATAGAATTACCAGCTACTAAATCTACCTCAATTACAGAATTATATATTTTATACGTTGCTTTTCCTAAGATATCTCCGAGAGTTAATAGGAGCAAGGATATCTTCTTTTATTTCTATAGAAGGAGTTATTTCATGCTCTAAATCGGTGTTGTCTACAGTATATACAACAGGTTTTCCAATAACAATATTTAATATATCGTCTTTATTTTTTGAATTCTCAATATTAAGAGTTTCTATTACATCTCCACTTCTTGCAAAAGTATGTAATGTTAGGTTTGAAAAGCCATAATCAAATAATGTTTTTGTGTCTAAATACCTTTGACTATCACCTTCTTCGGTAGTGCCTCCGCCTAATATACATGCTATTAAATCTATTCCATTTTTACTTGCAGAAGAAACCAAACAGTTCTTAGCTTCGCTTGTAAAACCAGTTTTTCCACCGGTGCAGTATTCATAAAAATACTTACTATCGTCAATAAGTAGTTTATTAGAATTACTAAATGTTCTGTCATCCTTGTCATAAATACTAGTAGCAGGTAATGTAAAGGACTTCATTCCACATATTCTTCTAAAATCAGGAAATTTGTTATATGCATATCTATACATAAGAGCAAGATCATAGGCACAAGAGTAGTGATTTTCATTATGCAAACCATTACTATTAACAAAATGAGTAAGTGTAAGATCTAGTTCTATACATTTTTCATTCATCCTGTTAACGAATTCTTCTATTGAGCCAGAAATTCCCTCAGCAAGAATATTTGCAGCTTCATTTCCAGAAGCTATCAGTAAGCCTTCTAACAAATATTCTACGCTTAATTCCTCGCCTGCACGGATGTTTACTATACTTCCACCGTCTGGAACGCTAGTTATAGCATTTTCACTAGCCACTAAAGTCTTATTTAAATCAAGATTTTCTAGAGTAAGTATAGCTGTCATTATTTTTGTGGTACTTGCTGGAAATGCCTTACTATATGCGTCTTTTTGAAAAATTGTACGTCCACTAGTTAAATCAATTAAAACTGCTTTTTCAGAGTTTATCTCTACTGCCATAGTATAAGAAGCAAAAATAACAAATAGAAAAATTAACAAAATAACGATTTTTTTCAATTTAAAATTCCTCCTAATTAAGGATGATAAATTTCAGTTTTATTTTAAACAATTTTTGGTTATCATACAAGCAACATAAAGTATTTTTACCACTTTTTACCACTTTTCTTGCTAAAAAATTGCTTATAGAATATAATTCTAAGTATAAATAAGGAGGACTTATGGAAATAAAAGCAAAACACATTTTTTATGTGGGGGCTTTTATCGTATTGACTATTATAGGCATTTTTTTGGTGCCAAAAAACGAAGAATATTTTGACGAGTCATTATTTGTTAAAAATGACGATAATCTATCTGGTGAAACAATATTTGTACACATTATAGGGGCTATTAATAATCCAGGAATTAAAGAAGTTCCTAAATATACAAGATTATTTGAACTGATAGAGCTTGCTGGTGGAATGACCGAAAATGCAGATGTTTCAAAACTTAATCTAGCAAGTGTATTAAAGGATGAGCAAAAAGTAATAGTTCCAGAAATAATTACAGAAAATGATGCTATAAATATAAGCACTAAAAAACCTGTAAATCAAAAGAGCAGTTCGAAAGAATTAATTGTTAATATTAATAACTCTACTAAAGAAGAATTAATGTCTTTACCTGACATTGGAACTTCTACAGCTCAAAAAATAATTGATTATCGAGATAATAATGGCATGTTTAATGATATAGAAGACATTAAAAATGTTAGTCGGCATAGGTGAAGCAAAATTTAACAAAATCAAAGAGTTTATTACAGTCTATTAATGAGGAGGTTATGCTATGAATCCTAATGAGATTATTCGTAAAAAAAGAGATCAAGAAGAACTTACGAAAGATGAGATTGAATTTTTTATAAATGAATATGTAAATGGAAATATTCCGGATTATCAGGCATCTAGCCTTCTTATGGCAATATACCTAAATGGAATGTCTCAAAGTGAAATTTATTTTTTAACAAATGCAATGGCGCATTCTGGGAAGATAATGGATTTATCTTCTATTGATGGAATAAAAGTAGATAAACATAGTACTGGCGGAATTGGAGATAAAGTTACTTTGGTTTTAATGCCACTTATTGCTGCATGTGGAGTCCCTGTTGCAAAAATGTCTGGCAGAGGACTTGGATATACACAAGGAACAATAGATAAATTAGAGTCTATTGAAGGGTTTAAGACCAATATTTCAATATATGATTTTATCCAAAATGTTAAGGCAATAGGTATTTCTTTAATATGTCAGCAAGAAGATATTGCGAAAGCAGATAAAATGTTATATGCACTTCGTGATGTCACTTCTACTGTAGAAAGCATTCCATTAATAGCTTCATCAATTATGAGTAAGAAAATTGCAGCTGGCGCTGATAAAATTCTTCTTGAAGTTACTTGCGGAAGCGGAGCATTTATGGGGAACCTAGATAGAGCAAAAGTTTTAAGTCAAACTATGGTAAATATAGGAAGACAATACGGAAAAGAGACAATAGCGGTTATTACAAATATGGATCAACCACTTGGAAGATTTTGTGGAAATAGCTTAGAAGTTATGGAGACCATAAATACTTTAAATGGTAAAGGCGAAGATGATGTTGTTTCGCTTTGTACAATACTTGGCGCATATATTTTGAAACTAGCAGGTGTTAGTGATAATTTAGCCAATAATATGCGAATGATTAAATCTAAAATAGATAATAAAGAAGGACTAATAAAATTTAGAGAGCTACTTTTAAGACAAGGTGGAAATACATATTGTATAGATCATCCAGAAGTGTTAAATAAAGCAACCTATAAGATACCAGTAAAAACATTAAAGCCAGGGTATGTTCATGAAATAAATTGTAAAAATATAGGAAAAGCTATAGTTAATATGGGCGGAGGAAGACAGAAAAAAGAAGATACAATTGATAACAGTGTTGGAATAGAAGTGTTAAAGAAAATAGGAGACTATGTTGAAGCAGATGACATTCTACTTTTTATTTACTGCAATAAAGAAGAACTTGGAAATAGTCAAATTAGATTTTTACAAAATTCATATGTAATAGAACCTGAAAAAGCAGAAAAAGTTGAAGAAGTTTTGGATATTATCGAATAGTGTTAGAAAGAGGGTTACGAATTGCAAATTAATTTAACTGAATATCTTGAAAATTCGTCAAAAAAATATCCATCAAAAACGGCTTTTTCAGACGAATTTCAAAGCTATTCATATAAAGATTTTAATAATATTTCTAAAACAATTGCTAATAGTATTAGCGATAAATTAGAAGGGAAAAATAATCCAATTGCAATTTTCATAGATAGAAATGCACTTTGCCTTTGTGGATTTTTTGGAAGCCTATATAGTGGAAATTTTTATGTTCCAATAGATAATAAAATGCCTGAATTAAGGTTAAAAAAATTGCTTAATAACGTTAAACCTAAAGTAATTTTATACTTAAATAGTGAACAAAATCTTATTGATACTTTAAAAACCGAATATGATTTTTTTGCAATCAACCTTAATGAAATTTCAAATGAGTATTTTTCTTCTGGTGAAAAAGAAGTAACATTAAATGCAAAGAAAAATACTATTGATGTAGATCCAGCATATGTAATTTTTACTTCCGGAAGTACTGGTGATCCAAAAGGAATTGTTATATCACATAAAAGTGTAATAGATTTTACTGAATGGATGGCAAGTACATTTGGATTTTCAAGTGATGATATTATGGCAAATCAAGCACCATTTTATTTTGATCTAAGTGTTAAAGATATTTATTCGACAGTAAAAAATGGCGCTACTTGTCATATTATTCCAAGGAAAGTTTTGATGTTTCCTAGTTTGCTTGTTGACTTTATAAATGAAGTTAAAGCAACTTCATTAATATGGGCGACATCTTGTTTTAATTTGGTTTCTAATTCAAAAGTATTTGAAAAGAAAACTTTAAAAACAGTTAAAAAAGTAATTCTTGGCGGAGAAGCATTGTTAGGAAAGCATCTTAATAATTGGAAAAGGTTCAATCCTTATATACAATATGTTAATTTATACGGACCAACCGAAGTTACAGTAGATTGCACATATTATATTATAGATAAAGAATATGGGGATGATGAATCAGTTCCAATTGGGATAGCTTGTGAAAATAAAGAAGTGCTTTTACTAGATGATAATTTAAAAGAAGTCGAAGATGGAAAAATTGGTCAAATATGTGTTAGAGGTACAGGTCTTGCAAAAGGATATTATAATGATGAAGAAAAAACAAATAATTCATTTGTTCAATGGCCAAATTCTAATTATCTAGACTTGATATATAAAACTGGAGACTTGGGATATAAAAACGAAGATGGATTAATAGTATTTGCTTCTAGAAAAGACGATCAAATAAAACATATGGGCTATAGAATAGAGCTTGGAGAGATTGAAAGGGCATTAAATTCGCTTCCTCAAATTACAAATGCAGTATGCTTTTTTGATGATTTGAGTGACAAGATTGTTTGCGTTTATACTGGTGAAGACAATCAAAGTGCTATTATTGAAGAACTTCAAAAAGTGTTACCTAAGTATATGTTACCAAATATATTTAACCTTAGAGAAGCTCTTCCATATAATGCTAATGGAAAAATAGATAGGGTCAAAATTAAAGAGGAGTATTTAAATAAATAATGTTAGAAAAAGTTACCGACAAAGATATGCTTTCAAATGCTATTATTAAGCATATTAAGAAAAATGTATTTACAAACAGTCTTCTATATTCACAAGAATATGATAATGAAATCAAATCCAATTCGTTGTATATTAAAGAGTGTGAAAGCAATAATATGTTCTTACTTAAGATGAGAGATAGCTTTGCTATTTTATATTATTATATTAATGATCAAACTGCATTTTTTAAAGATATGGCAAACTTAAAAGAAGAAATAAAAGGGAAGAAGATTGTAACAGAAATAGCATATAAATATGGACAAGATATTGATTTAATTGCCAGCATGTTTTATGAAATGAAATTTATTAAAGCAATAAATAGAGTTTGCTTAGAGAAGAATAGTTTAAATCAAATAGAAATTTCTAAATTGGAAGATGGTATTCATCTACAAAATGATTTGCTTGATGAGAACACAATTCTCAAGTTTTTAAAAGAAAATTTTGACGAATATACAGGTTGCATTCCGCTTAATAGTACAATTAAGAAAAGAACTGAAAATGGCGAATTATTAGTTTTAGAAGAAGATTTTACAAGAAAAACAATTGGACTATTAGAATATTCTACAGATAATAGATTAACAATTAAACATCTTGCAATATCTAAAGAATATCGTGGCAAAGGACTTGCTAAATTTCTTTTAGATACTTTGTCAAATAAAGGAAAGCAAATTATTACGTGGACAACAGATGGCTCCGAAGCAGAAAAAATTTACATTAAAAATGGATTTATAAAAACTACATATAAGTCAATTGTCCTAATTTATAAGGAGGAATAATTATGAACAAATTTATTACTGTTGCAATGGTAATTATACTTGCAATCTCAGGGAGTGCATTCGCAAAAAGTTTTACAGATGTTAATGAATCTATGGGAAAATATAATGAGGCAATATCTTTTTTAAGTGAAAAAGATATTATTAATGGTTATACTGATGGATCATTTAAACCTGCCAATTTAATTACTAGAGCTGAAGTAATTAAAATAATAGTTTCTTCTTTCAACATTGATTTAAAAGAAGGAATCAACAAATCATACACTTTTGATGATATAAAGGGTAAATGGTTTGAAGACTACGTAAAAATAGGTGCATCAAATGGAATAATTAAAGGTTATGAAGATGGCACATTTAGACCAGATAACAATGTAACATATGGCGAATTGTGTGCAATGGTCTGCAGATTGCTAGAAATCAAAGTGGAAGAAGGAAATGATTGGGCAAGAGCATATTTAAACTCGGCAAGTCAAGAAGGTCTTTTAAAAGATATTACTTCTAATGATGTTATACCAGTTGGTAAAGCTACAAGAATGAATGTTGCAATGGTTATTTTTA
>JAEEGL016212594.1_pt1 | contig 13009 bp, 11 predicted proteins | sample 9134231 | NCBI WGS metagenome assembly JAEEGL01 (sample SAMN16246548, study PRJNA631951) | gut metagenome | biome: gut microbiome; feature: rumen; material: fiber-attached | host: Bos | place: Iran: Karaj | collected 2018-10 | reverse complement strand
GTTGACCGCAGTTACATCAAGTCAGAAGTAGCTCAGCTGATGAGTGAGATCGACAGAGTACAGTCAACAACCACATTCAATGAGCAGAGCCTTCTCGATGGAACATTCACGGGTAAGGGACTCCAGGTTGGAGCAGAAGCTAACCAGCACATCGATATCTCTATAAAGAACATGAACGTTTCTACACTGTTCTCAGCAGATACGACAACTGTTGGCAAGTTCCGTGATACAAGCGTAGTAAGCGAATCTAACTTCGCAAGCCTTAACGCAGTTACAAAGAAAGCTCTTGCAGTAGTTTCACAGCAGAGATCTGACCTTGGTGCAGTTCAGAACAGACTTGAGCACACCATCAACAACTTAGACAACGTAGTAGAGAATACAACATCAGCTGAATCTGCTATCCGTGATACAGATATGGCAACAGAGATGGTTAAGTATGCTAACAACAACATCCTCGCTCAGGCAGGACAGGCAATGTTGGCACAGGCTAATCAGTCTAACCAGGGTGTTCTTTCACTCCTCGGATAATCTAAGTAAAAAACATTCAATAAGCTATAAAAAAAGCGGGGAGCGCATGGTCCCCGCTTTTTCTTTGAAAAAAATTTAAAAAAAGGGGTTAAGTTTTCTAAAAACGGTCCGATATAGTATGTGTAAACAACTTGTAGCAAACGGATTTGCTAGATAATAAGGAAATTAAAAAGTCGATCGGGCTACAAGGATGTGGCTGAGAATCAAGGAGGAAAACAATTATGGTAGTACAACACAACTTACAGGCAATGAACTCTAACAGAATGCTTGGTGTAACAACTCAGTCACAGGCTAAGTCAACTGAGAGATTATCATCAGGTTATAAGATCAACCGTGCAGCAGATGATGCAGCAGGTCTTGCAATTTCCGAGAAGATGAGACGTCAGGTCAGAGGCCTTACACAGGCATCTGCAAACGCAAAAGACGGTATCTCTTGTGTACAGACAGCTGAAGGTGCTCTTAATGAAGTGCACGATATGCTTCAGAGAATCAACCAGCTCGCTGTTAAGGGTGAAAACGGAACTTTAACAACAGTTGACCGTGGATACATCAAGTCAGAAGTAGCTCAGCTCATGAGTGAGATCGATCGTGTAAGATCAACAACCACATTCAACGAGCAGAACCTTCTGGATGGATCATTCACAGGTAAGGGGCTCCAGGTTGGAGCAGAAGCTAATCAGCACATAGATATTTCTATAGGAAATATTGATGTGGCTACAATATTCAAGACAGATACAGATCAGGGCGATACAGTAGCAAAATTCTATGACAGCACACCTGCTGATCAGTCAACAGTAACCTCGACAGACTTCGCAAGTCTTAACCAGATCACAAAGGCAGCTCTTCAGGTGGTATCAAAACAGAGATCTGACCTTGGTGCAGTTCAGAACAGACTTGAGCACACCATTAACAACCTGGATAACGTAGTAGAGAACACGACATCAGCTGAATCTTCTATCCGTGATACAGATATGGCAACAGAAATGGTTAAGTATGCTAACAACAATGTACTTGCTCAGGCAGGACAGGCAATGCTGGCACAGGCTAACCAGGCTAACCAGGGTGTTCTTTCACTACTTGGATAAAAGGAAGATTAAGAGAATACGAATTAAAAACTTAAGGCGGGAACCAAAGTTCCCGCCTTTTATAGTATAATGATCATATGAATATATCAGTATGTATTATAACGAAAAACGAGGAAAAACATCTTCCTGAAACACTTGAAGCGATCAAGGACTATGGGTTTGAAATTGTGATTGTAGATACTGGGTCTACAGACTCGACAAAAGACATTGCATATGGTTATACCGACAAGGTATACGATTTTGAATGGTGCAATGATTTCAGTGCGGCCAGAAATTTCAGTATATCCAAGGCGTCAAATGATTGGGTGCTGATACTTGACTCGGACGAGGTCGTTGTCTCAGCTGACATAACACAGCTGATAAAGCTGACAAATTATTCTGAGCAGATCCTTGGCTATATAACCATAAAAAACCACTATGACTGCGATGGTATGGACAGTGTTTATACTGACAGGCTTCACAGGTTTTTTAACAGAAAAGCTTTTCATTTTGAAGGAGCTATTCACGAGCAACCAAGACTCAGAAAACCCTATCCCATACCCAGGGAAGGTCCGGAACATGATACAGGGATAATTGTAGATCACAAAGGATATGCTCTTGATGCAGAAGGTCTTGAAAAGAAAAAGGAAAGAAATGTCTCTTTGTTGTTAAATGAATTAAAGAAGAATCCGAATGATCCGTACATATATTTCCAATTGGGTCAGGCATATAATGGTTTTGATGATAAAAAAGCACTGGAATACTATTCAAAAGGCCTTGAATTTGATTTAGACCCCTCTTTGGAGTATGTTCAGATGATGATAATTGCGTATGGTTATTGTCTGCTCCATCTCGAAAAATATGAGGAAGCTTTAAGTATCAGCAGTGTTTATGATGAATTTGCAACGTCGGCAGATTTCTTTACTTTGATGGGAGTTATATATATGAGAACCGGAAATCTGATGCAGGCTATGGGAGAATTCCTCAAAGCAACCATGTCAGACGTTTCTCATGTAGAAGGCAGCAACTCGTTCATTCCGCTGTTTAACATGGGATGTATTAATGAGATGTTAGGCGAGAAAGATATGGCCTGCTCATATTATGAAAAATGCGGAGATTATCTGCCGGCCAAAACAAGACTGAAAGAACTGCACTGATGAAGATAGTGTTTTGCAGATGGAACAGCATATGTGAGAAAGGCATAACCAATGCTTTTAACCGGATGAAAGTTGAAACGGTATGTTTAGACAGGCGTTTCAGCTCAGTTGATTATGATAAGGATTATGTTGAAAAGCTTACAGATATCCTTTCGAATACTCCGGATGCGGTTATGGTTTTCAGCGTAAACTTTATTCCGGTCATAGCCAGAATTTGCAATCTGTTCAGGATACCGTATCTATGCTGGATAGTGGATTGCCCGTGTTTTCAGCTATATTCTGAGACTCTGAAATATGATACGAACAGAGTGTTCTGCTTTGATCGCCTTCAGTATGAAAAATTTCACAAGGTCAACCCGCAAGGAGTTTATTATCTCTCTCTAGGGACAGATGTCCCTACTTATGATGCCATAGAAGTAACCAAAGAAGATCATATTCGGTATGATTGCGATATATCATTCATAGGATCATTATATTCCGAAAAATCCCAATATAACCTCATAGAAAAGGACCTGCCGGATCATATAAGGGGATATTGTGAGGGCCTGATCGCTGCTCAGGAGCGCGTTTTCGGATATAATTTTCTGGAGGATTCAATATCAGAAGAATTCGCCTTGGAGTTTAAGAGATATGCGGCCTGGCCCAAGCTGGGAGAGGATTATACAGAGGATGTACGTGCTATTGTTGCGGATACATTTCTTGGAGAAAAATGTACCGAACAGGACAGGATTCATACGCTAAACTATATCAGTGAAGTGTTTTCGGTGACACTGTATACTCTGAGTAATACCGATAAGTTAAAAGGAGTTATCTTAAAGGGTGGGGCCGATTCTACGCTCATGATGCCAAAGATAGTTAAATGCAGTAAGATCAACTTAAATATGACCAATAAGCCGATACGTTCCGGGCTTCCCTTAAGGATATTTGATCTGATGGGAATGGGGGGGTTTGTTATATCAAATTATCAGGCGGAGATACCTGATTATTTTATCCCTGGGGAAGACATCGTTGTATATGAGAGTCTGGAGCATCTGAAGGAACTTGTATCTTACTATCTGTCTCATGATGATGAACGTCATCAGATAGCGGATAACGGATATAATAAGGTTAGATCGGAACATACATATGACATGAAACTCATGCAGATGTTTAAAATGGTCCTTTCATAGTGGTGAAAATATGAAAATCATAGTTATCGACTGGAATGCATATGGGCTTCCTGATGTAAAGGAAGCATTGAAAAATCTGGGACATGAACTTTCATATGTTGATTTTGACAAGAATAATGTTCGCAGTGATCCGAAATTCGAAAAGATATTGGAGCGAATGATAAATGAAGACCGTCCTGATGCTGTTTTCAGCCTGAATTATTTCCCTGTTATAGCGCTTATATGCAAAAAAACAGAAATTCCTTATGTTTCGTGGATATATGATAATCCGTATGTTCTGCTTTATTCCTATACAATAGCATTTCCGACCAATCATGTTTTTGTTTTTGATAAGACGCAGTATGAGGAGTTCCATCGTAATGGCATAAATACGGTGTATTATATGCCGCTGTGTTCTAACGCCAAAAGACTCAGTTCGTATACCGTTTCTGACCGATTCAGAAACAGCAAATGGTATAACAGGACAGACATCGCGTTCGTAGGTTCTCTTTACACAGAAGAACATCAGTTTTATGGCAGGATCAAAAAAATATCCGATTACTCAAGGGGATATTTGGAGGGCATTATGGAGGCTCAGAGCCATGTCTATGGTTATAATTTTATAGAAGAGATTCTGACCGAAAGCATTATAAAAGAGATGCAGCACGATCTTCCTTTGACCCCCAATGAGGATGGAGTGGAAAGCGAGTCATGGCTTTTTGCGCAATATGTGATAAACCGGCACCTTACAGGCATAGAACGCACCAGTATGCTTAATCTTATAGGAACCAGATATGAATATGACCTGTATACCAAAAATGAGAATCTGAAACTGAGTAATTGCTATAATCACGGTCCAGTAAGCGAATATGACGGAGCGCCGTGCGTTTTCAAAAACGCCAGGATTAATCTGAATTTTACATTGAGATCCATTACGTCGGGAATTCCGTTAAGAGCTTTTGAAATATTGGGTTCAGGAGGTTTTCTCCTGACTAACTACCAGGCCGACTTTGACGATTGCTATACCGCAGGTAAGGATTATGTGTTTTTTGATAGCCCGGAGGATATGATGGACAAAATAGAGTACTATCTTGGACACGAGAAAGAACGGACTGAAATAGCGCATAACGGACTTAATAAGACGCTTAATGAACATACATATGAAAAGAGGCTTGAGAGTATGTTCGATGTTGTATTTGATCGTACTTAATTACAGGAGGGGAAATGCTGACTACGGAACAGATCAAAACAGCAGTATCAAGTTACGAGAATCTGTCGAACTGCGTAAAAACCTTTGAGATAGATGAGATAGTATATTCTGTAGCAGAACTTATGGGCACAGATACGGAACAGCTGGCTATGTATCCTATGGGAGGCTACTCAAAAGGCCGGATGAATGGAGCGTACTACTTTGTCCTGCAGGATCTAAAAAGAAACATGGATAACTACGACTGGCTTTTTGCGCGGCTTTGCGATGAAGAATCCAGGAGAGTATATCTTGATCTGATGTCGTACAGGTTGGTCCCGGATGCGGGTTTTATAGAACGTGCGTATGATGGCGTTCATCCGCAATATTTCGATACTGATATCGTGAACTGTGATGAAAACGAGATATTTGTGGATTGCGGAGGGGGTATCGGCGATACGGTTCAGTCATACAGAAATGTATTTGGAGATTACAGTAAATGTTATATATACGAACCTGATGGATCAAATATCGAAAAGATAAGGAAAAACCTGGATGGTTTTCAAGATGTGGTTATACGTGCAGCCGGTGTCGGAGATCATATAGAAATATCACTTGATGATGATCTGGACGAGCCCGTTACATTCATAAAGATGGATTTGGAGGGATTCGAGATCCCGGCGATCATAGGAGCTAAGAATCATATTTTGAATGATCAGCCCAAACTGGCTATAAGCCTACACCATATCGTCAGTGATATGTGGGAAATACCCAGGCTCATTGACAGCATTTGCCCGGATCACAGATTCTATATAAGACATTACGAAAAAGAAAGAAACAGTGAGACAGTACTATACGCGATTCCTCCCTGTAAGATCATTCACAAAGACAATAAGCTTAAAACAGCTGTAACGATAATGCCCTACGAAAGGCCATGGAGTAATGTTGAACTGGTAAAGGATTGCGGACTGATACCTTATCTGCTCAATAAAGAGCATGATATGGATGTTATGATGGTCGGCACGAGCGGAAACGATGGGGATTATCCTTATGCCGGATTGGTAGACGGCCTCAAACTGAAAGCTCTGAGTGATAATAAGATAGAAACTAAACTTCAGTATCTAGCTGACCACGCAAAGGATATAGATCTTCTGATATTACGGGGCGGATACACAGGTTGTATCAGCATGGCTTCTGTCTATAAGGAATATAATCCCGGCGGATTGATATACTGCGGGCTCGATTCCAACAGCATATGGATGGACGGCATAGCCTGGTATGATCCTTATTACTCGAACTTCCTGGATAAATGTGATATTCTAGCCACATCATGTACGGCAATGGCAGATTATCTCAGAGCAAAATGGCATAGAGATATCAAGGTGATCACTAATGGATATATTGATCTTGATGGGGCTAGTAAGGGGTCATGCTCCTTTGAGGAAAAGGATAATATCATCTTTACCGCAGGAAGGCTTGGGACAAACCAGAAATCCACTGAAATTCTTCTTTTAGCCTATGCATTGATAGCGGATAGGATACCTGGATGGAAATTAAGACTTGCAGGCAAAGTAGAAGAAAGTTTTAAACCTTTTGTAGAGCGATTTTTTGAGAAGAATCCGCATCTTACCGGACGGGTTGAATTTATCGGTATGATAACTGACAGGATTGCATTATCAAAAGAATATGATAATGCAAAGATATTTGCTCTGACATCTTCGGTAGAAGGCGGAACCCCCAATGTAGTAGCAGAAGCCTTATGGTCCGGATGCGCTATGGCCGTTACCAGATTTGATGCATGGGAAGACTGCATAGATGAAGGGCGCTGCGGTCTGGCATCGCCTGTTGGTGATGTGGAGATGTACGCAGATAATCTTCTTTCCCTGTGTAGAGATCCTGAACTTCGGCAGAAATCCGAACGCGCCAAAGAATATGCCGGGGAGCGATTTGATATGCGAAAGAATGTTGATTATTTATACGGTTTGCTAGTTGAACGGAGAAATGAAGGATGAATTATTCAGGAACTAAGATAACTATGGAGAACGGATGTTTCATCCTTGATGGGGAAACACTTCTTGACTGCAGGTATGCCATAGAAAACCGTAGCAGAGTACCACTGTATGATACAGGAGATGCTTCTCGGCTGAACATTCCGGAGCTGATAGTGAAGAACAAAGAGGACCACCTACAGATAAATGCTGGGACAGAACAGGAGAAATATGAGGACATCTTTATGATAATGGATATTCTGCTGAGTGATTTCTTTATGCACAGGGGAGAACCTGTTAAAGCAACGGAGATTGGGTGCAACACGGGCAACTACAGTACGCATATGGCTTCTTTGCTTCATGCGTTTGATCCGGCAGCGGGTTATGCCTGCATCTGTAATTCCATAGGCAATCAAAGTGACGCTCTGTGGCTGGACAGAATCTCTATGGTTGAAGCACCTGCCGGACTTGCACTTATCGCCTCTGATTTTAATAATACTATGCTCAGAGACAATTATTTTGACTGTACAGTAATAAACGGAACTGTCCAAATCCCGGAAACAGCCGATGTTATAAAAGAAGCAGGCAGGATCACGAATGATGATGGGATGATAATGTGTTACTCGGAGGATCAGTATCTTTTGGATGATATGTTTCAGATGATGTTTCCCGTAAGACGTGAATGGAGATTCTCACCTAAGAGAGTTTTATTTACAGCACGCAGATCGGATATGTGGGTTCCGGATAGAGGGTTATGAACGTAAGGATTCGAGTATCTTTATAAAATGACGGGCGCGGCCTGTCCAGCTGTATTCATCTTTGGCCTTATCATATCCGCTTATCGCAATATTGATCCTTTTATTATCATCTGATAGAAGTTCTGTTATCCTCTTTGCTACATCTCTGGTATCAGTAAGATCAAACAGGACCATTTCCTTATCGTTTACAAAGTGTTTATCAAGATAACTTGATCTGTCAGAAACGCAGACTGCACCGTTGAGCAGTATGTTTGATATGCGTTCGGTCATTCCGCCCTTGTGCCAGGAGAATATATTAAGCGACAGTTTGCTTTGAGCCATGACATCAAAAGAGTCTGTATACTGAACTTCCGGGTGGATGATGAGATTGTTGTGGCGGGCAAACGGAGCCTGCTCCCAGGAAGGGGAGAACACATCAATCTTTACTCCGTTATCCAGTAATTCACTCATGACTTTTTCCCGGTAATAAGAAAATGCTGCACTTTCCGCAGGATATATCACAGACAGTATATCAAGTGCCTTGTCATCTGAAGCTTCGATCTTTAATTCTTCCAGCATTTTCCTGTAGCATTTCTGAGCCGGAAGATTGGGGTTGGAGATCATCAGATTGAAATAATAATCCAGAAGATAATCTCTTTTTTCATCTGAACTTCTTTCAAGATACTGGTGGTAGTCATTAAATGTACCTATAAAGGTAACATCATACTGGCGGCTGCAAAGATCTTCTGCACTGAATCCGGAGTTTCCGTTATCGGTTATCCGGCCGGCTATGGATCCCTGACTGCCTCCAAGAGGAAAATGGAAGACCGGCAGACCGGGATAGTTTTCCTTTACAAAATCCATATACTGCTCATCATGGTACAGATAGTAAACATTTCTTGCGGGAGATCTGAATATGAACCTGGCCCAGGACGGTGAATCGAAAATAACATTGAATTTGGGAACGCTGCTGAGTTCCGAAAGATGGCCAAAACTCATTTCGCGGGTGAACGAAGAGTGCTGCAGTCCTATTATCGCATCGTAGGAATTATCGCAAAAGAGATCAACTACAGCATCAGAGGTAGTAAGTTCGACCATGGTAGCATCATGCCCCAAAGATTTGAATGCTTTAACAAGCTCTTCCGACATGTAATACAGCGCACCCTGACAAAACTCTGCGCCTTTTATAACTGCAAATTTCATAGATGATCTGTTGTCCTTTCGCTATGAGAATATCTCTATATCATTGTTATACTTTTTCCCGTTTTTTTCAAGCACAGTAATCATTGGATCAGCCGGATGTGCTATAATTTACTAGGTTGTGATAACTGTCTTTATTCCCGCATACAACAGAGCATATATAATCGAGGAACTGTACGGACAGCTTTATGATAAAACTAAGATATATAAAATAGAGATATTAAAGAAATATCGGTTCCCTAAATTTGAGGGTGAGAATTTTATCACGGAAACAGCTATATGGCAGCTGATCGCCAGGGACGGATATAAACTCAGATGGTTCAATGAAATAATATATATTTGTGATTATCTGGATGACGGATTAACTAAAAATGCCAGCGAAAGGATAATCAGTAATCCGCTAGGCTATTCATATTATCTGGCTTTGCTGGATATGATCTATTACCCGGAAGAAGTTAATATTTCACGATTGCGATTTTACGAAGCCCTGCTTAAGACATACGATGAGCAGACCACCTTCAGGATAATAAATATAGCAAATAACATGAAGATCGAGAAGCAATAGTATAACATCCAATGAAAAAGATTTCCGTCTGTTCCATAGTCAGGAACGAAGAAAAGAATATAGAAAAGATGCTTAAATCCGTAGCTAAATACGGGTTTGAGATCATTGTCGTCGATACAGGATCAACGGATGCGACAAAGGAGATCGCGCTTAGGTATACAGATAAGGTCTTTGATTTTGAGTGGTGTGATGATTTTGCAAAGGCCAAGAATTTCGCTGCATCCAAAGCCTCTAATAACTGGATCCTTTTTATGGATGCGGATGAGTGGATAGATTTCATCGATATTGAAGAGATGGAGTATTTTATCCGCCATTATCAGAATGCGGTAGGAAGCGTGTTTATGGATAATATCACAGGCACACCTGATAATCCGGGTCCCCCGTCAAGGATCCATATAGAAAGACTTTATGACAGACGGAAATTCCAGTATATAAAGCCCATTCATGAAATGCTCGCACCCAAATACGGCAAACTGATGGATAACCTTCAGCTCCAGACGGTTCTCGGACACAGCGGATACTGCATGGACGATGAAACCAGGCAGAGGAAATCAAAGAGGAATCTTGAGCTGCTTTTTAAGGAACTGGAGAATGAACCTGACAGTCCGTATCTTCATTATCAGATAGGAAAAGGCTATCAGATGATAGGAGATCGTGACAATGCTGTCAGATTCTTTGAAAAAGGACTTTCATATGATCCTGATCCGGAACTTGATTATGTGGTGCACATGAAGGCTTCATATGAAAGCGAACTTAAGTCACTGAAGGATACTGATACAGGATGCATTGATAAGCATAAGATAAGTGTCATAATCCCCTGCTATAACGTTCAGGATGTAATAGACAGGTGCCTTAAGTCGGTAACGGGACAAAGCGTGGGGCTGTCTGATCTGGAGATAATCTGTGTTGATGACAGGTCCACCGATGATACGCTGTCAAAACTCCTTGAGTGGGAAAAAAAGTATCCTGATAACATCATGGTCATCCGGTGTGAGGAGAATAAAAGGCAGGGAGCCGCACGCAATACAGGTCTTGACTATGCGACCGGCGAGTATGTGGCATTTATTGATTCTGATGACTGGGTTGAACCCGACTACATTGAGAAACTGACACAACCACTGGCTACGGATGACTATGACGTTGTAGTTGCTGACTATGTCAGAGATACTCATAACGGAGCAAAACCTGTTACATTGGATCCTTTAAAGCGTGATACCGGTAATGATCCCCGTGCCATGCTGATAGACAATGATGAGAAACGCAATCTCTTTATTTGTCTGCAACCGCTCACATATCTTGCCTGGGGCAGGATCATCAGACGGTCACTACTTGCTGATAACGGTATTTATTTTGCGGAGGGTGTGGCATATGAAGACACAGCCTGGAGCTTGTTCCTTTATCTTTATGTAAAAAAGATCTTCTTTACGGAAAAGTACCTGTATCACTACTACGTAAATGATGATTCAACGGTATTAAAGAAAAATGCATCCCATCACAAAGATATGCTTGATGTTCAGATATACAAACTGGATATTCTTAAAACAGGCGGATACTGGGACAAGTATAGGGATGCCCTTATCTTTGAACATATAAGGTCATGCTATCTTAGTTTCCTTAAAGTGCTGGCGCTTAGATATGATGATCCGCCGTATGATCTGTTCTTGCAGCTGAAAGAGCATATTAATGCGAATATTCCTGATTGCAGAAATAACCGTTATATCAAAGAAGGCCTGAATGATTTCCAGAAGGCGATGTTGGATCTTTTATATGTTGATGTAGATGAAAATGCATTTAAGGAAGTGGCAAAAGCCATAGTTGCGCATGGAGGATTATAACTGACAGCAACGGTATTGTAAGTTCGCCGCTATGCGTGCTATAATAGTTGAGAACTATTTGATTACGGAGGATAACATGGAATTTTTCCTTTTGGCAGGAGGACTGCTCATAGTAATATTTGGTGTAGTAATTTCAATTGTTTCAACATTCGTATCTACTATCGCGTCGGTTGTGGACGAGGATGATGACGAGTAATATCTTTGTTTAAATAATTAGAACAAGAGAAATAAGAAACGCTCCGGTTACCCGGGGCGTTTTTTGTATCTGCGTTAAATTCTATAACATTCACCGAATCAAGATCAGCAGACCTTACGCACTCACTCCGCATGCAAGTAACGCGTTATCCATGATCTCAGCTATCTGCATCTGGCTGGCTTCACCTGAAATGGTGATACAGTAGTGCGTGCCGTCTTTTTCAAAATCAAATATATCGGTTGATGTTTCGGGAGAGTATCTGTGCTTGATGTCTATGCTGCCGTAATCACCTTCAACATCTTCCATGTTTGCATCATATATTCCTGAGATATCATCAGAAGATTTGGAAGCTCTTAATCTTATCTCGAGATCCTCATCACCCATTCCGGGAGAAGTATACTGAACTTCAGCCATCTCGTTGTTGTAAATGAATAACTGAGTGTCTTTGCCCAACTGCGATGCATCTAAATAGATATCAAGCTGGTCCTTAAATGCTGAGGAATCATCGACCGGTTCCATCGGATTGGCCAGGCCTATGGGTTGTTCCGTAGCTTCGGCATTAGATGTATCTGAAGGGGCAGCAGGGTTGTAGGGGTTAGCTTTTTTACATCCTGCAAGCATAACTGCCATGAGGCAGACTACAAGCAGTATGCTCATATATCTTGTTTTTTTCATAATCTCTCCTATCCGCTGTATGACCGCCGTTAGCTCTTTCCTTCTTTAGAAAAGTGCCCGGATAACAGCCTTTACCTAATTTTAGCACCTTTTGGCGGACTTGACAAAAATCGGAAGACTGATATATTATATCTATTGCTGATTTACAGCAGAAATGAAATATATGTGCGCTTAGCTCAGCTGGATAGAGCGTTTGGCTACGGACCAAAAGGTCGGGGGTTCGAATCCTCTAGCGCACGCGGTTAGATTGACGGGAAATGCCGTATTTATGCGGGCTCCCGTCTATTTTGTTGTAGGGCAAAACGTAAGAAAAAAGGAAATCTTTTTTCATTTATGTTTGTTTGATACAATATAAAAATCAAGATTTATAGAGATATTGTCTTGCAGTTTTATAGACGATGACAAATCGGGATTTGTCGGGATGAACGTTGGAATATAAAATCGGGATTTGTCGGGATGAACGTTGGAACATAAATAAGGAGAATAAGAGAGGAGCGTTATGGATAATAACACTATTGAGAGCTTTATCAGAAAACAGAAGGTTGCTTTTATCTGTTCTGTTGATGAAGAAGGATTTCCAAACGTGAAAGCTATGCTGAAGCCGAGAAAGATGGATGGGTTGCGACATTTCTATCTTTCTACAAATACCTCTTCAATGAGGGTAAAACAATACATGAATAATCCGAATGCCTGCATCTACTTCTATCATAAGGGTCTGATCAGGTACACT
>JAEEGL016135749.1_pt1 | contig 13009 bp, 15 predicted proteins | sample 9134231 | NCBI WGS metagenome assembly JAEEGL01 (sample SAMN16246548, study PRJNA631951) | gut metagenome | biome: gut microbiome; feature: rumen; material: fiber-attached | host: Bos | place: Iran: Karaj | collected 2018-10 | reverse complement strand
AGTATATATGTTTACAATATACGGTATATATGTTAGCAGATAATCACGTGTGTGCGGTTTTCATGATTATTTCAAACTAGTTTGAGAAATTTCAATCTCGATTCGCAAGTTTGAAAAACGTGTAAAGCCAAAAACACACCCCGGGGGGTTCGCAGAGCTGCTGGGCACTGTTTGTTCGTCGCGGCCTTTAAAAATTCTCCGGAGGGATCTGCTGATATTTGAGTTTTTTCTGGAGTACTCCCCGGGGCCTCTATAGGGTACCATTGGCCACTAGGTTCGTCTCCTTATCCTATAGGATATTAGCTAAGTTTAAAGCCCATAAACTATGGCTAAAGTATGTCAATGGAGCCCTATAGTGGTCCCGAGGTCTACATAAAGTGTTCCATTAAGAAAGGAAAGTGTATGAAAGATGAGAATAGAGTGAGGCCAAACTCTCCCGTATTCTCCGCAGCAACAACTGACGACGAAAGGGATGCCCAACTCTCATCTCTTGCAATGGATGCAATTGAGCAAAGGATCAGAGAAGGCAAAGCCAGTCCATCTGAATTACTCTTCTGTGCAAAATTAGGAAGAGAAGAAACTAAACTTGAGAAACAACAACTCAAAGAAAATGTTACATTGCTTAAGGCAAGAACTGAAGATTTACAACGTTCAAAGAATAGTGAAGAATTGTATAAGCAAGCAATAGAAGCATTCCAGGAATATTCTGGTGCTAACTATGCTGATGAGGAAGGTGAGTTCATTGAATATTAGGACTTACTCTGAATTAATACAATTACCAACATTTGAACAACGGTTTGAATACCTCAAGTTGCAAGGTCAGATCGGACATGAAACGTTTGGCACTTATAGTAAACGATGGTTAAACCAACAATTTTACAAATCGCCCGAATGGCAAGCTGTAAAACGAGAAGTTATTCTTAGAGACAATGGTTGTGATTTGGGAATACCGGAATACGAATTACTTAATCATGTAAAGGTTTACATACATCATATGAATCCTATTACTGACGAAGATATTATGAATCGTACTCCTTTTCTTTTAGATCCTGAATACTTAATAACCTGCTCTATGGAAACACATAATGCAATTCATTTCGGAGACATTACAGTTTCAAGGATTGCCAAGGATCCTGTTATACGAACTCCGAATGATCAAGTACCTTGGTTACATTAACGAAAGGATGTAAAAAACAATGGGAAAGAATTACAACAGAAATTACAATAATGCAAATGAAGAGTTTGCAAAAGATATGGAAGCTCCTATAGCTGAGGAAAACGTAGTTGCAGAAGCAGAGGTTGAGGAAGCTGCTCCGGTTGTTGAAGAGCCTAAGCCCGAACCTAAGAAGGAAGCTCCTAAGAAAGCTGAAAAGAAAGCAGAACCTAAGAAAGAAGTAAAGGGTCCTGTAAGAAACTAATCCAATAAGGAGAAACTGCTATGGATAACGGTATACTGACATCTACAAAAATACAACTCTCAATAATGCCTGAAGATGATTCTTTTGATGATGAGTTGGTACTACATATTAATGCTGCGTTCTCGGTATTGACACAGCTAGGTGTCGGGCCAGAGCAGGGTTTCGCCATAACAGGTCAAAATGAGACGTGGGATGACTACGTAGTCGACATTGTTCAGGCAAGTATGGCAAAGCAATATGTCTTTCTTAAAGTTAAAATGCTATTTGATCCGCCTACAAATTCAACTGTCTTTAACAAGATGAATGAACAGGCTGAACAATATGAATGGCGTTTAAGATTACAAGCGGAGGTGCAAAAATGAGCGATGTTATTCAAAGCTTATTAGATGAAACTTTTGCCATTGAACACTATGGTGTTAAAGGACAGAAGTGGGGTCAGAGAAATTATCAGAATCCAGATGGAACTTACACCGAGCTTGGTAAAGAGAGACGTCGTGTAGGTCATAAGAAATCGGAAAGCACTGATGATGAATCAGAAGGCAAGATCGGTGGAAAAGCATATAAGGATATGTCTCGTAGTGAACGCCGAGCTGCAAAACGTAAAGCTAGACATAATGAAGCTGAGCGTAGAGAACGTAGAGAGTTCAATAGAGATAAAGCAGAAGCTATAAAGTCTGGTAATCTCGAATTCATTAACAAAAATATTAGTAAGTTCTCAAATGATGAGATTATGGAAGCTGCAGATCGTTATAAGAGAATGCAACTTATCAAAGATATGCAACGTGCCGAAAAAGAAGCACAAAAACGTGATCATGAAGCATTTATTGATAAGGGATTAAGATTCCTTAAGAAAGCTTCTGATGCAACAGATTCTCTTACTAACATTTACAACAAGATTAATCAGTCGGCAAAGAATAAAACAGAGCTTGAAAAAGCTAGAGTACAACTTAAGGATGCTCAACTTTCTTATGACAAGAATGCAGATCCTAAGAAGTATAAGACAGCAAAATACATGTCCGAACTTGAGATGAAAGAAGCTGAAGCTAAGACAAAAGAAGCAGAAGCAAGATTGAAGAAAGCTACTAGCGATATTGAAAGAGATCAACTTGATCTTGAGAATAAGCGTAGAGCTGCAGATAGAGATGCTCTTGATAGTGAATTAAAGAAGATTGATGTCGAATCTAAGAAAGCACTTGCTGAAACCAATAGAATTAATAAAGAAAAGAATCAATTAGATTTAGATCAAAAGAGAGCTGAAGATGAAGAAAAGAAAGCAACTAAAGCGGCAGAAAAAGCTTTAAAAGATTACGAAGATGCAGTTAAGAAAAACGATATAGATGCTCAGCAAAAAGCTAATGCGGAATATATGAAGCGAATGGAAGAGCGTGAAAGAGCATCTGAAGAAGCTTATAGAACACAACAGGAAGCTGAAGCTAAGAAAGCACAAGCACAGGCATACAGAGATTATGCGGATGATATAGCTCGTAGAGAAAAAGAAATTGAGGATTCTTTAAAAGAGATTAAATCTCAAGAAAAAGCAGCAAAGAAAGAAGCTAAAAAAGCAAAAGAAGAGTCTTCAAATTATGATCTTGGCGATTTATCATTTTATACAAATCCTTATGACTTTGATAGCTATTGGAGTAAATTCTCCGGTGCTCAAAAGAAATCTCTTATTGCAAAAGTTCTCGGTTCAGACAAAATAAAAGATTATGAGTCTTATAAGCCTTCTAAGAATAGAACTTATGAGCTTGAGGATTTGAATAAAGAATCCAGAAATGCTATTAAGAAGATAGCTAAAGAGAAACCCACGGATAAATTCGGAGATTATGCTCAGGATAAACAATGGACTAAGGATATGAAGAAACATGATTCTAGGTACATTGACAAGTGGGTTGATGATATGAAAAAGAAATACATGAAAGAACGTAATATGGATGCTAAAGCTGCAGAAGCTAAGGCTGAAGAATACGTAGATGCTTGGATTGATGCCTATGACGAGGGCAGAATCTTAGTATAAAAGGAGTAATTATGTTATCAAATACAGCCGTACCGAAATATTATGGGCGATTTCGGCAAGCTGTCATCAATCATCAAATACCAGTATCACTTCCCGTTTCTATGGAAATGAACCGAATAGATGCTCTTATAGCAAATGAGGCAATCTGGTATGATCCTGCTCCAGTTGAAGGATATATAGCTTTCTGTGAAAAAGAGCTAACGTTGACTGACGGCTCCGATTTAGTCCTGTTGGATTCCTTTAAACTGTGGGCAGAACAAATATTCTGTTGGTATATGTTTGAACCAGCACAAGTATTTGTTAAAGGAAAAGATGGTAAGCCAGGTAGATACATTACTAAAAATATAAAGAAAAGACTTATTAACAAGCAATTCTTGATAGTTGGAAGACGTGCGTCAAAATCGATGTATGTAAGTACTATTCATAACTACTTCCTAAATATTGATAGAACAACAACTTATCAAATAGCTGTTGCACCTACAATGAGACAGGCTGATGAAGTTATGTCTCCTATAAGAACTGCTATGGTTAAAGCTAGAGGTCCTTTATTTAAGTTTCTTACCGAAGGTTCCATTAACAATACAACTGGTTCTAAAGCCAATAGAGTAAAACTTGCTTCAACTAAGAAAGGTATACAGAACTTTCTTACAAATTCGCTTCTTGAAATTCGTCCGCTTTCAATTGATTCACTTCAAGGTATCAGAGTTAAAATAGCTTCTCTTGATGAGTGGCTTTCTGGTGAAATTAAGGAAAACCCTATTGAAGCAATTGAACAAGGTGCTAAAAAGAATGGTGAATACTTAATACTTTGTACTTCATCAGAAGGAACAATTCGTGATGGAGTCGGTGATACTATCAAGATGATGCTTATGGATATACTTAAAGGTGAATTCATAGACATACATACCAGTATATGGTATTACAGACTTGATAGTGTTGATGAGGTTAACTATCCTGAGTTATGGTATAAAGCTAATCCTAACATTGACTATACAACGTCTATGGAAGACTATCGTCAAGAAGTAGAGAAGTCTATGAAGATTCCTTCACTTCGAAATGACATTCTTGCAAAGATGTTTAATATTCCAATGCAGGGTTATGTATATTACTTTACTACTGAGGAAATTATACCTCACCCTACAGTACATTTCTGGGGAATGAGTTGTGCAATGGGTTGTGACTTATCTCAAGGTGACGACTTCTGTGCATTTACGTTTTTATTTCCTCTTGGAGATGGCCGATTTGGTGTTAAGACAAGAAGTTATATTACAACATTAACTCAATCTAAGTTAACACTTGCAACAAGATTGTTATACGATGAATTCATTAATGAAGGAACATTGGTTATTATGGATTCAACGGTATTAGATTTGATGGTTGTATATGAGGATTTGGAAAAGTTTATAGACGATAACCGATACAATGTTGAAGCAGTTGGTTATGACCCTTATAATGCAAAAGAGTTTATAGAGCGTTGGGCTAGAGATAATGGTCCTTATGCTATTGAGAAAGTTATACAGGGTATGAAAACCGAGTCAGTACCTCTTGGTGAGTTGAAGAAACTTGCTGAGAAGAGAATGCTTGTCTTTGATGAACAATTAATGAAGTTTGCAATGGGTAATTCTATTGTAATCGAGGACAATAACGGTAATCGAAAACTTCATAAGAAACGTCATCAGGATAAGATTGATAACGTGGCGGCAATGATGGATGCATTTATTGCATATAAGAATAACAAAGATTACTTTGAGTAAGGAGACCATAACAATGGATTTTAAGAATAGAATCAAACATGCTTGGAATGCATTTATGGGAAGAGATCCTACACCAGAACAGTATCAAGATATTGGTGTTGGGTATTCATCACCGCCCATAACACAAAGTCAACGCTCTTACACAGATAGAAGTATAATAAACTCTATCTACAACAAAATAGCAAGAGATGTTGCAGTAATAAGCTTTGTTCACTGTAGAACAGATAAAAACGGAAATTATGTAGAAGCAATTAAGTCGCCTTTACAGGAATGCCTGAAAGTTGAAGCGAATCTTGATCAAACGGGTCCCGCACTTATACAAGATGCTGTTACTCGTATGCTTAAACAGGGAACTGTTGCTATTGTACCTACTGATTGCGATCACAATCCCGATGAGACAGGTACTTTTGACATCTATCAAATACAGTGTGCAGATATATTGGAGTGGTATCCAAAGAAGATAAAAGTTAATATATGGAATCCTATTAAGGGACGACATGAAGAACGATTCTTTGAAAAGGAAACCGCTGCAATTGTTATTAATCCAATGTACGATATTATGAATGAGCCTAATAGTATTTTACAGAGGATTAACAAAAAGTTAGCTCTTTTGGACGTTATTGATAACGAATCGGCAAGTACAAAACTCAATATGATTGTTCAGGTACCTTATAATACAAGGTCTACTATGAAACAGGATTATGCTAATAGGCGTATTAATGAAATTGAGGAACAACTTGCGGATAGTCCAAGAGGAATAGCTTACATGGACATCAATGAGAAACTGATACAGTTAAGCCGTCCATTAGAAAATAATTTGCTTGAGCATATCAAGTATTTAATGGATACCTATAAACAGCAGCTCGGTATAAGTGATGAATTACTTAACGGACAAGCTAATGAGGTAATTTGGAATAACTATGTCACAAGTATTATTGAGCCTATCTGTGTTGCGCTTACACTTGAAATGAAGCGTAAATGGCTCACACAAACTGCTCGTACAAAGGGGCAGTCGATTGTGTTCTTTAAGGATCCCTTTAGGTATGTACCTACTACGGAGATTGCTAAGATTGCTGATGTATTCTCACGTAATCAGATCATGACTCCTAATGAGTTAAGACAGAAAGTTGGTATGCCTCCTTCAGACGATCCGAAAGCAGATGAATTAAACAATGCAAACATGCCTGATTATCCGGAAGCTGACTATTCGATGATGCCTGAGGGAACAATGGTACCTGAAGAAGAACAGTATATGGAAGATCAAAATGAGGTACCTGAAGAGGAACCTCCTATGGCTGAAGAAGCAGAGATGGAACCACAGGAAATGACTCCAGAAGAATTTATCGAAAGATATGGTGCTCCTAAACGGAAAGCTAAGAAATCTAAGACAAAGACTAAGGAATCAAATGACTCTGGTGATATGTTTAGCTTATTTAGCAATGAGGAAAGCTCAGATGATGAAGATGACGTGTTCTCATTGTTTAAATAAATATTAAGAGAGGAGAAAGAACATGATCTACGATTTTAGTGGATATGCCACCAAAAACGATATCCTCTGTGACGATGGTAGAGTTATCAAGCAGAATGCGTTCAAGGATTGTGACGGGATGCAGGTTCCGTTGGTTTACAATCATGATCACAAATCACTTGATAATGTTATCGGACATGTTACATTGGAAAATCGTCCTGACGGCGTCTATTGTTATGGAAGCATTAACAAAGAAGTCGAGGCTGGCAGAACAGCTTTGTCCCTCATAAAGAATGGAGATTTAGATTCTCTATCTGTTTTTGCTAACAAGCTTAAGCAGGCAGGCCGCGATGTTACTCACGGAGTTATTAGAGAAGTATCTCTAGTCCTTGCAGGGGCTAATCGTGGCGCTAAGATTGATGCAGTTTTAGCACACGGTACAGGTGCTGAGGATGAAGACGGCGGAGATGCTGTACAGATATTCTCAGGATCTGAAAACCCCATTATTCATTCAGCTGCAGAAGAAGAGTACGAAGAAGAAGTGTTCAATAATGACAATGAATCTGAAGAACTTGAGCACGCTGCTAATGGGGAAAACGATTTTGACCTCGAGGGTACCATCGATACCATGAACGAGGATCAGATCAGAGCCATGAAGATCATGATGGGTATTGTTGCTGAGGAAGCTGAAAAGAGATCTCAGGAAGAGCCCGAAGATGTTGAACATAGTTCATGCTACAAAGATAATGATCTGGATGGAGAAACAGAAACACCCTCAATTTTCAGTCTCTTTTCAATAGACGATGACACCATCTCTCATAACACCACTGAGGATGACGAGTTTAACGAAGAAAATGACGAAGAGGGAAATGACGGCGCATCCGATGACGACGATACCGAGCCCGACTATGAAGATGACGGTGAGGACGACGGCGATGATGATGACGACGAAACTTTAAATCATTCTACAAATTTAGAAGAAGGAGAAACCGAAATGAGACAGAACGTTTTTGAAGATGACAACAACAATGTTATGATTCATTCAGCTGAAATGTGCCAGGAAATTATGCAGGATGCCCTTAAGTTTGGTTCACTTAAGGATTCTGTAATGGCTCACAGCGCAGAGTATGGTATCGACAATATCGATTACCTGTTCCCTAATGCAAAGAACTATACCACACAGCCCGAGTTCATTAAGAGAAGAACTGAGTGGGTTAACACCGTTATGGATGGTGTTCGCCAGTCTCCTTTCAGCCGTGTTAAGACTATCTTCGCTGATATCACTGAGGATGAGGCACGTGCTAAGGGTTACATCAAGGGCAATCGTAAGGTTGATGAGGTATTCGCTCTGTTAAAGAGAGAGACCACCCCTACCACAGTTTACAAGAAGCAGACTATCGATCGTGATGACATCATCGATATCACTGATTTCTCAGTTATCGAGTTCATCAAGCAGGAAATGAGAGTTATGTTCGATGAGGAATGTGCTCGTGCAATCCTTGTTGGTGATGGACGTAATGGTCTTAACCCTGACAAGATCAAAGAGACCAACATCAGACCTATCTGGACAGATGATGACCTCTTCACAGTTAAGAGAGCTATTGCTATCACTGCAGCTACTACTGCTGATACCAAGGCTGAGATGTTCATCGACAACGTAGTTCGTTCACTTAAGCTTTACAGAGGCTCAGGTGCTCCTACTATGTTCATCACAAGCGATCTGCTTTGCGACTGCTTACTGCTTAAGGATACAACTAAGAGACGTATCTACAACTCAGTAGCAGATCTTCAGACTGCACTCCGTGTTAACAAGATCGTTGAAGTTCCTGTATTCGATGGCCTTTACAGGATCGATGGAACTGATACAAAGTACCTTGGTGCTATCCTTGTTAACCTTTCAGACTACGTTGTTGGTCGTGATCGTGGCGGCGCTCTTAGCATGTTCGATGACTTCGATATCGACTTCAACAAGCAGAAGTACCTTATGGAGTCTAGATTCTCAGGTGCTCTTGTTAAGCCTTACAGCGCAATCGCATATGAGTTCGTTTACAACCTTACTATCGATGTACAGGCAGAGGATCCTACTATCACAGTACTCGGCAAGCTTGTTAGCGATGTTCAGCAGAACGTATTCGTTAACGACAACAGCATCCAGGGTACTCTTAAGTATGTATCTAACTGGACTGGTTACTCAGCAGATCCTGAAGAGAACAGCGGTTACTTCGTAGTTCTTAAGTATGAGGCATCTGAGGGCTCAACTACTACTATCCAGACTATCGGTGGATATACAGATGATAGAGTTATAGCTCTTGATCAGGATATGCAGTCAGTTACCAGGTTCAAGGACAACAAGCAGAAGCTTAAGGTTGTTACTACTCTTAACGGAGAGACAATCACTAAGATCCTTAGCTTCTCAGGTCTTAGAACTGTTCAGGCTTGAAACTAATCAAAATGCGGGTAATCTCGTAATCTTATAAGAGAGGAGGAAATTGGTCATGCGTTATTGTGACAAAGTTGGATATCGTAGAACATATGAAGTTCTTGATGAAAACGGTGATGGCACTGGTGTATGGAAGGAAGAAATAACTGTACGCACATACAAGGGAGACGTGGTTAAGAATTCTTCTAGAAACAGTAATGGCGAATCTATCAACGATAATAGTTTGTTATCGAATAGTATTAGCATTATTGGTAATCCATTTGCATTGACCAATTTCACCTCGATTATTTGGATTGAGCATTTGGGAGTTAAGTGGAAGGTATCGTCGGTTGATGTTACTAACTATCCTAGAATGGTATTCAGTTTAGGAGGTGTTTGGAATGAAGCCGAGACTTGAATTACATAAGTTGTTAAAGACTTATTGTGATAATGTGTATTACCAACCGCCCGAATCAACTAAGCTCAAATACCCTTGTATTATATACTCAAGGGAAAAACTATCTACTCAGAAAGCGGATAATTCAAAATACTTAGTTCACTGTGCATATAACATGAGGTATATAACAAAAGAACCTGATGATCCGACAGTTGTTGAGTTATTGATGTTGCCGTTTTGTGAGCATTCAAGGCATTATGCTGCAGACAATCTGCATCATGATTCCTTCACAATCTATTACTAATCTAGGAGGAAAAAGACATGGCAAAAATTACATGGGATGAATCCGTCAATCGTCTTTATGAGACTGGTGTCGATCATGTATCTTTGTTTATTATGAATTCCGATAATACCTATGGCAATGCTATTCCTTGGAATGGTGTTACCGGTATTACCGAGTCTCCTGATGGTGCAGATGCTAACGATATTTATGCCGACAACATGAAATACCTTTCACTGATCTCTAAGGAGAACTGGAAGGGTACTATTAAGGCTTATACTTCACCTAATGAATTTAAGATTTGTGAAGGTGAAATTGAGTATAATAATGGTACCATTGAGGGTATTTTCTTTGGTCAGCAGCCTAGAAAGAGATTTGCTCTTGCTTGGAGAACAATCGTTGGTAATGCAGCTGAAGGCGATGCATATGGTTACAAGTATCATATCGCATATGGTCTTTCTGCAGCTCCTTCTGAAAGAGATCATGCTACTGAGAATGATTCTCCTGAAGCAACCGAGTTCTCTTGGGAACTTAGTTCAATTCCTGAAGTAGCAACAGTAGAACTTTACAGCGGATTTACTCCCGCTCCTGTATCACACGTTGTTGTTGAGTCCAAGAACAATACTGCTGTTTATAACGCAATTGAGAACGCGGTTACAAATAATGCAGCTCCTCTTCCTGGACTTGATGCTCTTATTACTTTAATCAAGACTACATCATAATGAAAGGAGAGTAAAACGATGGCAAAGATTGCTTGGGATGAAGACGGAAAGCGTCTGTATGAAACCGGTGTCGATCATGGAGTTTTATATCTTCTTGAAAGTGATAACCAGGGTAATGTTTCATATGGAGATGCTATTCCTTGGAACGGTCTTACCGGTGTAACTGAGTCACCGGATGGAGCAGACGCAAATGACATCTATGCTGATAATATGAAATACCTTTCTCTTATCTCTAAGGAGAACTGGAAGGGTACCATTAAGGCATATACCTATCCTTTAGACTTTAACAAGTGTATGGGACAGGAAGTTATACCTAACAAGAAGTCTTTCTTTGGCCAGCAGGCTAGAACAAAGTTTGGTTTCTCATGGAGATCACTTGTAGGTAACGATGTTGTTGGCGATCAGTATGGTTATAAGCTTCATATTGCTTATGGACTTTCAGCAGCTCCTACAGAGATGGACCATGCTACAACAAACGACTCACCTGAGGCTCAGGAATTCAGCTGGGAAATCAGTTCAATTCCCGCTTCTACAACCACCAAGATTCATGCCGATGGAACTACTACAACTGGAACCATGGTTGAACTTGCTGCAGTTGCTCATATCACAATTCTGTCTACTTGCTCAGTTATTGAAGATATTGAAGCTAAGTTATACGGAACTGATGATAGTGAAGTTGGCGCTGATGATGGCACAACAGGTACACTTCCTACTCTTGGAGAGCTTATTACTTTCCTTAATACCGGAAGTTGGTCGTAATTACAACTAAATAGCAAATATAGGGGAGTATCGGATTTCTGGTATTCCCCTATAATTTTTTTAATTCAAAATAATGGGCAAGTAACAAATTTTTAACACAAAAAGGAGAAAAAATATGCTTAAGAAGATCGTAAAATTCACAAACTTAAAGGGAGAAAAGAAATCAGAGGAGCTTTACTTCTATCTTTCACCCAAGAATCTGAAGAAGATGGATGCTAAGTACCAGAATGTTGGTGGTATTAAGGGTCTCTTCGAGAAGATGATAACCAAGAACGATAACAGGTTAATCCTGGAGACTATAGAAGATATTATTCTTACTTCTTATGGTATCGTATCTGAAGATGGTAACAGATTTATCCAGAATCAGACCGTAAGAGAAGAATTTGAGATGTCTTGTGCTTATGAGCAGCTCTTCGATGAGCTTACATCTACAGCTGATGCATTTGGAGACTTCCTTAAGAAGATCCTTCCTAATGATGTTCAGGCTGAGATTGCTAAAGCAGAGAAGGAAGGCAATGTAGAAATGCCTGAAATAGTAGCTGAAATCCTTAAGGATCAGGAAGATAATATTGCCGCTGCAGATAAAGTAACATCAATCGCTCCTGTAGAGGGATAAATTGATTGCTTTCTTTAACAATAAAAAGCTTTAAGCTGTTTGATGAGAGAACGGAATCTTTTATCCAAATAGATCATGATACTTATTTGGAAATGGAGAATTCTCTTGAAGCTATCGCAAAGTGGGAAGAAAAGTTCTGTAAACCTTGGTTTGAAAAGGAAAATAAAAATCCTTATGCGGAAAAGAAACCCACAAAATCAGAAGAAGAAATGCGATATTTTATAAAATGTATGATTACCAATATTCCATTTAATGAAATAGATGATAATATTTTCTATGGGATTACTCAAGCAAATGCCGATAAGATAAGTGCATATTTACAAGATCCACATGGTGCTGATGCTAAAGTTCCTTCAGTTAAAGAGGATAAGAAAAAGAGAGCATCACCTTTATTTACTGCAGATCGTATTTATGCAATTTTAGCGGAACAACAAGTTCCATGGGCTATTGCTGAAAAGTGGAATATCAATAGGGTTCTTCGAATTATAGAGATTATTAATTATGATAATACTCCAGATGATAAGAAGAAGAAACCCGCAACATACAAAGAAACAGCTGAAAAGTATAAGAACCTTAATGAGCAGCGGCTAAAACAGCTCGGCAAAACGAAAGGATAAGTACTATGATAAAGTTCGTCAGTAGAGGCAAATGGGATAAAACTGCAAACTGGTTAAAACGAATCACAACGTCTGGTGATCATCGTGTACGTACTATATTACATAAATATGGCAAACACGGAGTAGAGGCTTTAAAGAATAGCACTCCCGTCTCTACTGGCGTTACTGCTGAGTCATGGTATTATGAAATTGAAAAAGATAAAAATGGAGTATATAAAATAATATGGGCAAACCAGAATCTTTCAGAAGAATGGTTTAATGTAGCATTGTATATACAATTGGGACATGCTACAGTTGATGGTCATTGGATTGAAGGTGTTGATTATATTAATCCAGCATTAGCTCCCATATTCAATAAAATAGCTGAGGAAGCTTGGCAAGAAGTAACACACAACTAAAACAGTATTATCGTGAAAGGAGGAAACTCGCATGGTCGATATAGATGAAAGAGTCGTGCAAATGAAATTCGATGCTACGGACTTCGATCAAAATACAAAGAAGACGATGAGCACCTTAGACAAGTTGCGTGAAAAGCTCTCTTT
>JAEEGL015338823.1_pt1 | contig 13009 bp, 10 predicted proteins | sample 9134231 | NCBI WGS metagenome assembly JAEEGL01 (sample SAMN16246548, study PRJNA631951) | gut metagenome | biome: gut microbiome; feature: rumen; material: fiber-attached | host: Bos | place: Iran: Karaj | collected 2018-10 | reverse complement strand
GGCAAAGGAATGCGTGGCATGTGTGCTGCTTTTCCAAACCTTTACGGCGGTCAACAATTCGTCAGCATCGTCGAAATCAAACCAAAGCGAAAGTACAGGGCTGGTATCGGCACATCGAAGCAGATGAAACCGCTTAGCAAACTGGCCCAAGAGCATCGAGCCATAGCAGCCATCAACGGGTCGTACTACAACATGAGCCGTGGTAACTCGGTGACTTTCCTGAAGGTTGATGATGCCGTGACCGACTCAACTACAGAGAACGAATTCCGTATTCGCGTCACGGGTGCCGTAGCGGTGCGCAAGGGCAAGCTGAGAATTGTGCCTTGGTCGCGCAGCATTGAGCGTGGCTACAAGAAAAAGGTCGGAACGGTGCTGGCGTCGGGTCCGTTGATGTTGCAAAACAGTCATTATGCCGATTGGACGATATGCGACAGCGACTTCATAGCTACGAAACATCCACGCAGCGCCATCGCCGTGACAAGGGACAAGCGCGTGCTGCTCATCACTGTCGATGGCCGTTCACCAGGCAATGCCATTGGCATGAGCATCCCTGAACTGGCCCATCTCGTGAAGGTGTTAGGGGCCAAGACGGCCTTGAACCTCGACGGAGGTGGTTCAACCATGCTCTATTTGAACGGTCAGATTCTCAATCATCCTTGCGACAACCGCCAGTTCGACCACGAAGGCGAACGGAAAATCCCAAATATGATTTATTTCCGGTAATCTATTGATTACCCTCCCCGTTTTTTATCAATTGATTATAAACCCAAAATCACGTTTTTTGCGTCATAGGAGTAAAAAGCGGACTAAAAAGTGAACAAAGGCACCGACATCAAACAATTGGAACAGCTTATCGACGAGTGGCAGGACAGCCTCTACTCGCTGGCTTTCTTCCGATTGGGCGACGAAGGTGCTGCACAAGACGTAGTGCAAGAGGCTTTCATCCGCTACTATCGTGAAAGCCAACGAACGGCTATCACGAATGCGAAGGCATGGCTTTACCGGACCACGCTGAACTTCGTAACTGACCAACTGCGCAGGAAGCCTACCATCAGAGCTGTACAGCTCAGCGCCGCCAATGAGATTGCTGAGCCAAGTGAACTCTTCAAGGAGTACCTACGGCTGGAAGATTTGCTGGCTCCCCTACCCGACGAACAAGCCGAAGTGGTTCGTCTGCATTTTACTGACGACCTGTCGATGGCAGAAATAGCTGATATCCTTGACATTTCTCGCGACACGGTCAAAAGCCGTTACCGCTATGCAATGGCAAAACTCAGGAAAAATCTTTCACATGGTGACACGAATCGCTGACCATAGACAATTGAAAAGAACATGGAAGAACTAAGACCGAGAATAAAACCCAAGGCTCCAAAAGCACTCAAGCAGAATGTGCTGAAGGAAGTCCTCCCCCTGACTCCCATTCCGAGCGTTCGAAACAGGGACAGGAGATGGCTCTCCCTCTCAGCTGCAGCTGTGCTGTTCATCGGCATCATGACGTTTGCACTATGGAAAGGTGATACCCCATCCCTACCAGAAATGAGAAAAGAAGCCACTACAGAACTATATGCCAAGGCAAAAGACGAAGCAAGTAGTCACACGTCTCTTGTAAAAGAAACGCCGGAAAGTAGTCTGCATATAAAGAAAAATAAGGTAGTGGCTCAAACTCGCTACGCAAGTGTTTCAAAAGAGCCTGTTCCCCAACAGAGCCTTGAGCTATGTGAAGGAAAAAAAGAGGAAAAACCAACTCCCGACATAGCCTCAAGCACGCCACCCACCCCTACGGAGGAGTTAGGAGAGACTGAGCGTCAGCTGCTTGCCGACTTCGAAGCCCATCGCGACCTCGTGAATGCCTGCCTGGCTGAGGAATTGGCACAAGTACGCTGTGCACAACAACGCATCGGCCAATCCACACGACAATACCTTCAGCAGTATCGCGAACTGCAGGAGCGTATCACGGAGCAGATTCGTGAGGACATCGACAACATCGCTCCCAAAGAAAACCATCCAAAGGAAGTGTAGAGTTGACGAAGTCAAGGGAGTTTAGAATCATAATGACTATCAAAAAAAACAATAACAACATGAAGTCAACATCATTCAACAACACACTACGCATCTTTGTCACGGTTGTACTTTGTTTCCCTGTTACTTTGGCAACTGCACAGGACAACGTGAAGCGGGCCTTCGACAAGTTCATCAACTCGAAGAAAGTGGAGGTCGTGAAGTCGTTCAGCGAAGAGCGCGACATCAAGCAGCCCAACCGGCCACTCATCTCGAAGGCCGACGTCTACACCTTCACCCTGAAGGCTAAGGACCAGAAGCTCATCCAAGAGGTGTTGGCAGCGTTTGAGAAAGACCGTGACAACGAGAACGTCTATCAGGTGCTGAACCACATCGGTGGGCGCGGCATACCTACGAATGGACGCCAACTGCTCGTGGGCAAGGACACGAAGAACGCTGTCTACATCGGCATGGATGAGATGCAGAGCTGGCAGTTGCTCTGCATGCTCGACCCCGCCGATGCTACGCGCACCCACCGCTACGCCTACGCTATCGAGGTGAATGACGAGCCAATATCAATCCAGCTCACCAAGAAAATTCGCGGCAAGCTCGTCGTCACCTATTCCGTCATTCCAGATCATGTGCTGACCTCCCAACAGTCCGACGCTACGATGAAATACGACTCCATGAAAGGCAGTAGTGAAGAAGTGGCACGCGAGATGGCAGACATGGTGCTCGGCGGCAGGTTAGACGAGTTGAATGCCGACAAGGGCCAAATGCTGATGGCTTTCGATGCCTTGAAGACCGAATATTGCAAAGAAGAAAACTTCGACTCACGAACTGGCACCACGCTGATCATGACCCTCTATGCCCTCTGCTGTCACATCGGCAATCTGATGAAGGATTATCCACAGACCAACGACCCAAACCTGCGTGAGCTCCTGCAGTCACAAATCGACGACATGATTCGCTTCACCAACCACAGCAGCGACATTGGCAAAAGCCACATCGGTTATCTGGAACTGGCGAAGAAGTCGCTTGAGGGAAAGTAAGATATTGATTTAGTTATGTTAGACAATTAAAGTAGTAATCTTTTTTTCAGATCGATACTGAAGCACGTCCCATCTGGCTCGTGAGGAGTCGGATGGGACTTTTTTAGGTGTTTGCTTGGAGGTATCAACCAAAATTAGTACATTTGCATGCAGAAACCCAAACAAACGCAAAAACAACCCAAACCGTAAATGAAAAAGCTGATTCTTACCTTGGCACTTATGGGGTGCCTCACTGCTCAGGCAGGAAAAGTACTGACTGATAGCGTCCAGAGTCAGGTGCTTGGTGCACAAGTGAAGTACAATGTCTACGTTCCCAATGGCTTTGACAACAGTCAGAAACAGTATCCCGTTGTCTACTTGCTCCATGGTTTTACCGACACCTACACAGCATGGGCTGAGAAAGGCCAGATGCAGACCATTGCCGACGAACTCATCGAGAGCGGTGAAGCTCGCGAAATGATTATTGTCATGCCCAATGCCGGCGGACCAAACGTCTATGAGACGTGGAACGGCTACTTCAACATGCCGGGCTGGGCCTACGAAGACTTCTTCTTCCAGGAGTTCATGCCAACAGTCGAAAAGAAATACCGCATCATTAGCGACAAGGGTCATCGTTCAGTGATGGGACTTTCCATGGGTGGCGGTGGCTGCACCGTCTATGCCCAACGCCATCCCGACAAGTTCTCTTCATGCTATGCCATGAGTGCTTGGCTCGAGAGCGATGGTGGACGCCAGCGCGAGGAAGGCAAAGACGACAAAGTCTACCTTGTGACGAAGGCCGTGAAGGAGCACTCTGCACTCGACTTCCTGCGCAATGCCGACGCTTCTACCCTTGAACAACTGCGTACGGTGAAATGGTTCTTCGACTGTGGAGATGACGATTTCCTCTTCGACTTGAGCATTGAGATACACAAACTGATGCGCCAGAAGAGGGTAAAGGACGAGTTACGCATCCGCAATGGCCAGCATAACTGGGAATACTGGCACCAGGCCATCCGTATAGCGCTACCCTTTGCCTCGCGCAACTTTGATCGATAGCCTTTTACTACCTAAATCACAAATGTAGGGACGCGATATGCCGCGTTACTGGACAATGCAAAACCTATCCAGCAACGCGGCATGTCGTGTCCCTACATTATTACTTTGTTTCCCTATGTATCACCGTTCCGTTGGCCTGATGGGTGGCCAGCACCAGCACTTCAGCTATCTGCACGTGGGCAGGAGCCTCGGCAGCATAGAAACACACGTCGGCGATGTCGTCGCCCGTCAAGGGTTTGATGCCTTTGTAGACATTATCGGCTCGTTGTTGGTCACCATGGAAACGGGTGCGGCTGAAGTTGGTCTCCACCAGACCAGGCTTCACATTGGTAACGCGTAGGGGTGTCTCAGCCAAGTCAATGCGTAAGCCATCGCTCAGGGCTTTCACGGCAGCCTTCGTGGCGCAATAGACGTTGCCATTGGCATAGGCAGCATCGCCAGCGACCGAACCGATGTTGATAATATGCCCCCTGCCTTGCTCTACCATGCGTGGAACGACAAGGCGAGTCATCGTGAGAAGGCCCTTGATGTTCGTGTCTATCATCGTATCCCAGTCCTTATAGTCACCCTCGTACTCCTTTTCAAGGCCAAGGGCCAGGCCGGCATTGTTGATAAGCACATCCGGAACCAGGTCCAATGATGCCATCGCAGCAGTAGCAGCCTCACGTTCGCGCACGTCGAAGACGAGCGAACGAACCTCTGCACCAGTCGTTTCCAACTCTTCGCACAGTGCTTTCAACTTCTCTTCATTACGCCCTGTCAGCACAAGTCGATAGCCGCCACGGGCAAAACGGCGTGCACAAGCTTCACCTATTCCACTTGTTGCACCGGTAATCAATACTGTTTTCATTGTAGTTCCATCAATATTTGCACAATACGCTCAGCCGTACGGCCATCCCAACGGTCGGGCAATGCGCCTTGTTTCCATTCGCCATGGACCATCCTTCCAACCATCTCGCCCAACAGTTGAGCATCCTCACCGACGAGTTCGTTGGTACCTACCTTCACCGTCTCAATGTGTTCGGTATAGCTGTTCAACGTGATGCATGGCACACCATTGAACGTAGCCTCTTCGGCCACATTGCCTGAGTCGGTGATGATGCCGTGGGCATGAGCCGTCAGCCACCCGAACTCCAGATAGCTGAGAGATGGATGAAGGATGAAAGATGAAGGATGAAGGTCGGCCAGCAATTCGCCTACCACCTTGGCTGCCTCGCCACGCAACGGAGCTATGATTGGCATGCCCTGTGCGTTCTCGATCATCGCCTCAAGCATGCGCTTAAGGTTCTCGCGGTTGGCCATTAGCGCCTTACGATTCAAAGTAAACACAAGGTAGGGAGCCTCCTCCAGTTGGGGGAAGTTGGCGGGTGCTTTCAACCTATTTCTATTAAACCGCAGCGTATCCATGAGGATATTGCCCACGGTATATATCTTCGACAGTTCGGCACCCTCACGTGTGGCAATCGAATTGGCCCCCATGCCAGCAGTAAACAGCAGGTCGGAGAGCCCGTCGATGACAAGGCGGTTGATCTCCTTCGGCATCTTGATGTCGAACGAACGTGTACCGGCCACAAGGTGAGCCAGACGGATGCCTTGCTTCTTTGTGACGATGGCTGCTGCCATGGTCGAGGCGAGGTCGTCGACGACTATCACTACGTCGGTCTTATGCTCCTGAAGATAGCGCTCAAACGCCGACATCACCTGCCCGGTGAGTTCGTTCAGGTTCTCGCACACCACATTGAGGAATACCTGTGGCGGTGCAATCTGAAGATCGTCGAAAAGCGACGGCTCCAGCGTTGGGTCATCCTTACTGCCTGCATACACCAGGGTATAGTCAATGTCGCGACCATGTGCCTTGGCATTATCGATGGCCCTGACAATGGGAGCCACCTTGATGAAATTCGGGCGTGCGCCCGCTACGATACAGATATTCATGATTAGGATTTACGATTTACAGATTTATTTCTCCGCTTCGCTACGAAAGCGAGCAAGCTCGAGTCCGATTATAGCGACCACGGATGTCACGGATTTACTTTTCAATGGTTTTTTGCCCACAGATTATACAGATTTCACAGATATAGTGATTCACTATTAACTCTTTTCTTTGCCTGCAAAGTTAATGAAAAAAAATGAATATACCATGAAAATAGCAAAAACTTTCATCTTGTCCTGTACCTATTTGGCACAAGAAGTGAGGGATTGAATCATACTTTGCAATGGTAACGAGATAACTATACTAAGGTAAAGTGATAGCTTTACTGTAGTAAAGTCCCTATATCTCTATGTTTTCAGTCCATAAACTCATAGGAACAATCCTACAAAAGCATAGACTTACACCCAAGAAAGCATTGAGTTCAAGGATAGAAAGCATTGAGTTCTTGGGTAGAAAGCATTGAGTTCTAAGGTAGAAAGCATAGCTTTTGCAGGTCGGAAGCAATGGTATAGAGAGACCATCGCAATGCTTTTGTGAAACAACACGATAGTAAAAGATCTTGTGACTATGGAAACAAGCCCGAAAGCCGTTATGTTTCTATTCGGCATTTATTGCAAATAATACAGTAAATCACGAAGATAAATACACGAGGAATTGGACTCAACGCCACAGGCGGAGGCCAAGGAAGACGCGGAGGCGCCACTTGCGGTAGTTGATGTCGATGCGGCGGTCGTTGAGCAATGAACTGCTGGTTACGAAGGTGGCACCCGTGAAGTACTTCGGGCTGAAATAGTAGACGATGGCGGCACGCTCAGTAAAGATGAAATCGGGGAAGCGGGTACGCATGTTGAACTTCTCTCCGTCGATACGGATGTTGTTGAGGTTGAGAACGACGAGCGTGGGCAGGAACGACAGGTGCACGAGCAGGCGCTTGTGCAGCATGAAGTTGTAGCCGTAGCCCCCACCCAGGGCAAAGTGACCCACGAAGACACGATAGTCAGGTGTGTCGGCAAACTTTATGTCGGTGGTCTTCACTCGACCACCCATATAGGAGAATGCTGCCAGCCACGAACCCGCGCTGTGCTTCTGTATGTACGACTGCGTGAAGGCTGCCGGGTAGGAAAAACGAGAGCCGCTGAAGGCCCAGTAGCCATTGATGTTGAGCACCTGCATGTCGGCCATGCCCTTCTCGAGAAACAGGTCGCTGCCGTTGAACGTCATGTTGCCCGACAACGTCTTCGAAGCCTGATAGATGACGTCGATGCCATAGCGGTTTGTATAGGCATTCAGGTTCAGTTCGTAGTCCTTGTTGCGACCGCTCAAACTGGCAGGATTTAAGGCCAAACCCGCTGTGATGCCGCGGTAGTTGGCTCCTATGCTGATCGTAGCCTTGTGGTCGGTGCCCAGCCGGCTTCGGCCTACGGCACCTTCAATGCGCCTGTCGATGTCGAAATTGGAGCCCGAAAGGTTGCCACGCAACTTCAACGTCAGCCGTTCACGTGGACGTCCGATGTAGGCAGTGTCGTAGTCGCCACTGAAATAGCGGGCCGTTATCAGGCTGTCAATACGCTTGCGCACAACTTTATCGTGCGACTGTGCCGCAACGGGTGCAGTCAAGACAAGCATCAACAAGAGTAATGAGAATTGCTTAAGGTTGACTGTTGGCGGTTGATAGCTGACGGTTGATATTTTCATGTTGCAAAGATAATAAAAAAAGTTGAGTTAATGTTTCATAAAACACAACTTATCAGCACTTTTTTTATTATTTTTGTGGGCGATGATACAAAAACAATGAAAACTAAACATCAAAAGACCCATATGAAAGAACCTAATGACAACAGCCGCAGAGAATTCCTGAAGAAGCTCGGCATAGGCACAGCCTCAGCCGTGGGACTTATGGTACTGGAACCATTGAGAGCGTTGGCCGAACCCCAGCCATCATCACCCTACCCTCATCACCCATCACCCAACTCACATCACCAAACACCCAACACGATGACCTATCGCGTCAATCGCCACTCGGGCGACAAGGTGTCGTTGCTAGGTTTTGGCATGATGCGCCTGCCGAAGAGTCAGGACGAAGTGAACCGAATGGTTGACTATGCCCTGGAACACGGCGTGAACTACTTCGACACGGCTCCTGCCTATGGTGCCTCTGAAGACGTAACGGGCAAGGCTCTGAAGCGCCATCCGCGCGAATCGTTCTTCATTGCCACTAAGATGTCGAACCAGCGACGCAACATGCAGAGTCTGGAAGAGTCGAAGAAAATGTACTACCGCTCCTTCGAGCGCCTGCAGGTGGATTACATCGACTACTATCTGCTACACTCCGTTGGTGGCAGTGGCATGGATGAGTTCCGCCCACGCTTCATTGACAATGGCTTGCTTGACTTCCTGCTCGAAGAACGCAAGGCTGGCCGCATCCGCAACCTGGGCTTCTCGTACCACGGCAACGTGGAAGTGTTTGACTGGCTGCTTGACCACCAAGAGGAATACCACTGGGATTTCGTGCAGATTGAACTGAACTACGTGGACTGGCGCCACGCTTCGTTGGGCAACGGCGGATGGAAAAAGGATGCCGATGCCGAATACCTTTACAACAAACTGGAGAAAACGGGCGTTCAGGCCGTCATCATGGAACCGCTGTTGGGCGGTCGTCTGGCCAATATACCTGAGGAGTTCAGAGACCAACTGAAGGCTGTGCGTCCGCAGGACTCACCTGCCACATGGGCATTCCGCTGGGTGGGCTCGCTGCCTAACATCCTAACGACGCTGAGCGGCATGTCGCGCATGGAACATCTTGAGGAAAACGTCAAGACTTTCTCGCCCCTGGATCCCTGCACCGAACAGGAGAACGCCCTACTGGCGCGCATCGCCGACGGCATGAGTGGCTATCCCACCATTCCCTGTACCGCTTGCAGTTACTGCATGCCTTGCCCTTATGGGGTGAACATCCCCGGCAACTTTGCCTATTACAACGATGCAGTGAACAAGAAGTTGCTTCCGCTGCCCGATAAGTCGTCGAAGGACTACGAGAAGCGCCTCGCTGAGTTCAGGAAGGGTTACAAAAAAGCCATCGACAAGAAGGCTTGGGCCTCGCAGTGCATGGATTGCGAGGTGTGCCTGAAAAAGTGTCCGCAGCAAATCCGCATCCCTAACCAGATGGAACGCATCGTAGAGCTGCTATAGCCCTACTCCACCGTCACGCTTTTGGCAAGATTACGTGGGCGATCGACATCCTTCCCTTTGCAGACGGCTATGTGATAGGCCAAGAGCTGCAAGGGGATGGATGCTATTAAGGGTTGGAAACACTCAAGTGTGTCGGGCAGCTCGATAACATGGTCGGCCAGTTGGCTGATCTGCGTGTCGCCTTTTGTAACGAGAGCCGTAACACGACCACCGCGGGCACGCACCTCCTGGATGTTGCTGATGACCTTTTCGTATAGCTTATCGCGTGTAGCGATGACAAAAACAGGCATCTCGGAGTCAATAAGTGCAATGGGACCATGCTTCATTTCGGCAGCCGGATAGCCTTCGGCATGGATGTATGAGATTTCTTTCAGTTTCAATGCCCCCTCCAATGCCACGGGATAATTATAGCCACGACCCAGGTAAAGGCAGTTCTTGGCATATGTGAAGATGGGGGCAAGACGTTCTATTTGTTCATTTGTCTTCAGTGCTTGCTCCATCTTTTCAGGAATACGTGTCAACTCTGCCACCATTTCCCCGTATAACTCGTCGCTGACCGTGTGCAACTCGCTGGCCAAGCATAGGGCAAGCATCGAGAGGACTGTCACTTGTCCCGTAAATGCCTTGGTTGAGGCAACTCCAATTTCCGGTCCTACGTGGGTATAGACACCCGTTTGTGTCTGTCTGGGAATACTGGCACCAATAGCATTGCAGATGCCGAAGACAAAGGCACCGGCCTTACGTGCCAGTTCAACGGCCGCAAGTGTGTCGGCAGTCTCGCCACTTTGAGAGATGGCAATGACGATGTCGTCGGAATAGATGACGGGGTTGCGGTAACGGAATTCGGAGGCATATTCCACTTCAACAGGAATACGGCACAGACTTTCAAGCAACTGCTTGCCTATCAGTCCTGCATGCCAGCTGGTTCCACAGGCCACAATGATGATTCGACGTGCGGCCTTCAGCTGCTTACCATAGTCAATGACGGAAGAGAGCGTGATGCGTGTGCCCTCTACGTTGATGCGTCCACGCATGCAGTCGCGAAGACAACTGGGCTGCTCGAAGATTTCCTTCAACATGAAGAAAGGAAAGCCGCCCTTTTCCAGTTGTCCCAGCGTCACGTCAATCTGCTTGATCTTTGGGTGTTGAGCTTCATTCTCTGTGTTCACGACCTTTAGTTCCTTGCCCAGCTGCAGCACAGCGATGTCGCCATCGTTCAGATAGACCACCTTGTCAGTATATTCGGCAATGGGACTGGCATCTGAAGCCAGATAGAAGTCGCCATCGGCTCCCAACCCCACGACAAGCGGCGAGCTTTGGCGAGCGCAGACAATCGTATCGGGATGTTCGCGGTCAAGAATGGCAATGGCATAAGCACCGATGACCTGCCGTAGCGCTACTTGCACAGCTTCCAGCAACGACAATTCGTTGCTGAGCATGATGTGTTCAATGAGCTGGACAAGTACTTCCGTGTCGGTAACGCTTTTGAACGGAATGCCTCGACCTATGAGTTTTTCTTTCAATGACAGATAGTTTTCAATGATGCCGTTATGGATGAGTGCCAACCTACCTGATGCAGAGTAATGGGGATGGGCATTGGTGCTGTTGGGCTCTCCATGAGTTGCCCAACGAGTGTGGGCGATGCCGGCACAGCCCGATGTGTCTTTATCTTCGCAATAAACCTCGAGATCAGCTACTTTACCTTTTGATTTGTACACGTTCAAGCATCCTTGCTCGCTGATAAGTGCCACACCGGCACTGTCGTAACCACGATATTCAAGTCTCTGAAGCCCCTTGACTAGAACGGGATAGGCATCCTTTGTGCCTATGTAACCTACTATTCCACACATAATGTATTATGATGTTTTTGTACAAGATTTAATAAATGAAATGAACAATGGATGCGGACTCAGCACCGTGGAGGAGTATTCGGGATGGAACTGTGTACCGATATACCAGCGCAATGCGGGAATCTCAACGATTTCCACCAGGTTTGCCTCTGGGTTGATGCCGACACAGTTCATCCCATTTTCCTCCAGTTCATCCTGAAATATATTATTAAGTTCATATCGATGGCGATGTCTTTCGCTTATCAACGTCTGTTCGCCATAAGCCTGCCAAGTTTTGCTGCCACTTACGAGTTCACAGTCATAGGCACCGAGCCGCATGGTACCGCCCATCAGCTTGACGTTCTTCTGCTCTTCCATCAAGTCAATGACAGGGTGTGTGGTCTCCGCATCCATCTCGCTGCTATTGGCATCCTGAAGACCAAGCACGTTTCGGGCAAATTCAATGACCATCATCTGCATGCCAAGGCAAATGCCGAAGGTAGGAATGTCTTGGGTGCGGCAGTATTCGGCTGCAACGATCTTGCCTTCTATGCCTCGCTGGCCAAAGCCTGGGCAAATGACAATGCCAGCCATGCCCGACAACTTTTGGGCTACGTTCTTGCGAGTGATATACTCACTGTTGACGAAATGCGCATGCACCTTTTTGTTGTTATAGACACCGGCATGGTCAAGACTTTCGAGAATGCTCTTATAGGCATCCTGCAGGTCGTACTTCCCGACAAGAGCGACATCGATCTTCTCCGTGGCCTTTTTCCTCATGTCAAGAAAGGTCATCCACGAAGCCATGCCGTTTGCCTCGCCCGGCGAATTGTTCTGGGTAGGCTCTCCCATCTTCCTGAGTACGATAGTGTCTAATTTTTGCCGCCGCATGTTGACAGGCACCTCGTAAATACTTGGCAGATCCTGACTCTGGATGACTGCCTCGACAGCTACATTGCAGAAGTGTGCAACTTTCGCTCGCAGCTCATCGCTCAGATGATGTTCCGTACGCAGGACCAAAACATCAGGCTGGATGCCAAAACCCTGCAGCTGTTTCACACTCATCTGTGTCGGTTTTGTTTTCAATTCGCCTGCTGCAGCCAAATAAGGCACGTAGGTCAGATGAACATTCAGGGCCCTTTGCGGCCCCAATTCCCATCGAAGCTGACGAATGGCTTCAAGAAATGGTTGGCTTTCGATATCTCCGATGGTGCCGCCAATCTCTGTGATGACGAAATCCAGTTCCTGTTTTGTCGCATTCAGTAGGATGCGATGCTTAATCTCATCAGTAATATGCGGCACGACCTGTATGGTCTTTCCCAAATAGTCGCCTCGCCGTTCGCGCTCTATGACGCTCAGGTAGATACGCCCGGTAGTGACACTGTTGTCGCGTGTGGTTTCTATACCCGTAAACCGCTCGTAGTGACCAAGGTCAAGATCGGTTTCCATACCGTCGGCGGTGACATAGCACTCGCCATGCTCATACGGGTTGAGCGTCCCTGGATCGATATTGATGTAAGGATCAAACTTCTGGATGGTTATTCTGTAGCCATGTGCCTGCAACAGTTTCCCCAGCGATGCAGAAATGATGCCCTTGCCCAATGATGAAGTGACGCCACCTGTAATGAAGATATATTTTGTTTCCATTATATGAAGTACTAATGTCTTTCGAGTGCAAAGTTATTACAAAATGAAACAATAAAAAAGAATACCATATTATTAAATACAATAAATAAATAGGAGGATTACGAACAGAAACTATTTGCACTACAATTCTTCCGGATCGAAACATATTTCACCAAAAACATTACAAAACGAAAGCGACCTGTTGAAATGTTGATAAAAATAAAAGAAAAAAGTTTGTTTATTTGACTTGCTGTTTGTAACTTTGCGCTTTGAATAGTAAAAAGACCAATCAAGCATAAGACTCCCATGGGAAAGATCCATTTTACCAAGATGCATGGGTGTGG
>JAEEGL013751632.1_pt1 | contig 13009 bp, 9 predicted proteins | sample 9134231 | NCBI WGS metagenome assembly JAEEGL01 (sample SAMN16246548, study PRJNA631951) | gut metagenome | biome: gut microbiome; feature: rumen; material: fiber-attached | host: Bos | place: Iran: Karaj | collected 2018-10 | reverse complement strand
TAGCCATGTAAACCCCATCCGAAGCAAGTTCTAAGCGGTGCGTACGCGGCCCGCCAGCACCAGGTTGAACGCTTGAGGCCATTGGCGACAGTGGTCCTAGATAGATGACTACTTTAAAAGACATAACCCGGCTCACAGTCTAACCCTTTTTTATAAATTGTAATTTGTCTGAATATAGGACAATATTTACAAAAAAGATAATTTAATTTTAATAAACGGTGGGAATTATTAACAAATGTGAATTTTCTGTGTTCTTCTAGCCATAAAAGGTGATATAATATAACTAGATTAACTTCGAAAAGGGGAAAGAGTTATGGAGGTACTTGTTGTTATGGTTTAGAAGGATGGTGAAAGATGGATTATCAAGTAGGCGATTATTTAGTTCATGAGGGTAGTGGAGTTTGTCAGATCGAGGATATTGACGACATGGAGCTTATGGGCAAAGGTTCTCGCAAAACGTACTATTGCATGTCTCCAGTATTCAAGGCAGGTGCAAAGGTATTTACTCCAATAGTTGGTTCAACAGTAAGGCTTCGTCCTGTGGCTGGACTAGACACATTTACTAGAATTCTTGACAACATTGACGACATCAAGTGTATCGAAGGAGCTAATGAAAGAGCTCTTCAGGACAAATTCAAAGAGGTTATGGCTGAGTTCACACCTGAATCTATGGCAAGAGTTGTAAAAACAGTTCTTATCAGAAAGTGGAATCGTATCGCAGCTGGTAAGAAGGTAATGGCTATGGATGAGAAAATCCTTAATCTTGCAGGTCGCAAGCTATACGAGGAAATGGCATTCGCCATGGGGAAGGATGTTCAGTATGCACAGCATCTATTCGAAGACACAGTCAAGTCTCATCAGGATACACTTTTAATAGGTGCTTAATTTTATGATATCTTACAAAGAAATTTCAGAACGAATTAAAAATAATAATGGTCTTGTTACAGTACTTAATGTGCTGGACAAGGCCATTACTTATATCACAGTTTTACTTTACTTAGGCTTTCTTGTGTATTCATGTATGCAGATTCCTGAGGACAAAGGTATTCTTTTATATCGAAGCCTGATTGTGACAGGCGTTTCTTTCATTATTGTGAGCTTGTACAGAAAGCTTTTAAGTTCTCCTAGACCTTATGAGGTATACAACTTTACCCCAGCCCTAAAAAAGGACACTAAGGGCAAGAGCTTTCCAAGCAGACACGTATTCTCTATTTTCATAGTTGCCTTTACTATAGGTCAGGTATTTCCTGTTATTTGTGGCATTTTATGCATCCTAGGGCTTCTTCTTGCCGTTATCAGGGTGATAGGAGGAGTTCACTTTATTAAGGATGTTGTGGCTGGATTTGCCATCGCAGCTGCAATATCTATAATTTGTTACGGTATTTTTTGTGGCGTTTTCGGTCTTCTTATGCTACCATTTTAAGTAGAATATTATTTTTTACAATTTGGAGTTTTTTATGAAAAAGAATGCAAAGAAGGCTTTAGCTGTGTTATTTAGCGTTCTTGGCACAGTTTTGGGGTTGTATATTGGTGGTTATTGGCTGTTTGCTCGCCCAGTTTATTGGCTAGTTACAGGCTTTACTGGAGGTACACTTACAGCTGGTATTCTCATTATCAATATATTTAAGATATTTATCGCATCCACTATTGGAGGAGGTATTTGGTGTGTATGTGATATTATCGCAGGCTTTTTCAGGGACTTACCTGAAGAAGACTAACTAACTTATAATGATTGGGAGGTATTATGAAATGACTGGAAACGTAATTGTGGGACAATCAGGCGGACCAACCGCCGCAATCAACTCTTCTTTAGCAGGAGTTATCAGAACAGCAAAAGACCGTGGGGCTGGAAAGATATATGGAATGCTTCATGGTATTAAGGGACTTATGGAAGAGGATTACATAGACCTTTCCGATTACATCAAAAACGACTTGGACGTTGAGCTTTTGAAGCGTACACCGGCTGCATATCTTGGCTCATGCCGATTCAAACTTCCAGAAATCCACGAAGATATGGAAACATACGAGAAAATCTTCGGGATTCTTAATAAACTCGAAATCGAAGCTTTAATATACATCGGTGGAAATGATTCCATGGACACCATCAAAAAGCTTTCCGATTATGCAATTATCACAGGTTCAAAGATTAGATTTATAGGATGTCCAAAGACTATCGACAACGATTTAGCACTTACAGACCATACACCAGGCTATGGTAGTGCTGCTAAATATATCGGTACATCTGTTAAGGAAATCATTCGCGATGGACATTGCTTGGAGTACGACAAAGGACTTGTTACTATAGTAGAAATCATGGGACGTAACGCAGGCTGGCTTACAGGTGCTTCTATTCTTGCAAAGGGCGAGGATTGCGAAGGCCCAGATTTAATCTACTTGCCAGAGGTTCCATTTGATGTTGAGAAATTTAAAGAGAGAGTAGAGAAGCTGTTAAAGCAGCAGCATTCTGTTGTTATCTGTGTTTCTGAAGGTATTCATACAAAGGACGGCAAATATGTATGCGAATTAGGAAGCAACGTAGAATTCGTAGATGCCTTCAATCACAAACAGCTTACGGGAACAGCATCTTATCTTTGCAACTACATTGGAAGAGAGATTGGCTGCAAGACTAGAGCTATTGAGCTTTCTACATTACAGCGTGCCGGCTCACATTTAGCTTCACGTATCGATATTTTGGAGGCATACCAGGTTGGTGGTGCTGCTGTGCTTGCTGCTGATGAGGGGGATACAGGTAAGATGGTTACACTTATTCGTCATTCTGATGACCCATATCAGTGTGGTACAGAGGTTAAGGATGTTCACAAAATCGCTAACGATGAGAAGCTAGTTCCAAGAAATTGGATTACACATGATGGAACTTATGTAACAGAGGCATTCATTACTTATGCTAAGCCATTGATTCAGGGCGATGTTGCACCAATCATGGTTGATGGAATTCCTCGTCACATTTGCAGACCACAGAAAAAGAATAAATAATCGGAGGGGATGAAATGCAGGTTTTTCATGGAACAATAATAACATGTGATGAAAATAATACTATCGCAAATTATTTAGTTGAAAGAGAAGGTAGAATTGCATATATTGGCAATACCTTGCCAACTCAATATGAAATGGTTCCACCTATCGAATTGGGAGCGGGGGTCGCTTTACCTGCATTTGTAGATACCCACGCTCACTACTCAGGATTTTCTGTTTTACACAGAATGTTTCCTATTAGTGATACAGATTCAAATGCCAAGATTCTTGAGGCTCTAGAGGATTATGCAAACACCACCAAGGAAAACATCGTTGTTGGATTTGGTGCTACAGAGTTTTCAGTTTCAGAGGGTTATCTGCTATTGAAGGAGCAGATGGACAAGGCTTGCCCAAACAAGCCAGCAATCATCTTAAAGCATGATGCACATTCTGCTGTTTGTAACTCTATGTTTATTGATGCAGTTAAATCAAAAATAGAAAACCTTAGAGGCTTCAATCCGGAGACTGGCGAGCTAAAGCAGGAGGCCTTCGTGACTGCTGCAGAATTTGTTTCACATGGTCTTTCTACTAAAAAAGTTATTGATTCCATGGTAGAAACTGCAGATTTCCTTGCCAGCAGGGGTGTTGGACTTATTTGTTCAGCCAGTGGCCTTGGATTTGTTAGAGATTACGATTTTGATATGGAGCGTTCTGTTGCTAAGGGGCTTGATAACGGAATGCAGATAAAGGTAGCATATCAGTGCGCTAACGTAGACAAGATTGCCAAGAAGGATATGACAAGAGTCGTATTTGCCAACCTTGATGGTACATTTGCAAATCAGGATGCATATCTTATTGATGAATATGCAGATGCTAAGCATCGTGGCGTATCTTATTATGATGATGTTGAAGTTCAGAAATTCTGCGTCAACGCAAATAGAGCGGGATATCAGATAGCGCTTCATGCTGTTGGTGATGCAGCCTTTGAACAGGCTGTTAATGCAATAGCAATGGCGTTAGAGGATTATCCAAGATATGACCACAGACATATAATTCTTCATGGTTCTCTTCCAACAAAGAGATGCCTTAAGATTTGCAGCAAATACAATATTATGATTTCTGTAAGACCATCACTTCTTTCAAATGTTAAGGGTGTGGATGAATTTATTAGGGGTATGCTTTCAGAAACCCAGTACAATTTCATCAATCCGCTTAAGACAATGAATGATATGGGAATTAGGCTCTGCTTTAATTCGGATGCCCCTGCATCAGACCCAAACCCTATTAAATGGATTCATGATGCCTGCAATAATCCAAACCCTGAAGAATCTGTTTCTGTATATGATGCTCTTAGAATGGCAACATATAATGGAGCTGTATCATTATTTGATGAGAAGGAAAGAGGAACTCTTGAAATGGGAAAGAGCTGCGATATTGTAGTGCTTGATGCTAACCCATACGAGGTTCCAGTTAAGGAATTAAAGAAGCTTAATGTTTCAGAATTATACCTGAGGGGAAAGCCATACGAAAGATCACGTACAGGTTCTATGGCCACCATGCTTCGCGGCATGTTCCCTCAGTCGTAAATCAATTTAGGAGTAATAATGTCATTATCAATAGTAGTAGGTAGCTCGGGTAGTGGAAAATCCACTACCCTTTATTCAAGAATAATAAAAGAATCTATGGCCCACAAGGACAAGAATTTCCTTATCATCGTGCCAGAACAGTACACTATGTCCACTCAAAAGCTGTTGGTGTCTATGCATCCTAACAAATGCATTATGAACATAGATGTATTGTCCTTCAATCGATTGGCTTATCGTGTATTTGAAGAGCTGGGAGCTGGCATAAATGCAGTTTTAGATGACACAGGAAAATCTCTTGTTATAAGACGAATCATAGATAATCATTTAAATGAGCTTAAGACACTTAGGCAGAATATTACAAAGATTAGCTATATAACTCAGGTGAAATCTCTTATTTCCGAAATGACCCAGTACAACATTACTGCTGAGGGTCTGAAGGAGATGATAAATACACCTGCCATGTCAGAAAGCTTCAGAAGAAAAGCCTCGGATTTGTTAGTTTTGTACGAGGCTTTTTTAGACTTTATAGAGGGTAAATACGTTACCACTGAATCTATCTTATCCACCTTAAATGAAATCTTAGATAATTCTGAAATTGTAAACGGGTCTACAGTTGTGCTAGATGGATTTACAGGCTTTACACCTATACAGTATCAGCTGGTGGAGCATATGCTTAAAATCTGCGATGAGGTGGCAGTTACCATCACAGCAGATAGCGAAGAAGCCATTCTTACAAAGCAGGAGAATGATGCTTTGTTTGAAATGTCATCAGAATTTGCTCTTAAGCTTAACAAATTAGCACTTAACGTAAATACGGAAATTAATCCAATAGATTTTATCCAGGCAAAGGACGGCTGGCTTTCTACCAATCCTGTGCTTACACATTTAGAGAAGAACATTTTCAGAAATAATGTGGCCAAGTATGAGGGAAAAGAATCAGCCTCTGATTCAATAAAGCTGGTTAGTCTTCGAAGCATGCGAGATGAATTGCGATACGTTGCAATTCAGATAAATAAGCTGGTGCGACAGGGAATGCATTACAAGGATATAGCTGTTGTTGCGCCTAATTTGGATTCATATAGATATTTGGTTTCGGGAATTTGGGATGAGTACAATATCCCTTATTTCATTGATGCTAAAACAGAGATTTTGTTCCATCCAATGTCAGAAGCTATAGCTGCCCTTTTTGATATTTTTGAAAGGGATTTCAGACGAGAGGATGTATTCCGTTTCCTTCGTACAGGATTAACAGATCTTACATCTGACGAAATAGACTATTTGGAGAACTACCTGATTTCAACAGGAATCCGTGGAAAGAAAAAATACTTCCATCCATTCGCAATCCGTTCCAATAGCTTTAAAGAGGATGAGGATTTAATCAGGGTAAATGAGATTCGTGAGAAATTCATAGGCCCATTTATGGAGTTTGATAAGAAGCTTGAAAAGAAAAGCACTGTGCGAGCTATTGCAGTGGCTCTCTTTAGCTTTGTTACAAGCTTTGATTTTGAAGGAAAAATAAATGCTAGAGGAAAGCTTTATGAGGATAAGGATAATCCCGTAAAGGCCAAGGAATACAGCCAGATTTATCCAGTTATTATGGATATTTTAGATAAGCTTGTTGGTATCCTTGGAGATGAAGCCATGGCTTTAGAGGAGTTTAAGGATATCTATGAGGCAGGACTTTCGGCAGCCTCAATCGGTGTCATTCCACCTACAGCAGATAGCGTAATATTAGGTGATATTGAAAGAACCAGATTATCTAATATTAAGGTGCTGTTTTGTATTGGAGCATCAGATGATGCCATTCCAAAGAAGGTGGAAAACGGAGGAATCCTTTCGCAGCTAGAACGTGAACAGCTTTTATCACTTGGCTTTGAGCTGGCGCCATCGGATAGGCAAAAGGCATTTCGCCAAAGGTTCTATCTATATCTTATGCTGACAAAGCCAAACCAAATTTTATATATAACAATGCCACGTGTTGATGGAGATGGCAAAGCTGTTAATCCATCATATTTGGTAGATTTGTTGAAGAAGATGTTTGCTCCTTTGGAGCTTGAGGAGATAGAGGAGTTTGATTCTAAGGACAGAATTCTATCTATAAAGAGCGCAATGGATTATTTGATAGCTCTTTTAAATAAGGCGGTAACCTTTGGCGTTGAAAGCTTAAGTGATAATGAAGAGACAGATTTAACAAATCTAATAGAATGGGCAAAGCTTACTGATGAGGATAATCTAAAGCTACTTCTTAATGGTGCCTTCTACGAGCATTCAAAGGAGAGCTTTTCAAATGATGTAATGCTTGCGGTAAACGAAGCGATAAATATGGATGAAACCATATCAGGCTCTGTTTCCAAGTTTGAGCTTTACAACGAATGTAGCTACAAATATTTCCTAACCTACATATTAAAGCTTAATGAGCGAGAGGAATTCGCTCTTTCAAGCATTGATATGGGAAACTTCTGCCATGAGGCTATTGAGAGATATTCAAGCAGTTTGAAAAATGACGGCAAGTCATTTAAAGCTGTGACAGAAGAGGAAAGAGAAAAATATATAGAGGTTGCCATTTCGACCACCTTTGAGCAGATGGGAAAGGTTGCAACCCTAGAGGACCCAACTCAAAAATACATTGTGGAAAGCCTTAAGGATACTCTTAGACGTACAGTTGAGATAATAACAACGCAGGTATCCAGAGGTCAGTTTGAGCCAGAGCTTTTTGAAGAGATTATAAAGACTGAAATAAAGGATAAGGACAGCGGAGAACTTCTAGCTAACTTAAATGGAAAGGTTGATAGAATTGATTTAACTGACGCTGATGATAGGGCAGTTAGAATCATCGATTATAAATCAAGTGGCCATAAGCTGGATTTGAGTGAATGCTATCACGGCCTTTCTATGCAGCTACCTATTTACATGGGTGTTGTGTTAGATAAGCTGAAGGAAAAATATCCTAATTCCACAGTTCATCCATCAGCCATGCTTTACTATGAAATGGCTAACAAGTTTTTGGAGGTTAAGGCTGCAGAAAATGCTACCGAAGAAGAACGACTTAAGCTTAGCCGTATGGAAGGTCTTTTATCAAGCGACCCAGAGGATTTGGCAGCCAATGATTCAAGTGTTGGATTGGAGCCTTGTCAAACTAAAAAGTCATCTATTGTGCCTTATGGCATTAAAGCAGATGGTGAGCCATCAGACAGAGATACTAATGCCGTGGAAAAGGGCGCGATGCAGACTGTAATCGATTATGCTAAGTTTCAGGCAGCTGAGACTGCAAAGCACATTATTGCAGGTGATTTTGAGCCTTCTCCAGCACGTCTTGGTTCTCACATAGATGCCTGTAGATATTGCAACTATAAAAGCGTTTGTCATTTCAATGAGAACGAAGCAGGATATACTGTTAGAAGCTTTGAAAAGGCAAAGAATAATTCTGAAGTTGTAGAACTGATGAAAGAAAAATTAGAGGAAGAATAAATTGCCATTAACAGAAGAACAAAAACTGGTACGAGATACAAGAAACAAAAATATGCTTGTAAGTGCTGCCGCAGGCAGTGGTAAGACCTTCGTGCTGGTTGAACGAATCATATCTGAAATTTTAGATGAAAAAAACGGAATAGATGTGGACAGGATTCTGGTTGTTACCTTTACCACAGCTGCAGCTGGTGAAATGAAGGACAGAATCAGAAAAGCTATTGATGATGCCATTATGAAAAATGGTGCCGATGGAAGACTTAGGGCTCAGGCAACGCTTATTCATAATGCCCATATTAGAACCATCGATAGCTTCTGTAGCTGGGTGGTTAAGAACTATTTCTATGAAATAGATATGGATCCATCCTTTAGAATTGGTACATCTGGCGAGCTGAAAATGCTTAATGATAATATCTTTTCTGATTTGCTTTCAGCAAAGCTTGAAGATGGGGATGAGGATTTTAAAAATCTTGCAGATGCCTATATCAGCGGAAGAAGAACAGATACTTTAAGAGATATGGTATTTGAATTACACGCCAAGGCTTCAAGCTTTGCATGGCCAGATGAATGGTATGACAGCGCCTTAAAGCTATATGATATTTCATCCTTAGAGGAGCTTAATTCATCTGAGCTTATCACAGAAATATTGAAGCTGACAGACCTGGAATTAAAGGATATTATTGAAAAAATAGAAAGAATGCTAAGCCTTTATCCAGAGGATTGCGATGCCAAGGAAAAAGGTATTTTTAACTACGAATTAGGTCAGCTCAAAGGCATCTATTCAAAGGATACCTATGATGAAAAATATGCTGCCATTTCCGGGATGGATGTTTCTACCAGATGGGGCACAAAGGGTACCTGCTTAAACGAGGATGATGTAAAGCGAGCTAAGGCATTAAGAGATTCTTATAGAGACATAGTAAAAGATTTAGCTGCTACCTATTATGTTTCAAGCTCCCAGGATATTCTTGATGACCTTATGTATGTTGGAAAACAGGCTAAAGCTTTAATCGAATTTGCAAAAGCATACTCCAAGGCTTTGTGGGAGGAAAAAACAAAGCGTAATATTTATGACTTTAATGATATTGAGCATATGGCTCTTCGTATTCTTAGAAATGAAGAAAGCACTGAACACGAAAAGCGTCCTGTGGCAATAGAATTATCAAATCATTTTAAAGAGATAATGGTAGATGAGTACCAGGACTCAAATGAGCTTCAGGAACAGATTCTAACAGCTATCAGCACAGGCAATAACTATTTTACTGTAGGAGATGTTAAACAGTCTATTTACGCCTTTAGACAGGCTAGTCCAGCACTGTTTACTAACAAGCTTTATAATTATCCAATAGATAAAAATAGCAGTCAGCCATCCATAAGAATCGACCTAGATAAAAACTTCAGAAGTCGATACGAGGTTTTGAATTTCTGCAACCAGGTTTTTGCACCTTTGATGCAGATGGATGTTGGTGGAGTATTGTACGACGAAAAGGCGGCTCTTAAGCTTGGAGATAAAACCTTTAAGGGTGAGCCTTCAGACTATGAAGCAGAAGTTTTAATTGCCACTCAAAACGCTGATTCCATGAAGGAATTAGATATTGATAATGGAGATACTTTAGAAGCTCTTGTTATAGCAAAAAGAATTAAGGAGCTACTAGCTTCTGATTTCCAGGTTAGCTGCAAAGGGGATGATGGCAGAGGCCTTCGCAAAATGCGCCTTAATGATATTGTCATTTTGCTTAGAGGCGTAAAGGGTCATTCAGATAAATATATCGCCGCATTAAAGGACAGTGGAATTCCAGCATACGTTGCTGAAGAAACAGGATTTTTTGATAGAGAAGAAATAGATACAGTGCTATCTATGCTAAGTGTTATTGATAATCCATTTAACGATATACCACTTGCGGCAGTGCTTCATTCAGCCATGTTTTCATTTTCATCTGAAAGACTGGCAATGATTAGATCAACTAATCCAAACATTCCACTTTATCAGTGCCTGCTTGATAAATATGAGGCTGATAAGGATGAAGATATAGCACACTTTTTGGAGTTGCTAAACAGATTCAGAGACGAAGCGATAGATACTCCAATTCATGAAATCATAGAGCATGTATTGGAGGAAACAAAGTATTTAACCTATACAAAATCACTTCCAAATGGAAGAATGGCTGCTGCCAATTTAAACAAGCTTATTGACGAGGCAGTTAGCTTTGAGAGTACCAGCTTCAAAGGTCTGTCCAGATTTGTAAGCTACATTGACGGACTTAAAACCTACGACGAGGATTTGGGACTGGCCAAAACAGTTTCAGAAAATGATGAGGCTGTTAGAATTATGACCATCCATAAGAGTAAGGGATTGGAATTTCCAGTTGTATTTTTGGCTGGCTGTGGCAAGCCATTTAAATCTGATGGAGGCATGTTTGCATATGACGATAAGCTGGGACTTGCATTAAATTATCGTAATCCCGATACTAGAATCTCTTACAAAACAGCTGCATATTCTGTTGCAAAATATAGATGCAATGCAGATGCAAGAGGAGAGTATCTTAGAATACTTTATGTAGCACTTACACGTGCCGTTGACAAGCTTATAATTACTGCTGCGATAAAGCCATCTAAGGATAAATCTGTAGTGGAGAAAATATCAGATTTATCTGGCGAATCAGGAATGCTAAGCACCTATACAAAGCTTCATGCATCTACCAGCATAGAGCTTATTATCAGGTCTTTAAATGCATCAGGCTACAACTACAAGCGTAGAATTATAGATTGTGAGGAGCTGTTTGTAGACGAGGTAGAACGCTCTGTTAAAAAGGAACAGGTGAAGGCAGCTATTAGTAATCTTATTGATTCTGTTGCAAAAGATGCTGATAACGAAATCGTAAATACGTTAGCATTTACCTATCATGGAATCAGCGAAAGTAAATATAAAAGTAAATATTCGGTTTCAGAAATAAAGCATCAGGCTATGGAGGATACATTCCAGTTTAATGCAGATGCTGCACCTGCATTTGTCTATGATGAAAAGGAAAGCTATATTCCTATGTTTATGAGAGAAGCTGAATCTGGTGATTCTGCTGACAGCAATATTCCAGCAGGAGCATTATATGGTACTGCCATGCATAGATTTTTGGAATGCTTTGATTTTTCAAAGGAGGATTTGTCAGAATCCTTTGACGAACAGTTAGCTTATATGAAGCAAATAAAGTCATTATCTGATGATGAATTTACAAGAATAAATGCTTTTAAGCTTAAGAAGTTTTTAAAGGATGACAGTGCAAAGCGTATGTCAGCTGCCGCAATGGCTGGCAAGCTTTACAAAGAAAAACCATTCGTATTTGGTAGCGATGCCAAAACTCTTTTCAATGATGAGGATGCCACTGATGAAATGATTCTTGTTCAGGGTATTATCGACGTTTATTGGGAAGAGGAGGATGGAATAGTTCTTCTGGATTATAAGACTGATAGAGTAGACGCTGACAAGGATTTAGTGCTAAGATATGAAAGGCAATTAGAGCTATATAAAAATGCAATAGAGGCTTCCTATGGAGTAAAGGTAAAGGAAGTTCTTATCTATTCATTTGCTTTAGAAAGGAGTATACCATTATGTACGACAAGCTTACAGTAGAAACATTTTTAGAAAATCAGCTTCAGCTTTTCCCTGAAAAGGTAGCTGATTCTTACGAAGAGGCTGAGGAATTTTTAGAGGATGTTTGCGCCACTGTTTGTAAAAATAAAAAAGAGGTCATTACATATCTTGAGGATGGTATGGATATTGGCGGAATGACAGAAGAAGAGATTCTTTCTAGCGAGGAAGTTTTCCCTCTTAAGGATGGCAGATATCTTATAGTTGAGGGATAGCATGGAATCAAAAAATAGGATAAATTCTTTGCAGGCCTTAAGAGCTTTGGCATTTATTGGAATATTTATGGTGCATGCAAAGATAGCATGGGGTTGGTCCAGACTTGGAGTATCTATTTTCTTTGCTATGTCAGGATTTTTGATGACATATATTTATTGGGATAGAGAAGTACCAAATAACATAATATCTGCTATCAAATTTTCTATTTCAAAAATAAAAAAGCTGTATATCCTTCATATCATTACAATGGTTGCAGTTGTGATGATAGATGTATGGATTTATATTAATCGAGGGATCCTAATGGATAGCATCAGGATGATGATAAAAAATATTGTCTTAAACATTTTTTTATTACAATCCTGGTACCCTGACAGCACAGTTAATGTTGCATTAAATGGTGTGGCATGGTATTTATCAGTCGCATTGTTTTTGTACATTTTATTTCCATTTATTCTTAGATGGATGAGGGATAAAAAAATCCTTGTGTTAGTGTTAGTAGCAGTTATGCTTTTGGCGTTGCAGGTTGTGCTTGCATATCCTGTAGCTGCAAGATTTGGAGGAGATTCTGTTAGATATAGATGGTTTATGTATTGCTTCCCTGTTTATAGAATCGGGGACTTCTTTGCAGGCTGTGTACTTGGAAGAATATACATGGTTTCAAAGGATAAGCCATATATAAATAACACTATCGCATATACCATAATCGAAGCTGGGCTGCTTGCATTTTCAATGTGGTTTTCATTATGGCTTGGACAGCCTACAGATGCCCCAATTACCCTTGCAATCAAAAACTGGTCTACAGGTTACATAATCATGGCTTTGGCTTGGATTTATGTGTTTACAAGGCGCATGGGACTGCTTACCAGGCTGTTTGCTAATCCAGTTATGATTAAGCTTGGTGATTTAAGTCCACAGGCTTTTTTGATACATTATGTTTTAGTAAGATTCGTAAATGCGTATATGGGACTACACATGATTCCATTTGCACCATTACTAACATGGATATTATTTGTAATAGAATTTATAGGCACCATAATTATTTGCCTTATCTATTCAAAGATAAAAGAAAGAAGAGGATAAAATGAAGTTATTAAAAAGGTTATGTGCATTCGTATTTACGATATGC
>JAEEGL012760244.1_pt1 | contig 13009 bp, 10 predicted proteins | sample 9134231 | NCBI WGS metagenome assembly JAEEGL01 (sample SAMN16246548, study PRJNA631951) | gut metagenome | biome: gut microbiome; feature: rumen; material: fiber-attached | host: Bos | place: Iran: Karaj | collected 2018-10 | reverse complement strand
TCCGCGGCCATAACCCCGTTATTCACGAAAAGAGCGGCGTACTCGGCGGCACATTCATCCCCGCGAGCGCAGAGAGCTATAAAGGCAAACTCCGCGATCTGCTCGAGTGGTACAGACTTCAGATGAAAGAGATGAATATAGAAATCCATCTCAATGACGAAATAAAAGACGTCTCCTCACTCGGAAACGGTCCCGTAATAGTCGCGACAGGCTCCGTTCCCAGATTGCTAAAGCGTGTACCCGGATACGAAAAGATGATTGAAGCGTGCGAATATCTCAACGGTGAAAAAGAAGTCGGAGAGACTGTTGCCGTTATCGGCGGAGGCCTTACCGGCTCCGAAATTGCCTATGAGCTCGCTCTTCAGGGCCATAAACCGATCATAGTTGAGATGAAGGACGACCTTGTGAGCCAGAAGGGCGTATGCCTCTCAAACTCCTCATACCTCAGAGAGTGGTTTGCGCTCAACAAAGTGCCCGTATATCTCGAGACCACGCTCAAACAGGTCAATGACGGCTCGATAACCTGTATCACAAAGGACGATAACGATATAGAAATCAAGTGCGACAGCGTTATCAGCTGCGCCGGCTACATCCCCGCTCCGCTCACCGAAGCTTCAAAGAATGTCTATCTCGTCGGCGACTGCCTCGCAATAGGCAATCTGCGCTCGGTAGTGTGGAGAGCCTATGAAGTCGCAATGAAAATTTAATGCAAGAACTTAGCATTTAAGCGAAAAACAAACAGAGAGACAAAAAGACTCGCCTGCAGGCGGGTCTTTTTAATTCGGAATTATGAAGTCGGAATTCGGAATTGACGGTCGCGCTTACGCGCTCCGGATTATTATGAGCGAAGCGAGTAACAAGGTTCTGAACGCATAGCGTTCAGGTTCTTATATTGTCTGTTTTCGACGGCTTTTCTCGCTCGCCTCGTCGTCACAAGCTTCATATCTTTCGCACCCGCGCCTCAAAAAAGCTAGCGCGGGCTCTCAATCATTCCGCTGCTCCTCCTCTCCCCAAAAAGTCTTGCAGACTTTTCGGGGACCCCGTGATGTACTGTCTTCGCTCAAAAATCCGCCGTTTTCGTCTTAACTGCTGAGCCCCGGGTAGCAGGATTGAACAAGAGCCAAACAGACCGTAGGGGCGCGGGTGTCCGGTGGACACCTCTGCCTTAGGCAGAAGCGCCGACCGAGCCGACAGGTGAGACCGGATACATCCGCGCCGCAAGTCAACAGTGAGCAGTTAACAGTCGCTTCGCTCCGGATTATATTAATCAGGTTCGCGGGATGTTTTTCATTCTGCGGACTTTTCCTGTTTATGAAAAAATCATTAAAATCAGATTTTTTATATTCCGAAAAACTTGTTTATAAAAGAAAATTATGATAGAATAACTGTATTGAATCTGAAAGGAGTAAACTCCATGAAAAGAACTCTTTGCATACTGCTTTCAATCCTGCTCACGCTGACGGGACTTGCCTGTCTCGGCTCATTTGCAGGCGCGGCCAAAGCAGGTGATATAATCTTTTTCGGCAACTATCCACAGACGAAGGTCATCGAGACGACGGCGCTGAAAAACGCCGCCAACGCCGCGACGTGGAAGAGCTACAGCTATTATATCGGCACCGGCAGCTATGACGGCGATATGGCGTCAAGCGATTTCATGAAATATGCCGATTTCTCTTTGAACGGCGTCAAATACCGCGCTGTAAAGTTTACAAAGTACAGACCGAGTAACACAAGTAAAACCTCCGCTGCGGGCAATTCCCGACAAGACGATAACGGCTATTCCCCAAACACGACTTATTATTTCAAATACGAACCGATAGAGTGGCGCGTACTTAATCCGTCCGCCGGTCTCGTTTTGTGCGAAACAATCATTGATGCGCAGGTATTTCAGAACGTTGTAAGAGAAAGCGCCTCCAGTTACTACTATATCGGTTCCTCTACGACCTATGCGAACAACTATGCCGAGTCCAGCATACGCACATGGCTGAACAACGATTTTTATAACACAGCCTTCAATACGGCACAGAAAAACAAAATCAAGTCCACAACAATCGACAACGATGCACATTCTGACGAGTATTCTCAATACAGTGCGGTATCAACAAACGATCCGATCTTTTTGCTTTCCGCCATCGAAGTTTTAACCACTAGCTTCAACTTGACCAACAGCGATGCAAGGAAGGCAAAAGGTACCGACTACGCAAAATGCCAGGGACTATTATATGTGAATATAGACGACAACTATGAACCTATCAATGGTTTTGCCTCTTGGTGGCTTCGCTCTCCCGACAAAAACAGTGGTTGCGCCGACGGCGTCGGTGACGATGGCTATGTCATCTATAGCGGTGTGTTCAACCTCGGCGGCGTTCGTCCCGTTTGCTGTTTATCCGATCTTACCTCTGACACCTCTCAACTCGAAGATTACACAGTGACCGCAACTGCCAACCCGACGGCGGGCGGCACAGTCACCGGCGGCGGCAAATATACCGATGGTCAGACCGCAACATTAACCGCAACGGCTAACAGCGGATATATATTCTCCGGCTGGTACAAAGACGGCAGCAAGGTTTGCTCAAATAAAAGCTTCTCCTTCACCGTGACCGAAGATGTGACCTATACCGCGAAATTTTCCAAGTTGACAATGAGCCACATCGTCACCGTTTCTGCCGACCCGGCAGAGGGCGGCACAGTCTCAGGCGGCGGAACCTATTCCGACGGGGAAACCGCAACTCTAAACGCAACGCCGAACAGCGGCTACCTATTCTCCGGCTGGTACAAGGACGGCACCAAAGTATGGTCAAATAAAAGCTTCTCTTTTAAAGTTAAAGAAAACGTGACCTATACCGCTGAATTCTCCAAGTTGTCAATGGGCTTCGCCGTTAACGCGGCTGCCGACCCGCCGGAGGGCGGCACGGTTTCCGGCGACGGCGCGTATTCAGACGGGCAGACGGCAATGTTAAGTGCAACGCCAAACAGCGGTTATCATTTTATCGGCTGGTATAATGGCAGTTCCGTAGTTTCATCAAAAGCAAGCTTCGGCTTCACCGTAACCGAAAGCGTAAACCTGACCGCGAAATTTGAAAAGGATGCCGATGCTCCGTATACCGTTACCGTTTCCGCCGACCCGGCAGAGGGCGGCACAGTTTCCGGCGGCGGCGCATTTTCAGAAGGGCAGGCAACCGATATAACCGCAACGCCGAAAAGCGGCTGGCATTTCACCGGCTGGTACAAGGACGGAGCCAAAATTACAACAAAAGCAGCCTATTCCTTCACCGTTAACGAAAGCGTAACGCTGATTGCTAAGTTTGAAAAAGACACGGCTCAGCAGCCCAAGGTCGTCATCCGCAAATTCACCCAGTCCACCGAGAAATATGACTACCGCACCACAATCACATTCCACGCCGACGTTGAGAATGCACTTCCCGGCGGTGAAATCCGCTGGTATGTTGACGATAAGCCCGTTGGCTCAGGCAGTGATTACACCGCGAAAGAAATCAAAAACAGTTTCAAAATGCAGGCAAAGTATTTCGTCGGAAACACGGAGTATCCCGACGCCGCAAGCGGTGTGGAAACGGTCAACATCAACACCGGATTCTTCGCAAAAATCGTCGCTTTCTTCCGCAGCCTGTTCAATAAACTGCCTGTAATCACTCAGTAAGATACGGCACGGAACATAATCTGAAAAGTTAAAAACCACACAAATAGCATAAAAAAAGGCCGGCGCAAATTCAATTGCGTCAGCCTTTATATTATTCTACAATCTACAATCTAAAATCTAAAACCTGAATTAGTACATTCCTCCGCCCTGGGCCATTGCGGCAGCTGCGGCCGCCTCCGCCTTGGGATCGGGAATATCGGTTACAAGGCTCTCGGTTGTGAGCACCATTGCCGCAACGGAAGCCGCGTTCTGGATAGCGCTTCTGGTAACCTTGGTGGGGTCGAGAATACCGGCTCTCGCCATATCGGTATATTTATCATTCGCAAAGTCATAGCCGTAGCCGACCTTCTTTGCTGAATAGATGGCGTTAACAATAACGCTGCCTTCAAGGCCCGCGTTCTCGGCTATCTGACGGATAGGCTCCTCAATAGCCTTGAGAACGATATTGATACCTGTCTTTTCATCGGCATCCTCGGTCTTGTCGCCGAGCGCCTTGACTGCCTTGGATGTGTTGAGCAGAGCAACGCCGCCGCCTGCGACACAGCCCTCTTCAACAGCGGCCTTTGTTGCCGCGAGAGCATCCTCTATACGGAGCTTCTTCTCTTTCATCTCAACCTCGGTAGCCGCACCGACCTTGATAACGGCAACGCCGCCTGCGAGCTTCGCGAGACGCTCCTGAAGTTTTTCCTTATCAAATTCGCTTGTGGTGTTTTCAAGCTGGGTTTTAATCATATTGACTCTCGCGCTGATATCTTTCTTTGCGCCCGCGCCGTCAACGATGATTGTATTCTCTTTGCTGATTTTAACCTGACGGGCTCTGCCGAGCTGTGACATCTGAGTATCCTTGAGCTCGAGGCCGAGGTCTGCCGTGATAACTTCACCGCCTGTAAGAGCGGCTATATCCTGAAGCATCTCTTTTCTTCTGTCGCCGAAGCCGGGAGCTTTGACGCAGACACAGGTGAATACTCCGCGGAGTTTATTGACAAGGATTGTTGAAAGAGCTTCGCCCTCAACATCCTCGGCGATTATAACAAGCTTGCCGCCGGCATGCATTGTCTGCTCGAGAAGAGGAAGAATATCCTGAACATTGGAGATTTTTTTATCTGTGATAAGAATATTGGCATCGTCAATAACTGCTTCCATCTTATCCGTATCGGTAACCATGTAGGGAGAAATGTAACCGCGGTCAAATTCCATACCCTCAACAACCTCGCACTCGGTTGTGGCTATCTTGGATTCCTCAACGGTGATAACGCCGTCTGCGGTAACCTTTTCCATTGCCTCGGCAATAAACTTGCCGACTTCCTCATCGCCGGATGAGATAGTGCCGACTCTCGCTATATCCTTTGAGCCTGCAACGGGCTTTGAATTCTTTTTGAGCTCGGCAACTACAACATCAACCGCCTTTGAGATACCCTTCTTTACTGCCATGGGGTTAGCGCCGGCAGCAACGTTTTTAAGGCCTTCTCTGATGAGAGCCTGAGCAAGCAGAGTGGCTGTGGTGGTGCCGTCGCCGGCAACGTCGTTTGTCTTTGTGGAAACTTCTTTTACAAGCTGAGCGCCCATATTCTCAAAGGGCTCCTCAAGCTCGATTTCCTTGGCTATTGTAACACCGTCATTGGTGATAAGGGGAGCGCCGTATTTCTTATCGAGAACTACGTTTCTGCCCTTGGGGCCGAGTGTGATCTTAACTGTATCGGCAAGCTTGTCAACGCCCGCCTGGAGAGCCTTTCTGGCTTCCTCACCGTAAATAATCTGTTTTGCCATTGTTATTTCCTCCTTGCTTATTTCTCAACAACAGCGAGTATATCGCTCTGACGTACTATCGTATATTCCTCTTTGCCGAGTTTGACCTCGGTGCCCGAATATTTGCCGGCTATAACCTTGTCGCCGACCTTGACATACATCTTAACCTCTTTGCCGTCAACAACTCCGCCGGGGCCTACAGCGACTACTTCGGCTGTCTGGGGCTTTTCCTGTGCGGAAGCGGCAAGGATGATACCACCCGCGCTCTTTTCCTCGATTTCGACTGACTTGAGAACTACTCTGTCAGCAAGCGGTCTGAGTTTCATATCTATTACCTCCAAATTAATAATAAACAAATCGTTTTGGCACTCTGCTTTGTCGAGTGCTAATTTGTATTTTAGCACGCCTTTACGAAAAATCAAGAGTTTTTTCAAAAGTTTACAATTATGTCATAATTCAGGCGTTCAATTGAAAAAGGGACTCTGCTGTGCTATACTCATTTTACTTCAGATACACGGAGATTATCATTATGGAGAGCAGTTACGGCATTAAAATCATTGCCGGAAAACTGAATAAATTCAACGCCTCACCTTATTTCGGCCTGATGCTTCTCGCCGCGGCTTCCGTCTTTATTTTCACGGGCGCAGAAGTACTCGGGGTATATATCTTATCTTTTATCGGTGCTGTTACTCTCCTGCTTGATAAAGATCTGCTCCCTGCGCTTGAGAGCATACTCGTTATATGCTGCTTTGCGATAAGGTGCAAAAACTCGGCTTCCGAGTTTTTCTCCCTCTGGTATCTCGGCATCCCGATTGCAGTTATTTTTTTCGCGCAGTTTTTTATACAGAAACGTAAAGTCAGACTTTACTCATTCACGCCCGGTATGATTGCCGTCTCGATTGCGCTCATATTGGGCGGCTCGGGTATTATATACTGGAAATCATATTTTTCGCCGACCTCACTTTTTTATATGGCATCGCTGGGTTTCGGTATGGTGATTCTCGTATCTTATATCGGGCCCAATCTCAGATATGAAGACGGCGAAAAGTTTGCTCTCCGTTTCTGCAGGATGCACACTACGGCAATCCTCACCATAACCGTTTCACTTCTTAAAGAATATATTACGCGCTTTGATGAATTCTCGTCAAAATTCAGTGCGCTTCCCTTCCAGTGGAGAAACAATGCGGCCACTATACTCATGATGTGCATGCCTTTCGCATTCTATCTCGCCTCAAAAAAATACAGCAGAATTCTGATCGGTATTCTCGCTTATATCGCAATTCTTTTCACGGGCTCGAGAGGCGGGTTGCTTTTCGGAACCGTTGAATTTGCCGCCTGCCTGCTGCTTCTGCTTATTCTCGATAAAAAACACAGAAAAGCGAGTATCATCACAATGGCTGTCTTTGCAGTTTCCGCTGCAGTCACCGGCAGATTTCTTTATGATCTTGCGAGCTACGCCGTAACAAGACTGTTTGACCCGGATCAGAACTCAATCAGACTGAGTCTCATACAAAGAGGCATTGAGGATTTCAAGGCTAACCCGGTATTCGGCAGAGGTCTCGGATATATGGGCAACAGAGATATTCATCAGAGCGCAAAGCACACCCTCTGCTGGTATCACTGCTCCCCTGTTCAGGTCATCGCCTCCGCCGGTATTACGGGAGTTATGGCCTACACATATCTGAATATTCAGCGCATACGCTGCTTTATTAATAATATTTCTTTCTTTTCCGTTATTCTGTTTTCTTCATTCGTTTCGCTCGAAATGATGTCGCTTGTAAACCCGGGTCTTTTCGCCCCCTATCCCTACCTTATGTTTGCATCCGTTTATTTCGCAGTAACGGAATCTTACACAGCCGAAAACAGAGAAACACTCAATAATATGATAAAGGGAAAATAAATGAAAGTACTTATTATAGGAAGCAATTTCACGTCTCAGATGATTGAGTATCTCCCTCAGCTTGCAAAAGCCGGGGGCAAAGAGCTGCTGCTCGGAAATCTGAGAGCTGAAAACTGCTCAATAGAAAGCCATTACAGAAACTATATAGATGAGAATGAAGTATATGCCTATGAAACATATCTGCCCGGCATAACGGAGGCGATGCGACCCGACGGAATCGCTCTGCACGAGGCGGTTGAAGATGACGAATGGGATATAATCATATTCTCTCAGAATATTGCCCTGAGCGGTATCAGAGAGAGCTATAATCCTTATCTCGCTGAGCTTTCCGCTTACTGCCGGCTGATGATTCCCGGAGCGGAAACAATACTTATTGAGCCCTGGGCATATGAGCCGGGATGCGATAAAAAAGCATTTATAAAAGCTTATAACTCAGACAGCGATGAAATGGCATCAAGGATTTCGGAATGCTGTGCTTCGGCTGCCGTTACGGCGGAAATCGACCGTGTTATATCTCTCGGAAAAGTCTGGCAGGCCGTCAGGGATTCCGACCCCGGTATTTCTCTTACCTCCGACGGAGAGAGCGCAGACGAAGCGGGAAAATTCCTCTCATCCTGCGTTCTCCACAGAGAATTATTCTCCGAGAGCGCGGACTACTCGGGCCTTGATTAAAAAGGCATTTCCGCTGATACCGCCGCTTTTCTTCACCGCTTATCCTCACACATCTGATTTTTTGTGTGAGGTTTTTCTTTTATGCTCGTTTAAAAAGTGAAAGGAGTGATCAAAATGAAAAAAACAGCATTAAAAATCGCGGCTCTTGTTTTCGCACTGACATTCACTATATTTGCTCTCGTCTCATGCGGAGCTAAAAACGCGGCGGCGGACAGCTCATATTACGAACCGGAATCCGGAGAAGAATACGCAAAATCATACAGCAGCTACGGATACAATGACGCAGACAGCTATGCCGGCGCAGATGACTATGAAAGCGGCGAAGAGTCGGCTCAGAGATCAAGCGGAGAAGGCAAAGCGTCTTCACCCGGGCTCGAAATCGAGGATGCGGCGGCGAGAAAAATAATCAGAAACGCCGACCTTGATGTTGAAACAAAAGAATTTGATGAATTCATAAAAGAAACAGAAAAAGCAATCGGTCAGCTCAAGGGATATATCGAATCATCCGAGATTTACGGCAATTCATATTACACATCATCATACAGAAGAGCTCATATCACGGCGAGGATACCGGCTGAGAGGCTTGACGAATTCATCGGAATTATCGGAGACGCCGGAAACATCACCTCAAAATCAATGACCGCGAGCGATATCACCGCCAAATACACCGACCTTCAGGCAAGGATAGATTCTTATGAGGCGGAAAGAACCGCTCTGCTCGCTCTGCTTGAAAAAGCCGAAAAAATCGATGATATCATCCAGCTCAGAGAAAAACTGACCGAGGTCAACGCAGATCTTGACAGCTACAAGAGACAGATAAAAAGCTATGACAGTCTTGTTGCTTACTCAACCGTAAAGCTTGATATTGAAGAAGTTGACAGAATCAGCACAACAAATGAAAAGAAAGGCTTCTTCACAGAGCTTGGCGAAAGACTTTCAGAAAACCTCTATAATATCGGTCAGGGAATGAGAAACTTCGCACTCTGGTTCATCTCATCTCTCCCCTATCTGCTGATATTCGCGGCGGTTATCACGGCAGTAGTTTTGATTATCCGCAAGGCAGTCAGAAAAAAGAGAGCGAAAAAGCAGGCCAAGATGAAAGATACTGAATAAATCATAAATGATTAAAGGGACGGAATCATCGGATTCCGTCCCCGTTTATTTGCAAATAATAATTATCAGAGTGTAATTGTATCGCTGCCGAAAAGACGGGAAATGAACGAAATAATCTTTGTGAAGAAATCGGATTTCACTTCTATTATTACTTTCTTTTCCTGTGAAGAGGTGCTGACCGGGTTGCCGTTTGAATCAACTATCTTTACGGTGTATTCCGCGCCGGAAGTCAGATTATCGGTAGTGAAATCGGCATTGAATGATTTGCCGTCTTTATCAAACCATTTAAGCGTATATCCCGCGGGAAGCTTTGCCTTTGCAACAAGGCGGGCTCTGAATTTCCATCTTATCGTCTGCCTGCCGGAAGGAGCAGTGATGACGGCCTTCAGAACCGCTTCATCAACTGCAGGACCGGGCTTTTTATAATCAATACCGTTATTTCCGGCATATTGCTCGGCGTAACTGCCCTCGGGAGCAACTATGGTAGTATTCTCGCTGCCGTCAAACGCATTATTTGATATTTCGGTAACGGATGAAGGAATTGTGATTTCTTCAAGCGATTCGCAGTCGATAAAAGCAGACTCAATCTTTGTAACCGACTCGGGAATGACAACCTCTTTGAGAGATTTGCATCCGGTGAAGGCATCATTCGGAATGGTCTCAACGCCGTTTTCTATAACCGCCTTTTCAAGCCCCGAGTAAGCAAATGCCGATGAAAACTCGGTAACGGACGCGGGAACGGTTATCTCATCAAGAGCGTAGCAGTGATAAAAAGCGCTCTCATCTATCACGGTAAGCGTGGAAGGCAGATTAACCGTGTTAAGGGCGGTGCTGTCCATAAAAGCTTCATAGCCGATGGTTTCAAGACCTTCGGGCAGATTGACCTTTACGAGCGAGCTGAAAGCGAAAGCGCCGCTGCCTATTTCTTTGACTCCGTCGGGTACTGTGTATTCACTGACCGCTTTGCCCAGAGCATACTGAATAAGCTCGGTCTTATCTTTTGAGAAAAGACTGCCGTCAACCGAGATATAATCCTGATTGCTGCCATCGACAGCTATCTCTTCAAGATTTGCACATCCGAGGAAAACATGCTTGCCGATTGACGAAACACTGCCGGGAATTTTTGCCGATTTAAGTGACTGATTATTAATGAATGCCTCGTCACCTACAGAAACAACTCCCTCGGGAATTGTAACACCCGGAAGAGCGCATGCGGCAAATGCCCTGCGGGGAACGGAGGTCATTTTTTTCGGAAGGATCAGATTCTTAAGAGAAGTACAGCTGCCGAATACCTCTTCTCCGAGAGAGACTGTTTCACCGGATTCTTCAAACACGACCGAATCAATCATCGCACAGCCGTAAAAAGCCTTGTTTCCTATCTTTTTGACGCTTGCAGGGACAGAGACCGATGTAATCTGAGTATTGTTTGCAAAGACGTTTTTATCAATCTCAACAACAGCCTTGCCGTCTACGGTTCCGGGTATGACAAGAGCTCCCGAGAGCGTATTGTCAACGCCTGTGACAGCGAGACCGCCGCTCTTTTCCGTATAAGTCAGACCGCCTTCTGTGACGGCGCCGGCGCTCATCGCGACCGAAACACCTGTTATGATTACAGCCGCCATCATTACAAGCGCGAGTATCTTTTTGATTTTAATCATTGCTGCACCTCTTTTACATAATCAAAGAATTCAACCTTGACCGCGTTGAACGGGATATTGAATCTTACACGTTCAACCGTATCACCGGATTTGACTCCGTCAAGCCTAACGGCGATTCTCGCGTTTCTGCAGACCTTGCCGTCCGCATCATAGGCTCGGTAGCAGATAACGAGATTTCTGTCTCTTGTGGCGACATATGTCATCTTAACATCGAGATAACCGTAAGCAGTGCTTGCAAACGCTTTTTCGTCAAATGTTATATTCTGAATCTCGCCGTAGTTGGTGCCGTCGGTATAATAGCTCTGCAAGACGAACTCAACATCCGAAACTCTGACCTGAGAGGAGGATGTTTCCTTTGCCGCTTCAGTCGTTGTTTCGGCTTCAGCTCCGGTTGCCTTTGATTTATCTTTTTCTTTACCGGTCTTGCTCTCTGCGGTATTTGAATCCGAATCAAGCACTCCGTATGTATCAACAAGCTTATGAATTTCGGTGCCGGTTGTCATCTCATCCGCCGGCGGTTTCTCTCCGCACGAGGAAAGAATCGCTCCGACCGCGCCGACAGTAAGAATAATAGATACAATCTGTCTGATTTTGTTATTCACAGGCGTTCCTCCGTTTACCACTCATACTGAGTGAGTTTTCCTTTTGTTTTAAGCTCCGGATATCCCCACTGCCTGAGGACCTCATAAACACCGACGGCGACGCTGTTTGAGAGATTCAGGCTTCTCGCGTCGGAATTATTTATCATGGGTATCCTCACACAGGATTCCGGATTATCATGAAGCAGCCATTCCGGCAGCCCGGCGGTCTCTTTGCCGAAAACTATGTAACAGCCGTCGGGGTATGAGACATCCGAATGAGTATGGACCGCTTTGGTTGAGAAATAAAAGAATGTGCCGCCTTTGTTCTTTTCGAAGAAATCATCAAGGCTTTCGTAATAGGTAATATCCAGCAGATGCCAGTAATCGAGCCCGGCTCTCTTGAGCTTCGCGTCATCCACTTTGAAACCCATCGGCTCCACAAGATGGAGTCTGCACCCCGTCGCGGCGCAGGTGCGCGCAATATTGCCCGTATTCTGAGGAATCTGCGGCTCTACCAGAACTATATTGAGAGTTGCCATAGGTACTTTCCTTAAGAATTGTATTTGCTCATTGCGAGATCTGTTTCGCCGCTGACCATAAGCTCCGCGGCAAGTACCGCGTTTTCAGCCGCCTGCCTCATCTTTACCAGCTCATCCTTTGTAAATGACGAGAGCACCCAGTCGGCGAGATCATAATCGGGATCCGGTTTCATTCCGACACCGAGCTTGATTCTCGGAAAAGAGTCGGAATTAAGATGATAAATAATGCTCTTTATGCCGTTATGACCGCCGTCGGTACCCTTTCTGCGTATGCGCAGGCGGCCGCACTCAAGAGAAACATCATCAAATACCACTATTATTCTTTCGGGCGGAATCTTATAGAAATCCGCCGCCTCCCTTATACTCTGGCCGCTGTTGTTCATAAAAGTCTGCGGCTTGAGAAGGAGACATTTATGTGAATTAATTTCCGCTGTTTCACACACTGCCTTGAATTTGATTTTATTTAGCCTGACGCCGTATTTATCGGCGAGCATATCAATAAAGATAAAGCCTGTGTTATGGCGGGTTGCCTCATACTTTGCGCCCGGATTTCCGAGACCCGCTATAATGAACTCGGGCGGACCGGAGACCGGGGTGCTGCGCCTGAAAAAAATCATATCAGCCTACCCTGACTTCCTGCAGGTTATCTTCGGGGATATCGCTGAGACTGTCACCCTCTATGAGCGCATAGCTGAGAGAAATGTTCTTATTCTCTACCATTTCCCTGACCTCGTCCATAGACGGATCGGGCGAATGAAGAAGCACCGTGAGAACTATCGAGCCCTCGCTGCCTGCGGGAATGGAAACGACCGAGCCCCCTACACCCTCACTGATATAAAGGCCGTCTTTTCCGTTTTCCTCAATAACCGCCTTTGTAAAAGCAGCCTGCTGTTCATTGCTGTTTGACACTTTTAAAAAGACATTATAAGCGAGCCATTCCTCCGGCTGTTTAAGGAAATTGTCAATCTCTTTTTTATCCATCGCAAAGCTGTTCTGAAGCATGAGAGTGTATCTGTCGGGATTCTTCTTTGCGGTTTCGAAAATATTGATATCCTCCGTAAAATCCTCAATCACGGCCGTGACTTCTCCCTCCTGCCCGGCGGGAGCTTTTTTGCCGAATCTGAGCGCGGCAAAAGCGATGC
>JAEEGL012323538.1_pt1 | contig 13009 bp, 7 predicted proteins | sample 9134231 | NCBI WGS metagenome assembly JAEEGL01 (sample SAMN16246548, study PRJNA631951) | gut metagenome | biome: gut microbiome; feature: rumen; material: fiber-attached | host: Bos | place: Iran: Karaj | collected 2018-10 | reverse complement strand
GACGACCGACAAGCAGGCCTTCGAGTGGAAGTCCTCCAACGAGAACGTCGCCACCGTCAGCTACGGCTTCATCCAGGCCGTCGGCCTCGGCGAGGCGACCATCACCGCCTCCCAGAACGGCCTGACCGCCACCTGCAAGGTGACCGTGGCCGACAAGATCAAGCTCATCGACCGCACCGGCGTGTGGACCATCACCGACACCCCGAAGTGGAAGAAGAACTGGTACGGCCAGATCACCGGCTCCAACGAGGAAGTGAAGCTCGAGGGCTTCGACGGGGAGTACGCCTACTTCGGCGTGGTTTCCGCCGACAAGTTCACGGATGTCGAGACCATCGCCAACACCGTGTACGAGCAGGTCGAAGAGCGGAAGGACGCCGGCCAGAGCCCGAAGAACCTCTTTGGCACCGGCGAGACCCAGACCAAGACCTACGACGACAAGGGCGATGCCGTCGCCTACGTGCTCGGCTATGACGCCGAGTTCGAGTTCACCGGCGAGTACCTCGTGTACAACTTCACCGCCCGCGAGCCCGATCCGGTCCACGCCACCGGCATCCAGTTCACCCAGGGCTGGAACAACACCCCGATCAGCTCCATTGAACTCAAGGCCGGCAAGACCCTGAACTACTTCAGCGCCAAGCTCCTGCCGGACGACTGCACCGATACGGGCGACATCACCTTCTCCTCTTCCGACGAGACTGTCGTGACCCTGCGCGTGTATTACAGCAATTACTACACGGTCGTGGCCGGCGCTCCGGGCGAAGCGGAAATCATCGCCAAGTTCGGCGACCTCGAGGCCTCCATCCCCGTGAAGGTCACGGGCGACGAACTCATCTGGACCGACTGCAGCAGCACCTGGAAGGGCAGCTTCGGCCCTGTCGAGCAGTGGGGCAGCACCTATTTCGGCTTCAAGCTGACCGCCTGCACCTCGCCGATGCACCTGATCTTCATGGCCAAGGCCAGCGAAGTGGGCAGCGACCTGGTGGGCTTTATGAAGGCCCGCGCGGCCGAGAACGAGGAATGGCTCAGCTACTACGCCTCTTCCGACCTGCCGGACCAGACTGTTGACTACAGCGGCAGCGATGCGGACGAGTACTATGCCTTCGCCGTGGGCGTGGATGCGGCCGGATCGGCCTTCGACGGCCGGTACGCCATCTTCCGCTACATCCCGGGCCAGCCCCAGCCGGTGGAGGCCAAGGTCGTCAACATGAAGACCGCCTTCTTCGACTACACCTGGCCGTCCGACCTCGCCACCTTGGACGAGGTGACGATGGAGACCTGGGTCAACACCGCGGGCAACCCCGGCAAGAACGAGTCCATCATGGGCGTGGAGGGCGTGTTCCTCCTCCGCACCGAGGACAGCCAGTTCCATCTCATCTGCGGCGGGGACAAGAAGTCAAACGGCGAGTACAACGAGATCAAGCTCGCGACGGCCTGGAAGACCGGCGAGTGGGTCCATCTCGCCGCCGTGTACTCCCGCAGCGAAGGCAAGGCGTACCTGTATGTCAACGGCGAGCAGAAGGCCACGGCCAACCTCAAGGACCACGGCGTGGACATGAACGGCGTGGGCGCCAAGTGGCAGCTCCCGTTCTCCTTCATCATCGGCAACGCCTGTGACGGCAACCGCTATGTGCAGGGCAACGTCGCCTACACCCGCGTATGGAAGAGCGCCCGCACGGCCTCCGAGATCTCGGGCAATATGTACAAGGCCGACGCCTCCGGCTCCGACCTCGTCGCCTCCTGGTATTTCAACGAGGGCAGCGGCAACACCATCGCCGACCATTCCGGCAACGGACGCACCCTGACCGGCAAGAAGTTCGTCTCCCAGATGAACTATCCCGAGACCGACGTGGAGTGGGTCGACGGCACGCTTCCCTTCTGATCCTGTCCGGACATCGTTTCCCGATGCGGTCCCCAAGTTTTGGGGGCCGCTTTTTTTGTGCCCTTCGGGGGTGGCTCGAAGAGGGGAATGGTATTTTTCGGGGTTGTGAAAATGACAAAAACCAAACCGAGGCAAAGTGCTAAAATGGCTATTTTTTAAGCGTTTGAGCTATTTTTAATTTTGACGGTTTAGGATTTTTTAATACCTTTAAGGCGTACACCGAAACCTCTAACCGCGAACACTTTATCATTATAACTATTAAACCTAATGTGTAACAACAACTTACGTAAATTCTGCGTGGTCGTTGCGTCTCTTTTCGCGTCCCTCCTCGTCCTTGCGCAAGGAGGGAGGACCATCACGGGCACCGTGGTGGATGCGAACCAGGCGCCCCTCGTCGGCGCAGGAGTAGTCGTCGAGGGACAGCCGACCATCGGTACGGTCACGGACCTCGACGGACACTACACACTTCAGGTTCCGGCCGACGCCCAGGCCCTGCGCTTCTCCTTCATCGGGATGGAGGACGTGGTGATGCCTGTCGGCGGCCGGGAGACCATCAACGTCACCCTGCAGGAGGACGCCAATCTCCTGGAAGGGGTCGTCGTGACGGCCCTCGGCATCAAGCGCGCCGAGAAAGCGGTCACCTACAATGTCCAGAAGCTGGACGACAAGGTCTTTGTCACCCGGGAGGCCAACATGGTGAACTCCCTGGCGGGCAAGCTGGCCGGTGTCCAGATCAACGAGACGTCGGCCGGCGCCGGCGCCGAGACCAAGGTGGTGATGCGCGGCGCCAAGTCCATCCAGAACTCCAACAACGCGCTGTACGTGCTGGACGGCATTCCGCTCCCGACCCTCTCGACCACCAAGCCGGGCGACTCCTGGAGCATCTACGCCGGTGCCGGCCTGTCCGGTGACGGCATGGCGATGCTCAACTCCGAGGACGTGGCCGACATGAGCGCGCTGGTGGGCCCTTCCGCCGCCGCCCTGTACGGCTACAAGGCTGCGAACGGCATCCTGATGCTCACCTCCCGCACCGGTGAGGAGGGGGTCCACGTGAGCTACTCAAACAGCACGACCTTCTCCGAGCCGTTCATGCTTCCGCGCCTGCAGAGCACCTACGGCCCGAAGCTGGGCCAGTACGCCTCCTGGGGCAGCAAGCTCAACGTCCCGCAGGACTGGAGCATCCTGGACTTCTTCCAGACCGGGGTGAACCAGTCCCACACCGTGGGCCTGTCCCTGGGCGGGGAGAACTATTCCACCTACATCTCCGCCGGCCTGAACAGCGCCGACGGCATCATCCCCAACAACAAGTACGGCCGCTACAACTTCACCGCCCACCAGACGGTGGACTTCCTGGACGGCCGGATGCACCTGAGCCTCCTGGGGATGTACATCAAGGTGAACGAGCAGAACATGCTCTCCGGCGGTCTGTACCACAACCCGCTGGTCCCGCTGTACCTGATGTCTCCCGGAGACAACCTGTACGCCTACTCCGTGTACGAACGGTTCAATCCGGACCGCAACTTCCCGACGCAGTTCTGGAGCGCCAACGAGCTCTCGATGCAGAACCCGTTCTGGCTGGTGAACCGCAACCTGTACAACACGGCCAAGGACCGCTTCCTCGCCGGAGCGTCCCTGACCTTCGACATCACGGACTGGCTGGACATCCAGGGCCGGGTCCGCACCGACAGCAACGCGACCATCGCCGAGCAGAAGTTCTACGCTTCGTCCAACGGCCTGTTCGCGGGCGAGTACGGCCGCTACTACTATGACGACATGAAGACCCGGCAGACCTACGCCGACGTCCTCCTGAACCTGCACAAGACCTTCGGGGACAACCTGTTCCAGCTGAACGGCGTGCTGGGCGCCTCCATCGAGGACTACTTCTACCGCGGCACCTCCATCGGCGGCGACCTCCTGGGCGTGGCGAACCTGTTCACCTTCACGAACATGGAGACGGGGAAGGCGTTCCTCAAGGACACCTTCCGCGACCAGACCCAGTCCGTGTTCGGAACGGCCCAGTTCGGATTCAAGAACATGGTCTTCCTGGACCTGACGGCCCGTAACGACTGGACGTCCCCGCTGTCCTGGGAGAACGGCAAGGTGAAGCCCGTCTTCTATCCTTCGGTGGGTCTCTCCGCCATCCTGACGGACATCTTCGGGATCGACTCGAACTTCCTGACGTTCGCCAAGGTGCGCGCCTCCTACGCCGAGGTGGGCAACCCGATCAGCCGCTACATCACCATCCCGACCTATCCGGTCACGGCCGGCGTCCCGGTCACGAACACCTGGGCCGCGGCCGACGACTTCCGTCCGGAGCGCACCAAGTCCTGGGAGGCGGGTATCGACCTCCGCCTGTTCCGGAGCAAGCTGCACATCAACGCCACCTATTATAACGCGAGCACCTACGACCAGGTGTTCACTCCGACCATCCCGGGTTCCTCCACCAACTCCACCCTGTATGTCAATGCCGGCCGCATCGACAACCAGGGCATCGAGCTCGCCGGGCAGTTCACCCAGAACATCGGCGCGGTGGAGTGGCAGACCAACCTCATCTACACCCGCAACATCAACAAGATCGTCAAGCTCTTGGACACCGAGTACAACGGCATTCCCATCCGTTCCACCGAGGTGTCCGTGGGCGGTTCCTCCGGCGCCAAGTTCTGGCTGACGGAGGGCGGCCAGGTGGGCGACCTCTACGTGAGCGGCCTCAAGACGGACGAACACGGGTTCATCTGGACGTCCCCGACCGGCGCGGGCGTCACCCCGGCGGTCCACGACGGAACGCCCGCGACGATGATCTACGCCGGCAACACGATGCCGGTCTGGACCGGTTCCTGGCGCAACCAGCTGTCCTGGAACGGCCTTTCCGCATCGGCCCTCATCACCGCCCGCGTGGGCGGCATCGGCGTCTCCCTGACGGAGGCCGCCCTGGACGCCTACGGCATGTCCGTGCGTTCCGCCCAGGCCCGCGATGAAGGCGGCGTCGTGCTGAACGCCGCCGGCGCCGTGGGGGACCAGGTGAATCTCCTCCGCAACAACGCCCAGAACTACTACCAGACCATCTCCGGCGGAAACGGCCAGGACGCCCTCGGCGCCTATTACGTGTACTCGATGACGAACGTCCGCCTCGCCGAAGTCTCCCTGGGCTACCAGATTCCCATCAAGAAGGCCGTCCCGTGGATCGAAGCGCTGAACCTCGCCGTGGTGGGCCGCAACCTCGCGATGATCTACTGCAAGGCCCCGTTCGATCCCGAGCAGGTTTCCTCCGCCGGCAACTACGGCGCGGGAATCGACCTGTTCATGATGCCTTCCACCCGTAACATCGGCTTCTCCGCGAAGATCACCTTCGGCGGCAACCGCAAGAAGGCGGCCGCTCCCGCCGCGCCGGCCTACATCCCCGAACCTCAGGTCATCGTGAAGGAGGTTCCGGTGGAGGTCGTGAAGGAAGTGATCAAGGAAGTCCCCGTGGAAGTGGTCAAGGAGAAAGTGATCGTCTCCGAGGCCGTCACCGAAATCTATGTGACGGACCTGAACTTCCTCCTCGGAAAGACCGACCTGCGTCCGGACGAGTCCTTCAAGCTGGGCCGCATGTGCCAGGTTCTCAAGGAGAATCCTTCCGCGAAGGTCATCCTCAACGGTTACGCCGACACGGCGACCGGTACTCCTGAAATCAACCGCGAGCTGGCCTGGAAGCGGGCCATGACCGTGGCGAACAAGCTCAAGGCCGAAGGCGTCGCCGCCGACCGCATCTCCTACCAGGCGGTCGAGGGCGACTGGAACGCTTCCGCTTCGCCGGAAGCCAACCGCCGCGTGACCGTCCGTATCGTTAACGACTAAGGAAGCCTGAGACTATGAACAAGATATTGACTACCCTTTGTGTGGCGGTGCTGGGCGTGACCATGGTTTCCTGCCTGGGCAAATTCCCGGACCGCAATACCAATCCCGAGCAGGCGACGGACCAGATGCTGGACCACGACGGCCTGAGGGTGGGCTCCCCGCTCGCCCAGATGATGGCCAACGTCGTCCCGTCCTACCAGAACGGCGACGACGGCGAGTACGGCAGCGCCAACTACCAGGTGGCCCAGGGCCTCAACGGGAACATTTTCGCCAACTACGAGGGCGCTTCCAACAACGGTTTCGCCCAGAACAACCTCTACAACCTGAATCCGGACGGCTGGTCCAAGGCGATGTTCAACGACGCCTTCACCCGGGCCATCGGACCGTGGGTCAAGCTGAACGCCATCCGGGAGGACAACCCCGAAATGGCCGCCCTGGCCGACATCCTGAAAGTGGCGGTCCTGCACCGGGTGACGGACGCCTACGGTCCCATCCCGTACAGCGCCCTCGCCAGCGGTTCCCTGACGGTTCCCTATGATTCGCAGGCGCAGGTGTACGCGCAGATGTTCAAGGAACTGGGCGATGCGATCGACCTCCTGACCGCCGCCCCGTCCACCGTCTTCGCGCCGCTTGCACGCTTCGACCGCGTGTTCTACGGCGACGCCGCCAAGTGGATCCAGTTCGCCAATACGCTCCGGCTCCGCCTCGCGCTCCGCGTGGCTTACGTGGACGAGGCCCTGTTCCGGGCGCAGGCCGCCGCCGCGATCGCGAACCCGATGGGCCTCCTGACGGAGAACGCCCTGCTCCACAAGGGCTCCGGCGCCTGGGAGAACCCCATCTACGTGATCGAGTACAACTTCAACGACGGCGACGCCAAGGCCGGCGCGACGATCGTCACGTATATGAACGGGTACCAGGACCCCCGCCGCGCCGCGTACTTCACCGCCGGATCCGACGGCAACTACTACGGCGTCCGGATGGGCGCGTCCGTGAGCACGGACTATCCCAAGTCCACCCTCTGGTCCCGCATCAAGTGCACCAACGACGACCCGCTCCTGTGGATGTCCGGCGCCGAGAGCTTCTTCCTGCTCGCCGAGTATTACCTCCGCGAAGGGGACGAGGCGCAGGCGAAGGCCCAGTATGAGGCCGGCGTCGCCAAGTCCTTCGAGCTCTGGGGCGTCTCCGGGGCCGACACCTACCTGGCCGTCACGGATCCGGTGGGCGTCTATACCGACCCTGTGACTTCCGGCAACTCCTACAACACGGCCCTGACCGACGTCTCCGTCGCCTGGGCCAGCCAGGAGAGTTTCGAAGGCCATCTGGAGCAGATCGTCACGCAGAAGTATCTCGCCGTGTTCCCGGAAGGAGAGGAGGCTTGGGCCGAATTCCGCCGGACCGGGTATCCGCGGGTGATTCCCACCCGGACCAACAACAGCGGCGGTACCATCAACACCAACCTGCAGGTGCGCCGGCTCCCGTATCCGCGGGAGGAGTACCAGGCCAACAACGCCAACGTGACGGCCGGTGTCGCCCTGCTGCGCGGGGAGTCCTCGAACGGGGGCGCCGACAACGGCGGCACCCGGCTGTGGTGGGACAAGAACACTCGATTCTAAGCGCATTTCGAAGATATGAAAAAAGCAATCATAGCCCTGGCCCTTGCGGCGCTCGCCATCGGCTCGTTCTCCCGCTGTACGGTGGAACCGATGCCTATGGACCTGCAACCGGCCTATCAGTACACGGATGACTACTATGCGGCCCTCCGTGCCTTCAAGGAGAGCGATCACGCCATCTCCTATATCTTCTTCGGCGACTACGGCACGCCGTACTCTCCCGCCTTCCGCTTCATGGGCATCCCCGACAGCGTGGACGTGGTGAACCTCTGGGGCGGCTTCCCCAAGCCGGGCACCCTGGACCATATGGAGATGAACCAGATGCGGAAGCTCAAGGGCACCAAGGTGGTGGCCTGCAAGATCATCCGCCTGGCGCCGAGCAACACGAACTATTTCGCCCAGTCCTGGGCGAAGCAGGCCAAGATTCCGGTCTTCATGGACGCGTATGAAGCCACCTACGGCGTCCAGTACGACGCCAACTACGAGACCGTGTACGAGTCCACGTACGCCCGCCTGATCGGCGAAGGCAAGTCCGAGGCCGACGCGGCCGCCGAGGCGGCTGCGACCGCCCGCGACGCCGCCGGCCCCGCGGCCGAGAGCGCCGCGATGGCCGCGGGCATCACGGCCCTTCGCGCCGATATGAACGCCCACCCGGTCCGGACGCTGGTTTCCGGCTCCGAGGAGGACGGGACGGCCGTGTACGAGTACCCGGAATGGTGCGTCTTCGCGGCGGACCACCTGCTGATGGAGGTCTGGGAGAACGACCTGGACGGGTACGACCTGGACTGGGAGCCGGAGGGCGACGCCCTGGATGGCGACCGGTTCCTGACCTTCCTCCAGTACCTCGCGCAGTACATCGGACCGATGTCGGAGGATCCTTCCAAGCTCCTGATCATCGACCGGAACACCCGGTTCATGAACGGCCCCCAGTACGCCAAGTACTGCAACTACTGGATCCACCAGAAGTACGGCGGCACGGGCGGCGCATCGATGACCACCGACAATGACTACCCCCTCACCGACGACCCGTCCACCGGCTGGGTGAACTCCCAGATCATCGTGTGCGAGAACGTCGGCGACACCTGGACCACGGGTGGTCGCGTGGAGGAATTTGCGGCCTTCAACCCGTCCGCGGGCGGCCGCAAGGGCGGTTTCGCCGCCTTCCACGGCCAGCGTGACTACAATACGACCGAATCCGGCGCGAACAAGGACATGCCCTACGGCCATATCCGCCGCGCCATCCAGATCCAGAATCCGGCCGTGACCGAGTAACCCCTAGACAGTGAAAGAGATGAAAAGATTGACAATTCCTGTTTTGCTGCCCGTCCTTGCGCTGGCGTTCTCCTGCGAGAAGAACCAGGATTTCCAGCGCATCATCGAGGCTCCTCCGACGCTGGTCTACGTCGCGGAAGCGGGTATCGACAATGCCCAGCAGGCCAAGATCGTGCGGCTTCCCGACAGCTTCATCACCTCGGAGAAACGGTTCCACGTGAACGTGAACAGCAGCCTGCACGAGGCCACGACCGCCACGCTCACCGCGAATTCCGCCGAAGTGGCCGCCTACAACGCCAAGCACGGCACTTCCTATCCCGAACTCCCCGCCGCCAACTTCAGCGTCACGCCGTATGTCCGGCCGGCTCCCCTCGGTGAGGGGGAGACGGTGACAGAAGTCCCCTTTGCGCCTTCTTCCAGCGCCACCGTGCACATCGGCAAGGACGAGCGCCTGTCCGACGAGTTCGTGCGCATCCGCCTGGGTGGCGACCTCGCTTCCCTGACGGAGGACGCCTATCTGGTCGCGCTCACGCTGGACTGCCCCGGTCTGGACCTGTCCGCGAAGAAGAACGTCTACTACCTGCAGGTGGTGTTCACTGACGAGCTCGTGAAGTCCGTGACTTCCACCGGCGACATGGTGGGCACGCAGATCGACAACGCCGTCCGCCGGAACTTCACGGCCGACGTCAGCAACTACGCCAGCCTGTTCGACAACAGCACCAGTTCGGCGGTCTCGTTCCCCCAGGGCGCGGGCAATGTCGTCACCATCGACATGCAGGAGACCTACAAGTTCTCCGGCCTGTCGCTGCGCGGCGCCAACTACATCTATCCCTATATCATGAAGCTGGAGATCAGCGCCGACGGCGAGAACTTCACCAGCATGGGCGAGGTGGGTGACGAGAACTACTTCATGAACTCCTACCAGTGCTACTCCTCCCTCATCGTGGGGGTGAGCGCCCGGTATGTCCGCGTGACGTTCGACTTCTATTCCCCGTACGCCTCGTACGGCGCGAACTATCGGGACCGGCTCGCGGAGATTTATGTCTATGCAGAACAATAATCGGCCATGACTATGAGAAAAGCAATACTGATCGCGGCCGCCCTCCTGGCCCTGGCCGCCTGCAAAAAGTCGATCGCCTTCGAGGACGTCCTGTACTTCACGGGCACCGAATCCACGGCGGAGACCTCCCTGTACGTGGACGGACCCACCGACGCCTCATTCACGGTGACCTCTTCGTCGGCCGTCGGGAAGGACGTGAAGGTGACCGTGGCCATCGACCCGCAGGGCGTGGACCGCTACAACACCATCAACGGCACTTCCTTCCGGATGCTTCCCGCCGGCTCCTACCAGCTGGAGGACGCCCAGGTGACCATCCGGGCCAAATCCAACGTCTCCACGCCCTTCAAGCTGGCCGTGGTCTCCCAGGACGACTTCGAGGACGGCGTCACCTACTGCGTCCCGTTCATGATCCAGTCCACCGACGGCGAGGCCCAGCCCCTGCGGGGCGGCGAGTACATGTACGCCATCGTCAAGGCGGTGATCCACACCACCGGCGTGGACTTCAACCAGCGCGGCTACCTCACGGTGCCCTCGATGCTGTACAAGAGCACCTTGAGCGACATGGGCGCCTGCACGATGGAGATCCGGGTGAAGCCGGAAGGCTGGCAGAGCCGGAACCCTTACATCTCCACCCTCATCGGCGTGGAGGAGAACTTCCTGCTCCGCTTCGGCGACATCTCCTGCGACCCCAACCAGCTGCAGCTGGCCGGCCGCGGCGTGTCCATCACCTCCCAGACGCACTTCGACCTGAACACCTGGTACCACATCGCCATCGTGGATGACGGCAGCACCGCCACCATGTATGTGGACGGCATCATGGACACCCAGGTGTCCTCGGCCGGCAAGTCCGCCATCAACCTGGCGTGGGACTGGGCCGGCGGCTTCCACATCGGCTATTCCGCCGACGGCCGCCAGCTGGACGGCATCCTGAGCGAAGCCCGCATCTGGAACCGCGCCCTCTCTCCCGTGGAGCTCGTGAACAACCAGTGCATCATCTCCGACCCGGTGAAGGCCGCGGCCGAGGATGCCCTCGTGGCGTACTGGAAGCTGGACGAGGCCGTCCAGGAGGGAAGCTCCACCGTCTTCAAGGACCTGTCCGGCAACGGCTACGACGCCGTGCTGACCAGCTCCTATACTATCGTGGAAGGTGTAAACTGCCCCATCCTTGCCAAGTAACCGTCGCATATTGTGCCTGACCCTTGCTGCGGTCCTCTCCTGGGCGTCCTTCGCCCAGGAGACGACCCCGCGCATCCTGCGGTTCGACCCGAACGTCATCGAGATCGGGACCGTCCGGTTCGACGGCGGTCCGGTCACCGTGACTTTCGAGGGCGAGAACATCGCCTCCAAGCCCGTGACCATCCTGGAAGTCCGCGCGCAGTGCGGCTGCACCGTGCCGACCTTCTCCCGCAAGGCGGTCCGTCCCGGAGAGAAGACCCGGATCACGGTGACGTTCGACCCTTCCGGAACTTTCGGGGAGCAGAAGCGCTACCTGACGGTCGTCGCCACCAACGGCGACTACCGCAAGTTCAACACCCTCGAGGTGCACGGACAGGTGGAACGGGACCAGACCGAGGCCGAAATCCGCTTCCCCGTCCTGCTGGGCGCGGGCGTCCGGACCGAGCTGGAAACCGTGGGCCTGCGCAAGCGGAAGGCAGGGGAGAAGGTCCGCCGGACCATCGTCCTGTACAACGATTCGCCAGCCGCGGTCAAGCTGTCCCGGAAGTGGAATCGCCGGATCCAGGGCGACCTGGAGAAGGACGTCCTCGCCCCCGGCGAGCGGACGACCCTGGAACTGGTCTACCGTACGCGGGGACTGAAGAAAGGGGACTTCTCCGACGCGCTCGTCCTCCGGGCGGACGGCAAGGACCTCAAGCCCATCCTGCTGCAAGGCACAATCGAATAAAACACAGAAACCATGAAGCATCTATCATTCATCATTTTTCCTGTTGCGGCGCTGGCCCTTTTCTCCTGCAAGGAGAAGGAGGATCCGGTGGTGGAACCCGCCGGTCCCGAAATCGTCGTGACCCTCAATGAACACGAAGTGTCCCTGAACAAGGGGCAGACCGCCACGCTGACCTGCGCGACAGAGGGCCTCGCCCCCGGCGCCCAGGTCTTCTGGCGCTCCCAGAACTCCCGCATCATCACCGTCAAGGACGGCGTCATCACGCCTGTCAGCGGCGGCAAGACTCAGGTGATCGCCGGCTGGCACCAGTTCCGCGACACCTGCGAAGTGTCCGTCGTGGTGCCCCTGGAGAAGGTGGTCCTGAACTTCGAGGAGAAGGAGCTCAAGCTCGGAAAGACCCTCAAGCTCAAGGCGTCGGCCTTCCCGGAGGATTCCACCGATCCGTGGGAGCTCTCCTGGTCCTCCAGCGATCCCACCGTGGCCTCGGTTGACGCCAACGGCATCGTGACCGGCCTCAAGGAGGGCGACGCCAACATCACCGCCACCGTGGGCTCCGTCAAGGGCGTCTGCAAGGTGATGGTGCGCGAGCACATCAGCGCCATCGTGGACATGGCCGCCAACATCCGCGGCTGCTACTTCCAGCTGGACCGCAACTGGGTGGCCAACCAGAACGTGATCACCTTCGAGTGCCTGCTGCGGGGCGATTCCTTCAAGAATCCGAACTCCGCGGTGAACTCCCTCTTCGGCGTGGAAGGCTCTTGGCTGCTGCGCATCGGTGACGTGGCCCCGCTGGCTGACAACCAGCTCGAGGTCGCCGGCGGCAGTTGGCAGACCCCGATCATGTTCGAGCGCGGCGAGTGGTATCACCTCGCCATCGTCTGGGACTACACCAACCGGAAGGCGCAGGCGTACCTGAACGGCGAACTGGTCGGCGAAGGCGCGGCCGGCAAGCAGGCGCAGATCGCCGGCACCCGCAACCAGCAGTGCCGCATCGGCGCCTCCTACCTGGACGGATCCACGAACAACCGCTTCTTCGACGGCTGCGTCGCGGAGATGCGCGTCTGGAACGTCGCCCGTACCGCTGAACAGATCGCTGAGTATATGTACGAGTATGACGTGGAGGAACTGGGCAATGCCGGCCTCCTGGCTTACTGGAAGTTCAACGAGGGTGAAGGCGACACCGTCGCGGACCATTCCGGCAACAATCACCCGCTGACAGCGAAGGGTACTGTCACCTGGGAGGATGTCGCCCTGCCGTAGAATCTGCCCCAATCCGGGATTTATTTGGTTATTTCCCGAATAATGCTTACCTTTGCGGTCCCCAAAAAGTGTGGGGATCGCATTTTTTTATTGTTAAACCATTAACTATCAAGACAGTGGACACACTTAGCTACAAAACAGTTTCCCTGAACAAGGCGACTGTGAACAAGGAGTGGCTCGTCATTGAT
>JAEEGL011676355.1_pt1 | contig 13009 bp, 5 predicted proteins | sample 9134231 | NCBI WGS metagenome assembly JAEEGL01 (sample SAMN16246548, study PRJNA631951) | gut metagenome | biome: gut microbiome; feature: rumen; material: fiber-attached | host: Bos | place: Iran: Karaj | collected 2018-10 | reverse complement strand
TGCCGCGCCAGAACAGAAAATCTTTCCACCCGCTGACTCATTTTTATATTTTCTTTTAGAACGATTGCCCCAATTGCTTTTTCACCAGCAAACTCAACACTAATATCTGCACTCTCTTCACCATCTTTTGCGCAAAAGAAAACATGTACAATAAATAAAGCGGTCGCTTTGAAAAACTCTGGACTCTAATTGCAAATGAATTTGCAGATTATGAACGAAATAACAGATTCTGCAACAAACCATCTGATTATAGAAGTCCATAATTACACACCACAGGGCTTCTGTTTTAATGACGCAACCTGGACAACCATGACCGCCATTTGGACACCATACAGCCACGAGTACGACCTTCGCCAGGATTTTGAAATGTACCGCAGATGGACAGAAAGACTGGGACTACCGGTAATAATCGGGGAATACGCAGCCTTTTCTAAGAAATATGAAGATTACGACAATTAAATAAGAAACTGCCCTATCTGGTAATTACATAAGAACTTGCATAAACCGCTTTTTTATGCGAGTTCTCGTTGTAATATTCCCCGGTCCAAAAGCTGGACTCGTCATCAAGGCCCTCTGGCGCCTTTGCATCGTTCCAGGTCATAAACCAGGCCCACATGGCACCATCCTCAAAGCATTTTTCAGGACTAGGGATTGTTCCATTTTCCGTCAAGGCAACAATTTTTGGAGCGGTATCGGGACAATCACCATAATTTACCGCTTCAATAAACTTTGCCTTTTTTGAAGAATAGTCCTTTGGCGGGTCATAAATATCCTGGCCAATAAAATCTACATATTGGTCGCCCGGGTAATAGTCCTTAGACTGACCGTTCCACACCCAAAGCAGATTGTTCAGTTTGTGATATTCTGTAAAGCGCTCGTACATAAGCTTCCAAAGCGCAATATAAGCCTCGCCCCCGCTGTTACCCCACCAGAACCAGGCTCTGCCGTCCTCAAACTTGCCGATGTTACCAGCCGCCTCGTGCATAGGCCTCCACAAAACAGGCACTTCCGCTTCCTGCAAGGTCATTAAATAGTCTGCAATGTCGTCCATGTCGCTAAGAAGCTGTGTATAAGCTGGAGAAGCTGTGTCCCAGGCTCCGTTAGAAAAAGGAATCTTAAAGTCTGTGCCGTATTCTGGTTTTGCGTCGCTTGTATAAAAGTTAATTTTTCCGTTAGTCCCCTTTACATACCAGTGCCAGCAGAACTGAATATATCCACCCAGTTTATGCCAGGCGATGGCCTCGTCCACCTGCTTTAATCCGCTGCCCTCAGAATGAAAAAGATAATTCATAAAATCATAGCCCATAAGCTTTGGATGCTTACCAGTATCATTAAAAACGCGGGCATCCATATCTACAGAATCATCCCAGGTCAAATCCATCTGCCCGCTAATAATTTTCTTCCCATAAGTGGCAGCAATCTCCGCCATCAAGTTTTTTGCAATATCGCTTGCATTCTTATTACAAGGAGTCGTAACAAAATTAGAAAATCCCACCATTTGAACCTCCGGCATAAAAAAAGCGGAGATTTTACATCCCCGCTTTGTATTAAGCACTAGCACTAAACTTACTTGTTCTTTTTCTGCTCGCTTGGCTTGCTCTTTGCACCTGCAACGGCTGCTGCCATTTTTTCAAGTGCCTTTTCTTTGTCGTTTACCATAAGAATTGGCTGACCTGTAGCATCCAAAGTATCGCGCCAGAGTGAACCTTCTGGATCAACAGCGTTTCTGTGAGCTGTTACAGCCTTAATTGGAAGGTGAACGAACTTGTCGTGTACCAAACCAATTACACACTTTGTTTTTCCTGCCATAGCAGCGTGAACAGCGTTGTTTCCAAGACGTTCACAGTAGATAGAATCGCTTGCAGTTGTAACAGAAGCACGAACCTGATAAGAAGGATCGATATACTTAAGGTTAATTTCAATGTTCTTTGCCTTGAAGTACTTTTCAATTTCTGACTTAAGGAAGATACCAATGTCTGAAAGCTTTTTGTTTCCAGAAGCATCTGTTGCACCAGTTGCCTGAAGAAGATCCTGTCCTGCACCTTCAGAAACTACAATTACAGCGTGTCCACGTTTTGCAAGACGGCGTTCAAGGCAAGCCAGGAATCCGTTTTCACCTTCCATTTCGAATGGAACTTCAGGAATAAGACAGAAGTTTGTTTCGTGGCTAGAAAGAGAAGCAGCAGCGGCAATAAAACCAGCTTCGCGTCCCATAAGTTTTACAAGACCAATACCGTTAATCTGGCTTGCAGCTTCCATGTGAACAGCAGCAACAGTTTCCTTAGCGCGCTGAACAGCTGTTTCAAATCCGAATGAACGGTCAATAAACATAAGGTCGTTATCTACAGTCTTTGGAACACCAACAACGGCGCACTTAAGACCACGTTTTTCTACTTCGCAAGCGATGTCGTAAGAACCGCGCTGAGTTCCGTCACCACCAAGAATAAAAAGCATATTGATTCCATCGCGTTCGATGCAGTCAACAATTTCTTCTACGCGCTGTCCGCCACCACGGCTTGTTCCAAGGTATGTACCACCAATCTTGTGGATTTCATCAATCAGATATCGGTCAAGTTCAAGTGGTTCGTATCCGCTGTCTGGGAAGAATCCGCGGAAACCATACTGATAACCTTTGATTGTTTTTACACCATAACGAGTGTTCAAGCAGCGTACAATAGCACGAATAACATCGTTCAAACCTGGGCAGAGTCCACCACAAGTACAAATTCCGGCCTTTGCGTGTTTTGGATCAAAATAAATCTTTTCACGTGGTCCGGCCTTTTCCATCAGGTTAGATGAATCAAGCACTACAGGCTTTGTCTTGTCATAAATATTAACTTCTGAAAGAACGTAAGAATCATCACTTACATAATTAGCTGTATAATCACCATGTACTGTAGAAAGCTTAATTGGAGACGGAATTGTACAAGGTCCCAGATTATCTATTGTAAAATCAAATTTTTCTTCTGCCATAACGCACCTCAAAAAAAAACAATTACATAAGAATATATCGAAAACGTTTTTTATTCAAGGTGCGCCGGCGACCTGAGAGAGCTAGCTAAAATTGGAATATAGCGCAGGCATATTCAACACCATTACGGTTATTATTTTTAGAGAAGGTTCCAATTTCTCCATTAGAGAAGTTAAATCCATATGCCGCTGTAGCCGAATCAGGACATTGGTTAGATGACCAGCAGTTATCGGCTGTTGAATTAAGCTGAGTTGCATCTAAAGCCGCAAGAGCCCCGTTTACCATCTCTCGGTTCTGATAGATAGTATACATTTCTGCAATACTTGGCAGGTACCAGCCGGTCAGATATACCACAGTTAAGTGAACACCTGGCTGATCCTTATAATTTGCTGCAAATTCAAATGCCGGATAATTACCCGCAGTTCCAGTATCATCATTAGAACCTAGGGCTCCTTCCATTACCATAGTATTATTGCGGCCGCTTCTGTCACCTTCAATAGTATAGTTGCCTGCACTTCCACTTATAGTACAATGCATTCCTTCAAAATTAGTAGAATATCCCTTGGCATCTTCTGTACACCATGGAAGATTAGACGATTGTACCAATCCAACACCCAATTCAAAGTCCTGTCCTGAAATTACACCGTCTTCAACCAAATCTCTACCCTTATAGAATATTACAGCAATAGCCGCTTCTTTCTGGGCCTCTGTAAAGGTCATACCATCTGTATAAGGCAGGGCAGAACCGTCATTAAATACAATATCTCCAACTTCTGTAGGCCTGTTTTTATATCCTATACGATAGGTTCTAAAATACCCAGGAGAATCTGTTCCACCATCCGGTCGGGCATATTCAGCCTGTATTTTTGTGGAATCAAAAGTAGTTCCATTATCACCAAGAAGCTCTGTACAACCAGAAAACATATTATCTCCACTATCCATCGTAAAAGAACTGAGATCAAAAGTACTGGCAACATTAATGTATACAAGACTGGAACAACCGGTAAACATATAACCCAGCTGCTTTATTTCTGTTGTTCCATTCCAAGTTCTTGTTGTTGTAAAACTTGATATATCAAGACTTACAAGACTACTGCAATTAGTAAACATGTTCACATAACTGTCAGCCTTTCCTGTATCAAAACTGCTTACATCCAAAGATGTAAGGCTTGAACAACCATAGAACATTCCATGCATATTATTACATCTTGACGTATCAAAATTACTGCAATCAATTTCTGTTAGACTTGAACAACCATTAAACATAAATGCAACATTTGTTATATTAGAAAAATCAAAAGTACTGATATCAAAAGATGTAAGAGCAGAACAGTTGTAGAACAACCCAAAAAGACTTGTTGCTGAACTTGTATCTATTCCTCTTAAATCTGCCGTTTTTAGTTTTGAGCAGCCTTTAAACAGATAACTTAAATCACTTACTGCAATGCCGGCATCTTCTGCAACTACAAGATTTACAGCAGAAGCTGAAGTATTTTTTATTGCGTAGGCAATTGTACCTTCAATATCTGGAGCATAAGAAGTGCCTTCTGGGATTCCAATGTCATTTTCTGTAACTGGAGAGTAAAGTTCGATAGTAATTTCCCCACTTGCCCCTGTGATTGCAGTCAAAGTATCACTAAGGTTTGTATAAAGAGTTTCGCCAACCTTAGCAAACTTAGGAATAAAATGGGCATATAAAGTCTTATTTCCAGAAGAACCAGCTGCAATTTCTGTTAGTTTATCACCAGAAAAATCTTCATCTTCGTACCAGCCGTCAAAGAGGAAGTCTGTTTTTTCAAGTTCCGGCAAGGCAACTGCTCCACCTTTGCTGGTATAAGTTTCTGCGCAGATAAAGCTTGCATCTACAAGACTACCGCCATTATATTCATAAGAAATTGTATAAATTGAATTTAAAGCCCAATCAATTTCTGCGGTAGTTGTTACACCTGCAAGAACACGAACCATACCTTCCCAGGTACTTAAAACTTCACTATTAGCATTTTGGAATGCAACAGTCAAATCATAATCACCAGGCTGCACTTCCTTTGCATAAGTAATAGAATTTGAAACAATAGTTATAGTCTGTGTATCTACATTTGTACCAGATTGAGAAAGAGTCACAAGACCAGTAGCAGCGTCACCAGATATAATATTAAACTGAATTGAAATACCACCTTTAGATCCAGCTTCAGGAGATAGTTCAAAATCAAGCCCAATAGGAGAAGAATCTGAAGTAACCGCAATTTCTTTTTCGCTGATTGTTCCACTATATTCTACTCCGTTTAGGTAAGCAGAAAGAGTAAAATCCCAGGTACCAGTCTGAATAGCAATAGGACAATCACCAAAAAATCCCTCCCAATTATCTTTTTCCAAAATTGTCCTGGTTTCTTCATTATTCCATAAACCAGATAATGTAATATTGTTTAACTTGCCAACACTAAAGTCTTCTGCGGAAGGGACAATGCTTCTTGCATTTGAAAAGTTAGCAGATACACTTATATATGCACAATCCTTTTTAAGAATCTCTGTATCATTTTTACAAGAGAAAAAAGATAAAGAAATTATTGATATTAGAAATATAGAAATTGTTTTGATTTTATTCATTTTATTCTCCTGTATAACCACAGTTCCAGGTTACGTCTGCTCCAGTAATAACAGTATCAGCAATCGTAATACTGTCTTTTTGAGCTTCTGTACCTCTATAATTAACCGTTTTTAAATTTTCACAATAATTAAATACACTGCTGCCAATTGTTGTAAGTGAAGATGGAAGAACTATTGATTCAAGGCCTCCACATGAATAAAATGCACTGCTTTTTATTTCAGTGATACCTTCTGGTATTGTAACAGTAGTAAGAGAACCACAAGAACTAAATACGCTACTTTCCAAAGCTGTTAAGCCAGTAGAAATATGAAGGGAAGTCATTTTACTACAACAATAGAAAGCATCAAATTTCAAAGTTGTAACACTGTCCGGCATATTCATAGCCAGAAGCTCCTTACAACAGTCAAAAGCTTCCTGACCAATTGTTTGTAGATATAAATCAGATTCAAAAATAACTTCTGTCATATTTGCACCACTAAATGCATAGTCACAAATTTCTTCTACCGTAGATGGAATTGTAACTGATGAAAGATTCTTATTACAACACAATACAAGCTTCGATTTATCAACACTGTATAAAATATCATTTTCAAGCGTAAAGTCTGCATTTCCACCTGCTAATGTTACATTTGTAAGAGCACCGCATCTGTAGAATGCAGAACCCGCAATTGTACTTACAGTTGATGGAATTGATAATTCTGCAAGATTTTCACACAATCTAAATGTTTGAGTAGAAATTGCTGTAATACCTTCTGGTAGTTTTACAGAATAAAGGGCATTACAATCCATAAATGCAGAATAAGGCAATTCTTCAGACACCGTTATGTTTGACATATCAAGGCTTACATGCTGGCTAGAAGCCTTTGCTTTTATAGCGGTTGCAATACTTGCAATATCGTCTGCTGGAATTGTCGCATAAATAACTATAGAGAAATCACCACTTGCAGCTCCAATAGCAGAAACAAGTTCCGTTATATTCGAACAACCAGTTGATGCAACTACCCCATAAGATGCTATTACATGCTGTCCAGACCAGACATAATTTACAGGTTCACCACCATCCGATTTAGTAGCACGCAAAGTAATATCATATATACCAGAAGGCCAGGTAGAAGCATCAATAGTAATAGGATTTGCCATATCACTTTGAGCAACTCCATCTACCAGCCAGGTAAAGGTATAATCAAGCCCCAGAACATCACCAGAAGCCGCATCCTTTGCAGCAAAGGTCAGTGAACTTCCGGCACCAGAAATATCTACAAAAATATTAGACAAATCCCCATTCAGAGAGATTGAAACATCAATATCATTAGATTCAACATCCCATTTAGCATACAAAGTTAAATCTTCTGCAGTGTTTCCTGTAATTACTGCAATTTCATTATTAAAGTATTCATCTTTATACCAGCCACCAAAAATATAATTTGCTTTTTCTGGGGTTGGTAAAGTTATATTTTCTGAGAAAACAGAATAACATTCCGGAATAACGGCTCCGGCAGGCAGTTCTCCATCATCTAACACAACATTAATTGTATAAAGCTGATTTATAGATATTTCCTGTTCATATGAAGTCACAAAACCAGGCGCAACATTTACAATTGCAGAATAAGTATTAAGCGTTACAGATTTTGAAGAATCTCCATAAAAGATTATTTTAAGTCTATAGGTGCCACCTGGAACCTGAGCGTCTGCAAGATCTTTTGTAAAAAGAACATAATTATTTGAACCGGAACTTTCTAAAGAAACAGCACCTGTAGTATCTATAGTCGCATTATTACTAATATTTGTAAGAGTTGCATCCACGCTGTTAGCGGTACCACCACTATAGCTGATTTTTATATTCATACCGCCATAGGTAACCAAGCTTGAAAGTTCAAATGAAATAGCCTCATTTTCACCACTTCCTAAATTTGCTGTCTGAGTACCAGAAAAATCTACTCCATTTAATACAACAGTAAGAGTGAAAGTCCAGCTTCCAGGTTCAAGTTCAACTTTCTCAGAAGGCATAGCATCCACAGAAGTCCAAGTCTTTAAGGTATGTTCTGTAACAGCTTCCGAGGTTAATTTTCCTTTCAAAGTGATAGAAGTTATATCTTCATCAGAATAATTGGCATTTGCTGTTCTTGCCGCCTTATGCGCACCAATAGAATTTATAGAAAAAGAAACAAGGGCTTTCTCTTCTGTTTTACTTTTTCCAGCATTTCCAGAAAATAAATTGTTACAGCCTGCAAAAATAATAATTGAGAAGAGAATCAAGCATTTTACAAAACCTTTTATATAATTCATTTTTTTCATATAAAATCCTCTTAGAACTCACGGATAGCAATAGCTATCCAGTCCGTATTCACTTTATTAGCATCCATCCAACCACCATTATATAATCCACCAGAATAAGTGTCATAAGATGTATGTTGATTAGAACACCAGTAAAATGCGCTATCACTATAGGTTGAGCCACCACAGTTTACACTTACAGCATTAAAAGTAGATTTGGCTTCACAAAGTTTCAACAATTCTGCAATACTTGGCAAATACCAGTTGTCTTCATAGTCAGTTCCAGCAACTCTGCTTCCTGTCTGGCTCTTATAATTTTTTGTATAATCAAAGGCTGGATAATTTCCTGCTGTACCTGTGTCATCAGTACTACTATTAGCAATAAGGAAATCAGCAATCTGAGAAAGATTATCGCTTCCGTTTTTATCACCGGTGACACCAGTATCAGCAGCAGCAGCTTGAATTGTTGTAATATTTTTATTATAAGCATTTACCCCTTCTATAGCCCAACAAAGTTTTTCGCTAAAGGCAAAGCCCGCTCCAAGCATACGATCAGTTGTTACACCTTCATCATTACAATCAGCACCAATATAGAAAATAAGCGCAATTGCATTAGCCTTTTGCTTGTCTGTTAATTCCAAATCTGATGTATAGGCCGTAGCAGAACCATCAGTGTAAACAATATCGCCAACTGCATCAGGAGCTGATTTTTCTCCAATAAGCTTTAAGGTAAAATATCCAGGAGAATCAGTTCCTCCGTCTACCTTGGCATAAGTTCCACCTTTATTACTATCACTATATTCAGTACCAGCTCCGCCAACTAATTTGTAACAGTAATTGAACATTCCAGCAGATGAAGAAATACCGCTTGTTAATTCAAATTCATTTGATACGTAAATAGTTTCCAGCAAATAACAGTAACCAAACATACTTGCTGACTGAGTAACATTACTTGTTTGAAAGTTGGACAAATCAAGCGTAACAATTTTTTCCATTTGATTAAACATATTACTCAGATTTGTAGCACTGCTTGTAACAAATCCGCTGACATCAAGTTCTGTAATTAACTTACAGTTAGAGAACATAAAGGACATATCTCCAACGCCAGAAACATCAAAGCCAGAAACGTCAAGGCCTGTAAGAGAAGAACAGCCGCTGAACATATAGGAAGTATTTGTAACTCTAGAAGTAACAAAGTGCTCATTAAAGGTAATAGTTTCAAGGTTAGAAGAATTTCCTGCAAACCAGGTCATATTTGTAACATTAGAAGTGTCAAAACCACTTACGTCCAAAGATGTAAGGCCTTTACACATGTAAAACATATTGGCCATGCTGGTGACATCCTGAGTTTTAAAACCTGTCAAATCTATTGAAGTTAGTTTTTCACAGTTAGAAAATAAATTGCTGCTATCTTCATTAAGAAAAATTTCATCACCAGGGTACAAAGATAAAGATATACCATCCGCACTTGTATTCTTAATTGCATAAGCAATTGTTCCTTCTGTCGACGATTTTCCCAACTCATCTGCTCCAACTAAATCATAAAGAACAACATCTATATCACCTGTGGCGTTAGTAATAGCATTTACAGTTTTTTCAAGATTTGAGTAATACTTTGTTCCAACTTTTGCATAAGGCGTTCCAAAATATGCATACACAGTTTTATTACCGGAAGAGCCCTGCGGAATTTCAGTTATTTCAGTACCATCATCAAAAGTATTTGTAGTGTACCATCCATAAAAAGCATAACCTTCTTTTTCTGGCTCTGCCAGTATTATATCTTCGCTTATACTAGAATAAGCTCCTGGCACAAAAGAACCACTTGGAAATGAAGTAGAATCATCATAACCATAAACAATATTATAAATTGTATTCATGCTGATGGTCTGCTCAGCAGAACTTATATAGCCAGATGTAACATTTACAATTGCAGAGTATCTGTTTTGAATTACATTTCTACTTGTACTTGTATAAAAAATTATCTTTAATCTATAAGTACCCGCCGGAACCCGCTCAGAAGAATTCTTAATATCTCTGGTATAATGAATCAAAAACTTTCCGTTCGCTATATCTATAGCAAGATTAACAGGATCTGCTGCTACATTATCATCCATATCATAAAGGGTTGCAGTAGGATACCCTCCCTGTCCTTCCATATACAGGGAAAAATCTATACCACCATAAGTTACAGTGCTGTCACACTCAAGGTTAAAAGATAGTTCTGCATTATCATCACTATTAACATCTGCACTATAGGTGCCAGAAAAAGGACATCCATTCAACTCAAGGCTAAGGGTAAAGACCCAGCTGCCTGGCTGAACAGAAACCGAGTCTGCTTCCATATCTGAAACAGTATCCCATGAGCCCAGAGAAGTTGTTGTTCCAGAACTATTTAGTATTCCAGTTAGAGAGATTGTACTGATATCATCAGAAGAAGCGGGTTTTATAGTTCTTGCAAAAACATTTGGTCCAATCGAGTTTATGGAAATAGATATTGAAGCCATTTTATCTGGAGAAGCTTTCTGCTTTTCAGCAAGCCCATTATTACAAGCAGCAAAAATAAAGAAAGAGGAGAAAAATAAGCAGTTGATTATGCGTTTGATTTTAAAAAATCTTTTCATAAATGCATCTCCGTTCTGCTAGTTAAAATCAGCTCTTTGAATACTGACCCGACCAGGAATAATAGTTTCCTTCAGAATCTGTTACTTCAAGATAAATGTCATGAATTCCATTTGAAATTGTAGTAAGATCCAGTACATAATTATTTGAAGTTGCTTCTGTAACTGCAGTATCATCAAGATACCAGGAGTAAGTTGAATAAGTACCAGTTGCTTCAGAGAAGGTAGCGGTTGTTCCAGTTGTTTTTTCAGTTACAGAAACATCTCCAGAAGATGAAATTTCTGTAAAACTGAAGGTTACTTCCGCAGAACCAGAGGTATACTGAAGCTTTCCGTTAGAATCAAAAGCCCATTCTGTAGTAACAGTTCCAGATACCTGAGGGGTAACTTCAAAGCACTGAACCTCGGCAGCAAGATTTGCAGTAGAGCCTGTTGCCAGAGAAATGTACTGAACCCCTTCTGCATAAAAGCCTGGAGTAAGCATTGCTTCAAAAGAACCGTCCAAAGAATCAGAAATCTGAATAGAAGCATGATATGTAGCAGATGAGCCAGCAAGGAAAATATCATTACCGCCAGAAATGTAAGGAATTTCAAAGCTTCCACCAAGAGTCAAAATATAGCTGGAATTTGCTGCCATATAAATAGCGCCACCACTTACAGAAGCATCGTTATCACGGATTGTACCGCCTGTAATTTCAAAAGAGTTACTACTATAAATAGCGCCTCCAAAACGGCTAGTAGCATTATAGGCAATAGTACCGGAAGCAATTTGCACAGTGTTATCAGAAGAGATTGCTCCACCGCCATTTGTTTGCGAAGTAAGAGTGTCTGCGTAATTCTGATAAATGCCTCCAGTAAACTCCGCCTTCACAGGGCTGGTTCCATACGAAGAGGGTTCATATCCTATATAAAGCTTTCCCACTTTACTGCTGGCAGAATTATTATCATTGTAAATTCCGCCTCCTTCGCGAGCATAGTTTCCATAATCACTAGAAGTTGCAAGTGAAGAAGCGGCTTTATTTCCAATAACAGCCGAGCCATACATAAACATGTAACCGGCATTATAAACGCCACCACCGTAACCATGAGAACTTGATGACGCTGTATTTGTGCATTTTACTATATTTTGATTAATAGTACCGCCAGACATGATGAACTTAGAACTTGACATGGCATTGTAGAGGCCACCGCCAGCAACATCGCTGGAAGATTCACACTTGTTATTTATAATACTTCCACCACTCATTTCTACAGTACCACTATTTTGATTATAAATACCGGCACCATTATCTTTTGCATTCCAGGCAATAGTTCCGCTGTCAAAATAAACAAAGCTGTTATAGGAATTGTAGATTCCGCCTCCGCCGTTTTTATAAATACCACCGGTAAGTGCTTCCTTTACAGGAGTTACACCGTCGCTATCATAGCCGCTATAACCAAGGTAAAGCTTTGCAACAATTGTAGAAGTCGGAGAATTGCTTCCGTTGTAAATTCCTCCGCCCGAACCTGAGTAATTGGCATTATCACCATTTGTAACATAACTTGGGCTTGAACTATCGAAAGCATAAGTTGTTGCATTCTTATCACCAATAACTGCAGAACCGTACATAAAGAGGGTTCCTTCGTTTCTTACAGTTCCATAACCAGACTGATAATAATTTTTAGTAATCAGAACACCGTCTCCAAGTTTTACAGTGGCTCCCTGATTAACCTTAAGGGCAGAACCATCTGCAGCAGCGCCGCGCATAAGCTTAAGATTTGTGATTGTAACAGGAACAGAAGAACTTACGATGAGAATATTTCCGCTTGTACTGCCACCTGTTGAGGCGGCAATATTTCTATCAATCACATCCTGTGGCTCTCCATCTGAATCAAGCCCTGTAGCACCAGTAATCAAAATAGAAGCCGCTACATCTTCTGTAAGAGTCTCCGGAATTATCTGCGATTCAGAAGTAGTGAGTGTACCATTTACATAGATAGTCCACTCCGTATCAGCCACACCGTAGGCCTCAATTACCTCGCAGGCTTTATTAATAGTCTTAAGTGGAGTTGTTTCGGAACCATCACCAGTGTCATCGTCTCCAGAACTTGCCACATAAATATCAGTGCTCTGATACTTAGCCACAAAAGTCTTATCGCCTCTTGAACCAAGAGAAATCTCTGTAGTTGGGCTTGTGGCAATATTTCCGCCATCGCTTTCGAACCAGCCAAGGAAGATTGCGTTTGCTTTGCTGGCTTCCGGAAGTTCAAAAGAACTGCGGACAGAATAGTTTTCTACCTTAAGACCGCCAGAAAGTTCGCCGCCGTCAAAATCATAAGTGATTGTGTAGAGGGAGTTAAAGTCCAGGGCAATTTCTGCGGTTGTCATTACGCCAGGCTGAATGGCAACGTAGTTTTCCCAGGTATTAATAAGAACTGCTTCCCCTGCATAAAACTTTACAGAAAGCAGATAAGTGCCGCTTTCAAGGCGGGTAGTCTCTTTTGTTATATTTCTAGAAGCAATAATTTTGCTGCCAACAGCTTCTACAGTATTTTTTTCTA
>JAEEGL011500596.1_pt1 | contig 13009 bp, 6 predicted proteins | sample 9134231 | NCBI WGS metagenome assembly JAEEGL01 (sample SAMN16246548, study PRJNA631951) | gut metagenome | biome: gut microbiome; feature: rumen; material: fiber-attached | host: Bos | place: Iran: Karaj | collected 2018-10 | reverse complement strand
AGTTCCTTCATTGCGTCCAGATATCGCAGCAACTCTGGATCATCCTTCACTACGTTACGAGCCATTTCATAACCCATATCACGCATATTAGCTTCAAATTCCCACTGTGCAGCTACATCCAGTTCAAACTTCTCCCTGTCACTATTACCCTCATCATCCTCACGTGTTTGTAGTCCGCTTTCCAGGAGCACCTTCGGAGTGTTCGGATTGTAGAAAGTTCTGACGATATGACTCATCTTCGACTTAGCAATCTGAATCAGCTGTGAACTCAGTTCGCGATTCGGATTCCAGTGCCACTCTCCGCAAAATAAAGCTTCCATACACTCCGTAGCAATCCTCCCTACCACGTCTTCTCCCATCATCTGGAACGAGAAAGGTCCGAAATCCAGATCAAAACCCTTGTGCTTAATCTGGAAACTGATCCACTTGAATAGCTTCTTAAAAGCTCGTCCCTTTTCCTCAGGAGGAACATCAGCAAGCCGCTGCCATTCCTCCTTTGTTAAAAATACGTCTTCCATAGGCGTTGTTTTAAAATTGTTAATAATTTATTTAATAATCTCATTTAATTGTCGAGAGTCAAGAGTCAATAATCTCTAACCATTAACCTCAAGTTCTCCCTAAACAGGGAGGATTTAGGAGGGTCTTCTAACCGTTATCTCTCCCCTCCACTAGTATCTTATCCACATCTTTTCAAATATCGCCCTCAAACTTCAACTTTTTTTCAAAAAAATTGAAAAATCTTATTTTTCGCTTGCTGCGATGTCTTGCAAAGCAATAATTGACGATAGAAAAGCAATGGGAAATCAGAACTGTCCGTTCATCATTCCCATTGTTATATATGTGATTGATACCACTGATTAGCTTCCCCTTCACTAGTATCTTATCCAGATATTTCGAATTGAGAAGCCATCGTCTCACTTTTTTTCTGAAAAAATATACATTTTCCATATTATTCACTCCTGAACCTCTCTAACGTCACAAGATTCAGTTCGCGAATATACACAGTTCTTCTGAGAGTGCAAAAGAATTTTCAAACTATATTTTTTCTATATATATGTTACACCCACTTCTAATCATGCTGCAGAAGTCCTGTAGGTTCACCAAATCCAACCATGTAAACCAATTGACGAGCTCTGGTTATGGCAACATACAATAAAGAACGTTTTGCAGAGAGAAACTCTTTTTGTGCCATATTGTCCATTCCTGAGAAAGGATATCCATCCTTGACAACAGAAGGAAGATTCCGTTCGTTCACATCGGTTAGAATTACGACTCGGTATTCAAGTCCCTTCAAAGAATGGAAGGTACAAAGATCTACGCCATTAGTACTACCTTGCTTTTGTTCTCCTTTCAAGACTCTGTATTCTGTACCGTCATGATGCAACCTTGTTTGAAAGACCTTTAAAAGCTGTGTACTGGGTGATGCAATACATATCTCCGATAACTTAATTCCATTATTTATACATTCGTTAAGCCATTCCATTACTTGTTCGACTTCTGCATTTGCATCATCTACAATCTTATACACTGGAGCTACACCATCATGTATAAGTGAGACATAGCCTTTATTTGATTCCTTACCTCCATCTAAATCATCATAATCAAATCCTTTAACAACACCAACCGCAACCCTTTTTATAGGTTCAGTCGTACGGTAATTGATTTTGAGTTTTTTACTTCTTACGCCTCTGACATTAATTCCTGCTGCGCTAAAATTCATTTTTCTGCCAGTATATATCCTCTGAATGGGATCTCCTACCAAGAACAAATCATTATCTCCTTCTGCAACAAGTGCACGAAGAAACTTCAATTCCGGATTAGAGAAGTCTTGGAATTCATCAGCAATAACATTAGTATATGGATGTATATCATTATCATTTAGGTAATTTGTTGTTTCATTGAATAGTTCCAATCTATCCACAACTTTACGCTCTTCTTTTAAAGCAATGTATTTTTCTACAAATCTCCATATATCAACACGCTGTTTCCGGCTCAACGCCTTATTACGGCCGATGCGTGGTTGCATCATGTATTGTTTCACATCCTTATTGCCATAATATACTATAACATCAATATATTCATCATAAAGGAATTGCTCATCAAACTCTGTTACTTCAGTTTCTAAGACTTCACGCCACAACTTTAGCGACGCCTCATCTCCTGTATAGTCAAGCACTGAATATCCATCTTTAATTTTATAATTTTTAGCAATATCCAACAGAACGCTATCAATATTGTTTAAGGTGTACTTATTTGATGGAACTCCGAGTTTCTTAACTGAATCGACCAAGTTAACACGCAAAGTTTTAGTATATGTTGTAAACAAAACATTTGCATGAGGCTTTTGGCATAGGTACTTCAAGCGATGTATTGCTGCAATAGTTTTTCCTGTTCCAGCGCCGCCACTCACTTTCATTGTTCCCTTATACTCTGCATCCACAAGCTTTCTTTGTGAAGGGTGTAGAAATATCTGCCATTTATCCATACCCTGCTCAATGATATGTTGGAGTTCATCGTCATCAGTAATTTCAACAAACCTTCTTTTATTATTATCACTGAGCAATTGGTCTTCATTCTCTCGAGCTTGTCCTTCCTCAATACTATTGATTATATCATCGATGTTTTCTCCATCCATGATATTGAAGATATTCTCATAAGCATCAATCGGCAGAATAGGTTCCAAGGCATCCAGATCATCCAACGACTTTATATTCATAACCCTTCCTATAGTCTCTTGTGGGATACCTATTTTCAGTAACTTTTCTTCCGGCACATCTGTAAAGAAAGTGTTTTCTTTTGCAGGTTGAACTGATGACACATTTTCTTGTTTTGTTTCTTCAACAGATATCAACTGCCAAGCCTGAGTATGTTCATTCCATACAAATTTCTTGCTTGCGCCCCACCTATATGCCTCTTCATGGTCGGCAACATATAACAGAGAATAAGTCTCTCCATCCAGCACTCCAATTACAACACGATAATTATCATCAACTCGTGCTGTACGCATTGTAGAATTTTTAAATTGAGTTATTGGTTCTAAATGAATACCAGGAGAAGCGGGATTCTCACGAAACTTCCTATTAAATGCAAGCACTTTGTCTTGAATCTTCTTTGGCAGCTTAAATACCGCATCAAAAAATGTTTCTGATAAAAAAAGTCTCATATGTATATTCTTTATTTAATTAATTCAACATTAAATTCCTCTTGTTTTATGACCTTATATCCTTTTTGTTCAAAGGTCGTTTTGTCATCATCTGTAAAAGGATCAATTGCAATCTTAGGATTATCAATAATCATGGCTGCACTTGCAATAACATCATTGTTCTCGTCTGTAAGCTCAAAAACGCCATCGAAGCTGAATGGAATATTATTATCAATCAGTATATCTACAATATCTTCCATGCCAGGATACAATTCTTTAATCTCATCACGATTAACTTCTGGTGAGGCGCACTCTTCTTGTGTATTTTCATAACTACCAGAAAAGAATTGAATAAGATTATACCTTCTCCAGAATGCGACCCATTCATCTTTATCCAACTCGTTTAATCCCTGATGTATTTGCATATCGAATTTCAAAGCGCTGCTAAATGCTTTTTCCACATCCTCGTCAGTGGAGTCATTTGTGAGATTATCTGCGCATTTAGTATCCAACGACAAAGTTCCGTCATAGAGAGTGCAGCCCTTTGACAGGAAGTCAGGTATATCATTAATACACCAGAAACATGTTTCCATGATAGTCCCAAGTTGTGGCGTAGTCAGCAGTTGGGCTAAACGAGTTAAGGAGTTTTGACCTAGTTCATCCTCTCTTTCTGATTCAAAGAGTTGTATATCTTCCCATGTCAATGTCCATGAAAACATGCGCTGTGGTTTAGCCTGTTTTACACCTTCGCGCTTTTCCCAGTCGCTATAGAACCTCATATTGGGGGCGCAAGCATGATACTTATAACCATCCAGATAAACAGACCACCATGGAATACTCATCAAATCTTCAATAATCTTGCCGTTGATTTTGGCACTGACACACATAATTTGGAAATCAGGAATAGTTGTATGTTTTACTCCATATGCCACAGTCAATTCAAACTGAGGTTTTATGTTATATTTTATTTTCGAGTCACTCTTTTCATCAATCACAACTAATTCATAATGATATGAGTCTTCATCAGGAACCTTTTCAAACGACCAATTGTATTTCTTTGATAAAGTCTGCATTGCACTTACAAACTTCAGTTCCAATTCACTATCTTCAGCTGCTCCATTCTGAGCTATAGTACCCACGGAACCATCTATACGTTCCCATGAATTAGAATTATCAACAAGTTTTCCGAACAATATCTCAGCCTGTTCCCTACTGAATGAATCTCGCGTATATTGGTTTCCATAAGTCAGAATGCAATGATAGCATCCATCCTTACCTTCATGCTGACATACGCAGTCCTTTATTCTTTCATATGCTCTAAGTAACAGTTGTGAAAACTCAGCTGTATTATAGAGTTTTGCTAAATAACCAGTTCCACCAGGTATAGTGTCATACATTACAAGATAATAGTCCTTCTTGCTTGTGGCTTGGTTCGCCTCGGTATAAGAATCTATTCTGATGTGTTCAGGAGAAGAATGATAGTATTCTTTCATGCCTAACGCTATACCAGATTTAAACATCTCAACAGCTGATTGCGCATCCATAATTTGAACAGGAAGCAAAATCTTAATTGCTTCAGTCTGCATATGACGATATAAATAGAGTTGTTCAAACACCTCTCCCTTTATATCATCAGAAAAACTGACCTGTCTATGGTTACAGAATCGATAGTGTTGCTCAACAGGCTGGTGATCTCTATTTGTTCTTGAGAGTATTGGAGTTGATTTTCCACAATATCGGCAAGTTACAAAACCATTATCAGGTATAGTATTTTCATTATTGATTTCGATTTTAACCCCCGACTGCATCGGCACTCCATAGTTGGCTTCGAACAGTTCCATATTATTGCAGAACTCTATACCAAAGCCTATTCCTTTCATCGCATAAGAAGAAACGACACCTTTATGATGGAACATAAAATGTTTCTTTACGATATACATCTCCTTAGAACGCTCATCGTTAGAGTCATCAAGTACTGCATCAACCTTATACATTGAACTTCGTGCGTTCGTAAATCTAAGGTAACGATGTTGATTTACGCCCCATGACGGGTCACCACATTTCGGGCATGCTGCCTGCGCAAAATCCGCGGTTCCTTTTTCTGCCAAACAGTCACACTTAGAGCAAAATCTCAGAGTAGTCAGATTATCCTTCCAGTCAAATGTAGGTATTCCACTTACCTCCAACTGGAACTTCTGAGTATAGAATTTATTACCCGGAGCCAATTCTCTAATTCCCTGCGAAGCAGATCTGGTCAATTCAATTACACTTGGCTCAGCAATGTTACCTTTCTTGTCCTCCTTTTCCTGTGTCGAATATACACTGGCTTGAAGTTTTACTCCTGTTTCAGGGAACGCATAGTTTGGCAACAACCCACAATTTGTCATATATTCGATTAGAGACAGATTCTGAATACTGGCATATTGTTTATTACAAGCTTTTATCAACTCTTTAATCGCATCTCTTGCAGGGTCGTTTGGTTGAAGTTTTTCTTCTTGTTTCTTATATTCATTCAAATCGGCTCCTATGCTATATAACCTTTCGACCAAGGCATGGAACTCCTTAAGAATAATCTGGTAAAATGATTCATTATCCAGAGAGTCAGAAAGTATCTTTAATGTAGGTTGAATTTTATCATCATATTGTTCTGCAAAGCATGATTTTAGCACCCCTTTATTAGCTTTAATAAAGGCTATTATACGATTAATCACAAAACTCTCAGAAGCCATACCCCCCTCAGTCAGTTTAATTTCTCTTATTGTTGACGGGAGCTTATTATCCGTACTGCTACTAATCCATGAATCTATACAATACGCAAAGAAATGTCGTCTGAGAATATCTTTAGCTTCAAGGAAACATCCAGGTGTATTCACCTCCCCTTCCATCATTTCATCAGGGTAGGTGAAATAATACATATCATGCGGTTCACCTGCGTGTGCATAATTCAATACCAGAGCAGACCCTTCTTTACGACCAGCACGTCCGACTCTCTGTAAGAAATTACTTGGTTGCGGTGGCACATTGGCATTACCCATCACATTCAAGTCACCTATATCTATACCCATTTCAAGGGTTGAAGTTGCAGTTAGCACATTCACGGAGTTAGGATGTGGGTGATTCTTGAAATCTTTTTCAAGTTTCTCTCTCTCACTACGTTCTAACAAGCCTGTATGTTCTCTTGCATATACACGAGGCGACAAAGCTCTATTATATACTTGCTGATAGTAATTCAATTCTGGCTTTATTTCTTCAGAATATGTTCCTGCACATTTATAGTCAAGACATAGTGTATCCTCTGCCAAATCATCGTTTTCTGCTACATATAGTGTTGACTGACAGTTACTACACTTTATATGTTTTACATGTTGACTCACCCATATATGGTCTGGATTAATAACGTAATTACCTCCACCCTCCGGGGCTTTATTAACCAGACCGACTTCCTCCATTTTAGTAAAAAGCATCCGGATAAATTCATTGAATTGAGTTGGATTCTTTTCGATTGGCCAGTTAAAATACCTCCAGAAATAGTTTGTGTACCAATTCGGTTTTTCCCTTCTCAACACCACCATATCAAGCATACTGTCATTTGAGCCTTGGAAATTGACACCTATTAATTTAGGGAACCTAACCATGCCGCCAAACGACCTATTTAAGAAATGGCGTCCATCCCTATTCCAGTTCAATGCCCACAATGTAAGAGTTTCTTTTCTGTATTTATCAAGATATGGATGATCCACAGCGCCATGTTGTCTCATTCTTTGCAGGATACCATACACATAATGACAGAATGCATTCTCATCATCTGCTACATATTCGAGTTTGTTTTCCACCAGAAAATCCTTCATTAAATCATACACCTTATGTATATCTTCGCTATTAAAGAAGGCTGCTGACGAACCAGTTTTTTCCAACGTACGACCCAATTGTGAAGTAAAACCCAACTCACTGACTATTTCCCAATCTACTCGGATATCGAACTCGTTCTTGAAAGACTGCATAAAGCCACTTCCCTCTCTGTAATTATGGTGCAAGTCAATGTGTGAAGCCAAATCAGCAGGCAGGAAACGATTATAATAATCCTCTTCATTTAGTTTTGCTTTCCAATACTCTTTGAAACCTTTTTGCAGTTCTTCAACATTAACTGGATGATCCAAAGTTTTTATGTATTGCTGCATGGATTGACGGAACAGGAAACGATATGTTCTTGCCTCATAGAATCCAGCCTGATGTGCGGCATCCTGTACACTATTGTTGAAAACAAGAATCTTTCTTTCATTTACATCGGCATGATCGAAATCGCTTGACAGCACTTGACTAATAGCCACACTCGACAAGGTAGATATTCGTCCACCAATCTGACATATTGAATCACTGTTACATTCCGGACAATAACGTGCAAATCGCTGATTCCCGCTTCTTGTTGATGTGGTTTTACTGCAGACACGTACTCGTAGCGCCTCGCTATCACTTGTACTTAACTCGCGTAAATCCTTCATTGAAACATAACGCGTATCGTTAATAGAGTTTTCATTTACATACTCATCAATAGCCTCATGTTTCTTCGATTCAACATTTAAAAGCCTCACCTCTTTCTCATTTTCCATGAAGGCCTTATTGATAGTTGTTACGTCCGAGCAATATCTGTCGTCGGTAGCCAGTCTTCGTGAGAGCCATCCACTCGCTCCACACTCACGACAGAAATACATAGGAAGAGCTATTCTGTCATCATCTTTCTTCAAACTAAATCGCCACGTAAATTCTGGTTCTTTTTGGAAATAACGCAGAATTCCACTCAGTTCACGTTGCCACAATTGCACTTGAAGATACAACAGAGGGATTTGTTTACCAGAATCATTCAGAGGTCGTTTAGCATAAGCTATGAGTGCCAACAAGTTTTCCAAAACAATCACGCATAACTTTTCCCCATATTGTAGATAAAGACCACGGAAACTAACATTCTGATCAATCAGTTTTTTCTGTATATCGTCAAGTGACAATATGCCACAACTCAAAATATCCAACAAAGACTTGACTATACCCATACTGCGAAGATGCATTCCTGCGTCTATCGGTGAGATAGTAGATTCCTTCAGCCACACCTTGCAGAGTCGTTTCATATAACTCTCAACTGTGTCTCTAGCTCCAAACTCACAAGTCTTAATTAACTTTACATCAGGAAGATTATTGTTTGTAACTGTAACATATTCCTCAACAGGAATACGATGCTCCTCTATCACATTATCCTCGTTGAACACCTCGCCAAAGATATCTGAGGCATAATCGCATAGTCTTTTTTTGCTATCTGAACCATTACCGATTGTCGCAGAAGTACCGATTGGACACAGCACCCCCTTTGGCATATTAATCTTCAACTTTAAGCGGCGTATCAGATTTGCCACATCCGTTCCTTGTGCTCCATCATAAGTATGCAGCTCATCAAGAACTATAAACTTCAAAGCTTTGTATTCGGAATCAATATTACCCTTCCATAGTTGGCTGAACTCTTGTCGCATCAGTCCATAATCAAGCATCTTGAAGTTTGTGAGCAAGATATCAGGAACGGTATCAAGAATTGCGTTTCGATTCTCTATGATATGGTCTTCGCCCATATCTCGAGGATAATCCTTAGGGTCAGTACCTTCACCAACAAATAATCCTGCTGTCACCCTACCCTTCAACCTATCATCATTCCAGATTGTTTCTGCCAGACGCTTAGCCTGATCACTGGCAAGAGCATTCATCGGATACATGATAATCACCTTCACTCCCACCTGTCGCTCATACTTATTACAGTTATAACAGTAATCAAGTATCGGGTACAAGAAACATTCCGTCTTACCGGAACCAGTACCAGTAGTAAGCAATGTAGGTTCAGGCTTATGTCCATCCTTCATAGATAGCTGATTAAATGCCTGCAACTGATGCTTGTAAGGAGGGAAATTGGGAACAATATCCAACGGGATGTTTTTGCTTTCTTCTTCAGTCGCAGAAACAAAAGGCGTTTTCAGAGAGACAAATGGTCCCTTAAACAAGCCTTCCTCCTTATCTTCTATAAAACGATAAAAAGCATCACTTACATCCTTCTCCTTAAACTTGAAGGTTGCCTTGATATATTCTATGATTGAATCACGTACCTCACGTGCTTGTTGAAGTGGTAACATATATCTATCGTTTTAAAAGTTCAATATTAAAATCATTTGAAGAGATAGTCTTATACCCTGCCTTTTCAAAAAAAAGTTTTGAATCATCATCAACAGGGTCTATTGCAATTTTGTAAGAATTCATAAATAGCCTGATTGTCTTCAGCTATATCCAATAAAGAAGGCAGATATTTTTCAATATCATCTTTAATGCCATGATACAATTCAAAGAAACCTTTTATCATCTGGTTCCCCTTTTTCAGACTGCAACCAATAAAATTGATGTCAACGTCTAGACGACCACATTGATCTCTAATCCATTGCCTATATTCTATAGCTGAATTTACGATCATATTTTATCTACTTTTTTATTACCCAATATCCATTGCGATTGCAATTTTTATTTTGAAAACGGAAATGACTTTTGGAAACGAATCTGGAAATCACCGAGGCGTCACCGCTATTACATTCTCTTGTAAAACATCTAATTAGCATTGTATATGTTGCCGTTTCCAAAAATCATATCCGATGAAAACGGAAACGATGATATGGAAAAGGTATCATTTCTTTCTTCCATAATAGATGTTGTTATTACCTTTTTGTTCCAAAATTATGATGTCTCCTGAGTCTTGCAAACTCCTAAACAGTTTAGAAACAAGTGCAGCATCCTTATCTGACAGTTTAAGCAAGACCCTTGCTTCCGGATTATTGATTTTTCCTATTTCATCAATATATCTCAAAATAGCTTCCTTTTGGCGAGCTTTGACTTGTATGTATTGTCCTTCTTCCGTTTTTTTCATATTTCAAAACTTAAGATTTTGAAAGGGAAATATATTTTTTTAGTTCGCCATCTGTCTGAACTTGGATATACTGAATTGTTCTACATTCGAACTGTTTTTGAAGATTAAGCATTGATTCTTCAACTGAATTGAATTTTTTGAGTTGTTCATCTTTCAATATATTTATGGAATTCCCCTGCATCCACGAAGAATCTGCTTCTAATTCCAGATACTTGATGACATCATGTTTGATTTTGTAAAACTGATCAACGTAGTTGTTCCAGTAATCAATATTCATTCTGGCTGCATAGATTTTAGCATCCTCAACATTTCCCAGAGACATGGCAACCTTCATAGAGATTGCCGATGCAATAAAGGTTAAAGCTTCAGCTTGCATTGCCATATCAAGATAGTCAAAATAATGAGATTCTTGAAGAGATTGTATCTTTTGTTCTGCTTCTTTTTTGTCACTCCATTTATAACTGACATTAAGATGTTCAATTCCCAATAATAATTCTCTATACTTTTCTCTGATAATTTCAACAAAACCTGAAAATTCAGAAGCAATTTGTTTATCTGCTATATCATAGGAGTTTTTTTTGCTTAACTCAGTGAATCTGTTGTAAGCTACTTTTAACTTTGCACGGTCGTCAGCCTGTAGAATCATAATAATATTGTTAAGCTTTGCGTCAATAGCATTTAATCTTTCCGTAATTATCTGTTGATAATATTGGGAAGTTACTGCTGCCATACATTGATAAACTAATAATGGAGCTACATTACCTAATCCAGCTTCTGATAATGATGCTTGTTTTGAAATCTTTCCATCACTTATCACCATGCCTCTCATAGTCCCTGGATTTCCTTTGACCCTACAAAGGTCTTTGAGTGGCACATCGCACTTTAAAAGTCCATTAAAAGCAAAGGCAGTTAAAGCCGTTTTTGTTGTTTCGCCACTTAATGTAGAAAAGAGCGCTTTCCATTCATCTATTTCATTCTCACTCATAGGTGATTCTTGACAATTAACTAAATCTACAGAATCATTGTTAAGAAGGGATAATTGGACATGATTTTCTGCGATAGACAAATCCTTTTTTACAGGAGTAGGACTAGTTTCATTTACACGATTTTGAAGTTTTTTTTGTCCTTTGCTGCGTAATATTTTGCGAGCGCCTTCTTCAACAGCACCTGCAGCAACAGCACAGACGGTGTATATCAATTTAGGATTCATATCATTATATTTTCTCAATATTAAATACCTTTTCAAAATGTGCCCAGGCAGTTCGGTGGCATCTACTCGGTCGCATTCCTATTTATCACCCATAAACCATTCTTGGCGCTGCCTTGACGGGTGAGAACATTTAGTTCACGTAATTTCTTTATTTGTTTCTCTACTGCTCGTTTGGTGATGCCGAGGTTATCAGCTAAGTTTTGGGCGGTCATGTCCGGGTTAGAGTTAAGGGAGAGAAGAAGTTGCTTTTCGTTATCACCGAACTTTACACCGAACTTTACACCGAACTCTTTGCCGAATGTTATACCGAACTGCTTATCAAGAGGTGACTCGTTGGAATTATAGTCAGGCTGTTCAGTACCTTGGTGTGATTTCAAGGTTTTGAGTATTTCGCCAAGCATAAAATCAATGAAAGGTCCAGAATCTGCTTTTGCAGTGCTGGCTGCGATTGCATCATAGTATGCTTCCTGGTTGGAGTACACCATATTTTCAACAGGAAGATGAGCAAACAATGGATTCAATCTACCCAATATCAGTGACTGCCAGAGACGGCCAGTACGACCGTTACCATCAGAGAACGGATGAATAAACTCAAATTCATAGTGGAACACACATGAACGAATGAGCAGATGGTCATCGGCCTTAGTGAGCCATTCAAACAAGTCGTCAATCAACTGTGGCACTCGCTCTGCCGGCGGAGCCATGTGAACAAGTCCTGTTTCAGAAAACACGCCTACTCCACCTCTACGAAACTTACCTGCATCATCAGTGAGTGCTGTCATCATCGTTCCGTGAGCACGTAACAGATCTTCTACCTTGAAAGGGTTGAGCGAGTTGTACATATCGTATGTTGCAATCGCATTCTTTACCTCTTGTATCTGACGCATTGGGGCAACAACAGTCTTACCCTCAATGATGTCAGCCACTTGACCTTCGCTCAGTTCGTTACCTTCAATGGCAAGAGAAGAGTGAATTGTTTTGATGCGGTTAGCTTTACGCAGACGCAATCCGTCGCTTTGCTCCAGACGAATGGCAAAACGTTCCATCTGAGCAGAAATCTCCGCTATTAGCTTAATAGCTGTCGATGATAAGGTGAATGGAGGTATATACATTGTATTATCGTCTATTTATTAAATATCTTTTCAAAATGTGCCCAAGCGGTGCGGTAGTCGGCGATGCGGTCGCAGCGGGTATATGGAGCCACGAAGGTTTGTTGTTGACCACCGTAGAGTTCACTTTTGGCAGGATCAATGGTGTGAGTGTGAGTAGGCGATGTACCTGCATAGGTATTTTCGTCTATCTGTTCACCGCGAATATCTTCCCAACCAAGCATACCAGTCTTAGCATTGCGCTTGCGGTCGAGACCAACTCCTGTGAGACCTTTTGAGCAGGTAAAGACAATCTTACCTTCGGCATCATACCATGTATCGTTCTCGTTCTGTTGGAGTACAGGGAAATAAATGGTATATGTAGTCTCTAAATTTTCAAGAGACAAACCAAGAGCCATTGCAGTTAAAACATCTATCTCTACTAGTGCTTGACGACGTTCAAAGTAGTTTCTTAATGGCGTACAATGTGTCCAACTCTCCGTTAATGAAGCAAACGAATGAAGTCTATTATCTTCTTTACTCCAAGAATCGTTCAAATATTTTTCATCCCAAACATCAGACCATAGCTCTGAATAAAACTTTGTGAGGCAATTAAGTTGAAGGGT
>JAEEGL010002463.1_pt1 | contig 13009 bp, 9 predicted proteins | sample 9134231 | NCBI WGS metagenome assembly JAEEGL01 (sample SAMN16246548, study PRJNA631951) | gut metagenome | biome: gut microbiome; feature: rumen; material: fiber-attached | host: Bos | place: Iran: Karaj | collected 2018-10 | reverse complement strand
ACCGTCAGATGCGGTCTTGTATTTCCAGTGGGCCGCGATACCGAATTCCGCCGCCTTATGCATCTCATAGGTTCTTATCTGGATCTCGAAGGGCTGTCCCGAACTTCCGATCAGCGTAGTATGAAGAGACTGATACATATTCGGTTTCGGCATTGCGATATAATCTTTGAACCTGCCGGGGATGGGCTTATAGATCTCATGTATCACACCCAGTGCGGCATAACAGTCTTTAACCGAATCGACTATGATCCTTACCGCGAACAGATCATATATCTGATCGATGGTCTTGTTCTGATTGACCATCTTTTTATATATACTGTAGAAATGCTTAACCCTTCCGTCAATATGGGCCTTGATACCGGCCTTTGAGATATGCTCTGATACATCATCGACGATCGCCTGGATGTATTTTTCTCTTTCTGATTTTCTCTGCGCTATCTTTTCGGCGAGGTCATAATAAGCCTCTGGTTCCAGATACTTAAATGACAGGTCATCTAGCTCGACTTTCAGTTTGGAAATACCGAGCCTTGAAGCGATCGGTGAATATATCTCAAGGGTCTCGCGGGCAATACGCTGCTGTGCCTCAATCTTCTGATACTTCAGGGTACGCATATTATGCAGTCTGTCCGCAAGTTTAATAAGTATGACCCTTATATCCTTTGCCATTGCAAGGAACATCTTACGAAGGTTCTCTGCCTGCATTTCAAGTCTGTCCGGAGTTTTGTTCCCGTCATCTCCGGTAAACTGGAGCTTTTGCAGTTTGGTGACGCCGTCAACCAGCAGTGCCACATCGTCTCCGAACTGCTCCTTAAGTTCCTCGGCCGTATAGATGGTATCCTCAACCACATCATGAAGAAGGCCTGCGGCTATTGTCTCCTGGTCCATCTCAAGGTCGGCAAGTATGATAGCAACACAAAGCGGATGAATGATATACGGTTCACCGGATTTTCTCTTCTGATCAAGGTGCGCCCTGTAGGCTACCTGATATGCTCTTTCAATAAGAGACAGATCCTCGGAGGGATGATATCGGCGGACACGCGAAAGAAGGTCCCGGTACAGCTGTTCGGGACTCTGGAATTCTTCGATATTCTCGATCGTTCCATAGTCAAAGACTATCTCCTTCTTTTTATCCTGAGTATCCATATATCCTCATTATTAGATCATGCCGTTTCCTTTTCGGGCATCTTTATCGCAAAGAATGTTATAACTCCGCATACTACGAATATCACTGAGAAAATGATCGCATTACTTGCATTGAGCCCATCTGCCCAGTAGGAAATGATTATTGCTACCAGATTGTTGATCAGATGGCATATTATACAGGGAATAACAGATTTATACTTATATCCGATATATCCCCAGAAAAGACCCATTGGTATAACATAAACACTCTGTATCAGGTTCATATGGAAAAGTGCAAACATCACGGCTGAGATTATCATGCATCCCACAAGGCCGAATGACTTCTCTGCTCTTCTTAAGATAAGGCCTCGAACAGCTACCTCTTCGGCTAAAGGAGCCATGATCACACCTGCCAGAATACCCATAACGCCGTTAAGTGCACTTCCGAGAACGGAATTGACCGCACTCGCATAGTCCGGAAGAAGTAATGTCATTCCATACTGAAGCAGCACTGCAAGGGCATATGCGCTTGTTGTCCCGAATACTATGAGCAGTATTGCCTTAAGGTTCATGATCTTCGGAAGTACGGGAGTGACTTTCCCCTCTTCCTTTGCAGGCTTGTAGAATTTAAAGAAATACCAGAGTCCTGCTATAACGAACATTATAAATGAGGCAAAAAACTGTGTGATCGGAACAAGGGGTGAATTGGCCATCTCTGCGAGAAGGAGTTCCTGTGCCTTGGCTACATCCCCGCCGGAAGCAAGCACTACTCTTTGCTGAAGCGGGAACGTTCCTATCATGGAAACGATTGCACTTGCTACAGTAAGTACAAGGAATACGAGCAATCCGAAAAGATATGCTCCTACTCCGCCCGACTTGGGAGCTTCATAATCTGCGAGGTTCCCCGTCATTTCGCTTTCCTGTGTTACAAATTCTTCACTCATTTTTTGAGTCCCCTTTCATTTTCATGATTATTTAAAAGAATATAATTATATATCTGATCTCTCCACAAAAAAGAACACAGATAGCATAATTTACATAATATTATATTGTATCAAAACATGCTCTCTATTACCATACTTATCTTAGTATTATAGCATGTAAAAAAGGACTTCGGAAAAACCGAAGCCCCTTTTGGCATTTTCTGTTTTGAACCGCAGTCCCGTCTCCGGAGCTTTTGTGGTTTAGTACATTCCGCCCATTCCGCCGCCTGCAGGCATCGGAGGTGTATCCTCTTTGATGTTTGCTACAACTGCTTCTGTAGTAAGCAATGTTGAAGCAACGGATGTTGCATTCTGAAGAGCCGAACGTGTAACCTTGGCAGGATCGAGAATGCCGGCCTTAACCATGTCAACATACTCATCCTTAAGTGCATCATATCCGACACCGATCTCAGACTCACGAACCTTGTTAACAATGACAGATCCGTCAAGTCCTGCGTTTTCAGCTATGTAGAACAGCGGAGATTCAAGAGCCTTAAGCACGATCTGCGCACCCGTCTTCTCGTCGCCTTCAAGTGAATCAGCAAGCTTTGCAACCTCCTTTGAAGCGTGGATGTAAGCAGAGCCTCCTCCGCATACGATACCTTCTTCAACTGCTGCCTTTGTAGCTGCCAGAGCATCCTCAAGGCGAAGCTTGGCTTCCTTCATTTCTGTTTCTGTAGCTGCACCTACTCTTATAACAGCCACACCGCCTGATAACTTGGCAAGTCTTTCCTGAAGTTTTTCCTTATCGAAATCAGAAGTTGTTGTTTCGATCTGTGACTTGATCTGAGCTATACGTCCGCTTATTGCTTCCTTATTGCCTTCACCGTCAACGATGATCGTGTTCTCCTTCTGTACCTTAACTGACTTAGCTCTTCCGAGCTGATCTATAGTCGTATCCTTGAGCTCAAGACCGAGGTCGGAGCTTATTACGGTACCGCCTGTAAGGATTGCGATATCCTCGAGCATTGCCTTACGTCTGTCACCGTATCCGGGAGCCTTGACTGCAACAACGTTGAATGTTCCACGGAGCTTATTAACGATAAGTGTTGTAAGAGCTTCACCTTCAACATCTTCTGCGATTATAAGGAGCTTTGATCCTGACTGAACGATCTGCTCAAGAAGAGGAAGTATATCCTGAATGTTGCTTATCTTCTTATCTGTAATGAGGATGTAAGGATTATCAAGTACTGCTTCCATTTTTTCCATATCGGTAGCCATGTAAGCTGAGATATATCCTCTGTCGAACTGCATACCTTCAACGAGGTCGAGTTCAGTGAGCATGGTCTTTGACTCTTCTATAGTGATAACACCGTCCTTGGAAACCTTATCCATTGCATCTGCAACGAGCTGACCAACCTCATCATCACCTGCTGAGATAGCAGCTACTCTTGCGATATGGTCCTTGCCGTTAACGGGAGCCGAAAGCTTTTTGATGTTTTCAACTGCACACTCAGTTGCTTTTTTCATACCCTTACGAAGGATGATCGGGTTAGCGCCTGCTGCGAGGTTCTTTATTCCGTTACCGATCATTGCCTGTGCAAGAACCGTAGCTGTAGTGGTACCGTCACCTGCTACATCGTTTGTCTTTGTTGCAACTTCCTTGACGAGCTGAGCACCCATGTTTTCGAATGCATCTTCAAGTTCGATCTCCTTTGCGATGGTAACACCATCGTTGGTTATAAGGGGAGCTCCGTAACTCTTGTCAAGAACTACATTTCTTCCTTTGGGTCCAAGCGTAACCCTTACTGTATCGGCAAGCTTATTTACGCCTTTTTCCAATGCTGCACGGGCATCTGCACCGTATTTAAGATCTTTAGCCATTTATTTCATCTCCTTTATTACTGTACAACCGCCAGCACATCACTCTGGCGTACTATTATATACTCTTCACCGTCAAGCTTGACATCGGTTCCTGCATACTTTGAATATATGACCTGATCACCGACTTTAACCTGCATGGCAATTTCCTTGCCATCGACCATTCCGCCGGGTCCTACTGCAACTACTTCTGCCTGCTGCGGCTTTTCCTGACTTGAACTTGTAAGGATGATGCCCGATTTTGTTGTCTCTTCAGCTTCAAGCTGCTTAAGAACAACTCTGTCGCCTAAAGGTAATAACTTCATTTTTACTGCCTCCTTTTTTATGTATGACCGCCTTGCCGGGGTCTGTTTAACCTTTATCTGTTAGCACTCTTAATCTTTGAGTGCTAACCTCACAATGGGTATATTAGCACTCCCGTAATTTGAATGCAATACTGTTTATATTTTTTTAATAAATATCTCATTTTCTGTTGATTTTTAACTGTTTTTCCAGGCAGATGAGAAGTTCCTTCAGTTTTCGTGCAGCCATGATATACGTCTGATCGTCCGTACCTGCCTTTGAAAAGGCAGCTTTCTGAACAGATTCGAATACTTCATGGTCCATTGACCCTTCCGGAACATATACGGCAAAAACATCCCTTACATCTTTTACAGACGGACATGCTTTATTAAGAAGTCCCCGCTTCCTTAACGCATCAACCGTATCCCTGTACTTTAAAAGCAAAGCTCCGTCATAATCCCCTGCCTTTATGAGTCTTCCAAGCCGGACAGTCTTTTTCACACAGGATAAAGAATATAAGGAAAGTATCACGGCCCCCGTCAGTCCGAGCATCACCAGAAGCGGAGTTATCAGATAGCCGACACTCCCGAACATCCTGCCAAGACGTCCTGTATTCTTATCTGCATTTGCAGCTGCTTCAGCTATGCTTATGCTGCCGAAGCCCTTTACATTTCTTTGCGTCGGAGCAAAAAGTCTTGCAAAGAAATCTGCAAATCCGATATAACTCAGATCCTCATCTTCATCAGGCGGTGTCATCTCATACGGAATCCATCCGTAACCGTCAAAGTATATTTCAAGCCAGGCATGAGCGTTGGCGTCGGGTATCTCAACATCCGAAACAGCTATCCTGTCCCCTTTGCCGGTTTTATCCGATATCACCCAGTCATCCGCATTTACCCGTTCTATACTGCTTTCAGTGACATCACCGGGGTTGATAACGTATCCTTCCACATATCTGGTCGGTACTCCCGCCGCCCGAAGTATCAGTGCACCGGATGAGGCAAAATGAACACAGAATCCTCTTTTCTGCTCTGTAAGGAAATACCCTATCGCATCCTTATTCAAAGGGCTTGCTCCAGGCAGCATGCTGTACTGGAAATTGTCCCTGAAATACTGTTTTACCGCTGCTGCCTTTTTCAGTCTTTCCTGCCGCTTAAGACTGATATCATCCGATAATAAACCGTCATCCCCTATCCCGGTCTCTAAAACGATATCCGAAAGGACCTGTGAAAGTTCATCCGGAAGATCAAGATAATTCTCATATACATATCTTTCATATTCATCCGTAATATCGGGATCCGGCTCAAAGTGCTCACCATATGTATGCGGGGTATATATCATCTCATAGGCCGTAGCATGTTCATTCTCCGTTAAATATCCGCCGGCCCAGTCTTTGAGCGGTTCCTCATCTTCGATCACCATGCCTGAAAGGCCCATCATCCTGTCGGCATTTTGCGATAATCCGTCGGATACCCCCTTTGCGCTTTCATTTCTTCCGCTGCCAGAATAAACACTGAAATACGGTCTGTAATCATAAGTGTTGTCCGCATCCTTATTAAGAATGAACATCTTTATGTATGCACTGTTACCCGTATCCATATACTCGGCGCCGACCGGCATGTAGGTATCTTCATGGACACTGTCAAAGCTGCCGTTTCCGTCAGGCTTTATTATCCCGAAACGGTTATCCCTGTAATATACTCCCGTATATGCTTTAAGGTATACCGGATGCATATTGTTTTCACTGTACGTATATGTTGGAACAAATCTGACGACCAGATCGGTCTCATAATCCGGTGCAACGGAGCTTATACCGCCGAGTCTCCCGTGAGAGAGTCCTCCCTTGGCCTCATATCTGTTAAACAGGGAACTTATACCGCCCTGTGCCAGGATCTTTACATATCCGTCTGTCCGGTCTTTGATACCGTTTGAGACATACTTCGTTGAAAACCTTCCTATGAACACGGTATTCATGACAAGCATGAGAACCGCAGCTCCCATTGCAGCGATCACGGACAGCTGAAGCATGCCTGTTCCGCTGGATATATATTCGTATCTGTCTTTTTTTGCACTTCGTTTTCGCAGATACTGCTGTCCCTTTTTATATCTGTAAGGCAGTTTAAAGCTCCCGGAACTTCCGAGGACCGTCACCGTTATATATACGGTTATAAGCATGACAAGGTAGGGAAGCGGCGGAATTATATCTATATAAAACGCGATCTGCAGCGGTAGAAATGTTACCAGAAACGTTGTAAAAGGATCCATATATGCAGATATTGAAATGTTAAGCAGTATTGCAAAACCGGCTCCTGTAAAAAGCATCGCAGCGGGAACCGTTACCGATCTGTCCGCTATATATTCAGTAGTCTCTCTTGTTGAAGGGAGTAAAAAGAAATCGCCGTATGAAGAATATACCTCATTAAGAAATGCCTGGAATCCGGAATTGATATATGCATAAGCCGTAACATACAATACCAGAAACGCCAGGAACAGCATCACATAGCCTGTATAGAAGGTGAATTTATTGTAGTAGATAAAAGCTATGGTAACGCTGATGACAAAGAGCATGGCACCCACAGCGACCGGATCAAAGGCAAGACCAAACGAAGAACAAAGTCCCCCTATAACTCCGTATGTAGATAAAAAGACAAGCAGCCCCCTTATAAGGGTAAGAAATACCTTGCCCTTAACATGATCGCTTTGGGGCTCGCCTATGGAAAACCCGTAGGATGACAGGTCCTCGTTTATCATTTTTTTCAGTTTTCTGTCGGCTAAAAAATTCATACAGATGGCACCGTGATATCTTTTCCGTGAATACAGACAAGTCTGCTTTCATCCGTAACGGACCCTGCGTGTATCCTGTCTGTCTTATCCGGTATCTGATATACAGGTATTTTAAAGAGTCTTAACATGATCTCTTCAAGATCGTCTTCGTCAATAAGGGGAAATAAACCGTATTCTCCGTTATCCGGATCATTTATCATGCACTTTGCGATCATACCCAGATTCAGGATATATCTGCAAAGAGCATAAAAAGTGGTAACCGTATCCTGCAGACGGTCTGTATCGAGTATTGGGCAAAGTACATGGTAAAATTCCTTACCCTTTTCATATTCTTTGACTATGATCTCATCCCTGAAGGCTGTCAGTTTCCAATGAATATCCCGGATCCTGTCTCCGGCTCTGTATTCACGGAACTGCCTTATATCCGAAGTCATATTTCCTTCATCGGTCCACACCGTTTCTTCCTCATCCTGAAGACCTGATGAAAGCTTCGGCACCGATATCCGTGTTTCTTCCGGAAAAACAGGGCTCCTGAGGTTTTTATCAAAAACGATCTTTATAGTGACAAAATGAAGCATGTCTGTCAGAAATATACCGTCACACTTTAGTACAAACATTCCGGCTTTGGTAACAACAACCGGGATCGTGACAGTCTTATCGCATCTTCCCTCCATGGCAAAGGAAAGTTCATTTATCCTTTCACAGGGATAATACATGTTTTCAAAGCTGTAATTAAGCTGACAGTTAAGTAACGGAAATAAAAGAGGATTTTTAACCTTTAATCTGACATTGATCGTACAGGGAAGTACGTATCTTGCCATATCGGTTGATATATCGAAGGACAGATATCTGATTGAATATCTGAGTATGAATATTGAAAGCGGTATCATTGCAGTCAGTAAAACAAAAAAGACAGATAAAAGAGGCTGCCTGTAGAACACGGCAGCCAACAGAATAAGTATCAGACCTGAAGAATATGCAATTATGTACGGTATGTTCTTAACGGAATTCCTTTGCATTATGTAAACCAATAACAGATAAACGATCAGTTGATCCTGGGGATATAAACATCTTCGAGGATCGTCTTAAGAGATCTGGTAACATCATTGCCCGAAGCCCTTGCAGACGGATTAAGGTGCAGTCTGTGTATACATACCGGAGTAAATACCGCATGTATGTCTTCCGGTATCACGTAATCACGTCCCTCGACAAATGCATTGGCTTTGGCCATCCTTATAAGAGCTATATTGCCTCTGGGACTAAGTCCGAGTTCAAAGAATCTTCCATCCCTGGTCTGTTCGCAGAGTCTGACCGTGTAATCATACAGGGAATCATCCACATGAACCTGCCTGGTTTCATCCTGCATCGCCATGATGCCATTTGAGTCAATAACGGCATTAACACTCTCAATATCGGTTTTCGAATTACCTTTGAGTATCTCAATTGCGCTGTCCCTGTCCGGATAACCCATTGTAAGACAGATCATGAATCTGTCAAGCTGTGACTCGGGAAGGCGCTGCGTTCCTGATGATCCGTAGGGATTTTCTGTCGCTATCACAAAAAACGGCGCCGGCATCCGACGCGTTATTCCTTCAACTGTTGCACAGCCCTCTTCCATCACTTCAAGCAATGCAGACTGTGTCTTTGGTGAAGTACGGTTTAACTCATCTGCAAGAAAGAGATTGGTATATACCGCGCCTTCGACAAATCTGAACTCGCCGCCAGATCTGTCATACATGTTGAATCCGAGGATATCACTTGGCAGAACATCAGGAGTGAACTGAACCCTGCCGTAACTTAATGACATAGCCTTTGAAAGGGCAAGCGCAAGTGTTGTCTTGCCTACCCCCGGAATATCCTCAAGCAGGATATGTCCTCCTGCCAGAAGTCCCTTAAGCATCATGCTTACGACGTCATCCTTACCATGTATGACTTTCTTTATCTCATTTATTATCTCACTTGCTTTGGGATTCATTGATGAACGGGGCCTATTCCATGTTTACCTTAAGTCCGTGTTCCAGTCTGGCACGATACTCAGGCGAATTCTTCATCTCATATTTCTTTTCGAACATACTGTATTCGGCATCTGACATAAGATCTTCAAGTTTCTGTTCGATATTGGTCTTGTATGCGATTCCGGCTGCTACAGAAGGAGCAAGAATGCTGTCCTCATAATTGTTGCAGCGTTTGACTACCTTATCCACGTATTCCTCGGCTTCACCCTCAAGTGCCATCGGAATGAGGACTCCGAATATGTCTCCGTCCATCCTTCCTATGACGAAGTATGGTTTTGATTCCTGGGCTATTATCCCTGATATGATCTCTATCAGTCTGTCTGACTGCTCATCTCCGAAGTTATCATTAACAAATTTCCAGCTGTTTATATTAAAATTGATAACAGCAACAGGCAGGACCGATGAACGGTCTATTGTCGCCATCCTCTTTTCAAAATAGTCGGAATTGAAAAGACCTGTAAGCTCGTCCTTTTGATAACTGCTGTGAAGAGCACGCTTGCGCTCGTCAATATAACCGGCTAGTTCTTCGACACTCATCCTGCCTTCAAGTTCAAGCTTAAGACCGCTCTTATCCTTTTCTGATACTTTAATAACTATATCAAGCATATCTGAGGCATTCTCAAGCTGCTTTTTTATCTCTTCAAGCTGGTATTTATCATCTAATGAAAACTTCTTTTCTGAACCCATAATAACCTCCGTACATGCACTACCATTTTACTATCCGCAGAATGAGTACGCAACCACGGACTGAAGAAAAATCGATTGAAAAAGCAAAAATGAGAGTGATCATCCCCCGGAGTATTATGATCTTTGATACACAAAGGAGAAAATCACTCTCATTGAAATTATGGATTTTTTAATGCTTATGAACTTTTTTTATTCTTCTCTCTTCTTCTTAATACCACACTCTGTAAGAGAATAAAGAAGCAAAGCATACCACCTGTCGTGATACTCTGCCACCACGGATCATTGAGGCCGCTTGATACTACTATCTTCTTGATAGTCGTTAATGTAAGCGTTCCAAAGAATGTACCTATTACATTACCGACACCACCGGTAAGCAGTGTTCCGCCTATGATCGAAGAAGCTATTGCATTCATTTCCATTCCTGCCGCATTTGTAGCATTTCCGGCTCCGGTATGCATCATGAACACATATCCTGATATTCCGCTTAACAGGCCGCTGAGCAGATAGCTTATGAAACGTGTTCTCTTAACATTGATACCAAGCATGAGAGATGATGTCTGGTTTCCGCCCATAGCATAGAAGCCACGTCCTGTGCGCGAATATTTAAGGATGATGAATACTGCTATCACACAGATCAGAGCTACAACAACACCAAGTTCCATACGTGCAGGTATATGATTGCCGTTCTTGGCCGTATATCCGAGCCAGTCGATCTCTATCTTGATATTCTGAAGGTTCTTAAACCCTTCATGACTTACTTTCTGGGGGTCTATCGAAAGAATAGTCGTCATTCCCCTTGCAAAGAACATACCGGCAAGAGTGACTATGAACGGCTGGATCTCAAGGTAGCTTACCAGGAATCCATGTACTGCTCCGAATGCAAGTCCTATACCTAAAGCAAGCAGCACTGACACAAATATGTTACCGCCTTTATTAAGGTACAGAACACAGCTCATGACAACGAGCGATGTTACAGCTCCGACGCTGATATCAATTCCGCCCCCGATCATTACGATCGTAAGTCCGCATGAAACGATTATCAGACTGGCATTATCATTAAGAAGATCGAATAACTGCTGAGAATGCAGGAACCCACCTTTAAGGAATATCATAGCCAGAATATACATTGCAAAGAATATTCCTATTGTGATGCCCATTAAAAGCTGTGTGTCTGTAAGCGGTTCTCTGCGTTTATTATCTGATTTATTCATGCTTTTGCCGCTCCTTTCTCACCAATGCCTTTTTTATCTCCGCGCATCTTGTTCACGAATTTGCCAAACCTGTCCTTGAATACGGGTGATCCTATAACAACAAGTATGATAATAACAATTGCCTTGTATGCTTTAACATCCGTAGAAGAAACTTTCATGGCATACAGCGTGATCGTAAGCATCTGAATAACATAAGCTCCGATGATACTTCCGCTTATCTTAAACTTACCACCGCCCAGATTATTTCCGCCGATCGCAACAGCAAGAATCGCATCCATCTCTATATCAAGAAGCAATGTCTCATGGTTTATAAGTCCCAGACGGCTCACACCGATCGTTCCGGCTACTGCAACACATACACCCAGAATGATGAATGACAGAAGCTTTATAAATGTCGAGTTGATACCGTTAAGTCTGGCAGCGCTTCCGTTTATTCCGACCGACTGCGTGAACAGTTCAAGCGATGTGAAACGGAAGATCAGTTTAAATATGATGGCCATCAGAATAACTATGAGCACAGGGGTCGGAACCGGGATGCCCGGTATAAAGCTTCCAATCGCACTTATTATCGGACTGCTGACTGTCGGAGTAGCACCACCGTTTATCCAGTACGCGATCGAGCGTCCGCATGTATACAGGATCAGGGTGGCTATCATCGGTTGTATCTTAAATACTGCAACCAGTGTTCCGTTGAATGAGCCGAAGATCATCGCAACTATACACGCAAGCACGAATGCCAGCAATACTCTTCCGCCGGTGATCGAAGGACCCGACTTAAGTGTCTTTACAAGTACCGAACCTGCTATGGCTGCCGCAGCACCCACACTGATATCCTGTCCGCCGCAGGCAGCTGTTACCAGCGTCATTCCCATTGCGAGGCACGCAAGTTCACTTGCACCGTTTATGATACTTATCAGGTTACCCTGTAATACTATATTGCCATCGTTATTATGGCTTATACCTATGAAGAAAAACCCGGGGTCTCTTATCAGATTAAAAATAACAAGCAAGGCTATCGCAATGAGCGGAATCGCAAGCTGTCCCAGGCCACCCTTAAAGAGTTTTTTGCCAATATTTGCCATTATGCCTCACCTCCTGCAATAGTTTTCATTACCTTCGCCTGATTAAGATCGGCTCCCTTTAGTTCGCCGACTATGTGTCTGTCACGCATAACGATAAGACGTGAACACGTACGAAGCATCTCTTCTATCTCGGAAGAAATAAATGTTACACTCACATCCTCCTCAGCAAGTTTAAGTACGAGCTTCTGGATCTCAAGCTTTGTACCTACATCGATACCACGTGTGGGTTCATCAAGGATCAGGTAATCGGGATGGGTAAGCAGCCATCTGGCAAGGATAACCTTCTGCTGATTTCCTCCGCTTAACGATCCGACCGGAGTCTCCCGGCTGGCTGTCTTTATCTTAAGTGCCTTTATATATTCGTCCGCAAAAGCCTCTGATTCGCTGCGGCTTATCGGCTTAAAGAAACCGTTCATTACCTGAAGGGCAAGAATGATGTTTTCCCTGACTGAAAGATCAGCGATGATACCGTCTCTCTTTCTGTCCTCGGCCAGATATCCGATACCGTTTTTCATAGCATCTATCGGCTTATTGATCCTGACATTCTTACCTTTGATCTTAACCGTTCCGCCGCCTACCTTATCGGCACCGAATATTGCTCTTACGCTCTCACTTCTTCCGGATCCCAGAAGACCGGTGAATCCGTTAACTTCGCCTTTTTTGATAGAAAAATCAAACGGAAGTGCTTCACTGCTCGTAAGACCTTCTGCTTCATAGAATACTTCCTTATCAGAAGCAGCATGCTCCTCGGAATCTGAAAGTTCATTAAGTTCTTCAAGTTCTTTACCCATCATCTTGGCAACCAGCTGAACCTGAGGAAGCTCTTCTGTAAGATACTCACCTACCAGTTCGCCGTTTCGAAGAACCGTGATCCTGTCACTGACTTCATATACCTGCTCAAGGAAGTGTGTTACGAATATGATACCGACTCCTCTTGACTTAAGATCCCGCATCATGGTGAATAGCATCTGAACTTCTTTGTCATCAAGAGATGAAGTGGGCTCATCCCGGATCAGAACCTT
>JAEEGL015152152.1_pt1 | contig 13010 bp, 2 predicted proteins | sample 9134231 | NCBI WGS metagenome assembly JAEEGL01 (sample SAMN16246548, study PRJNA631951) | gut metagenome | biome: gut microbiome; feature: rumen; material: fiber-attached | host: Bos | place: Iran: Karaj | collected 2018-10 | reverse complement strand
GTTGATCACCACATTGGCAACATCTATATTGAGGGCCTCCGTGCCCACAAGGGTGCGGGAACCCGTCACCGGGACCGTCACGATGGACTGGCCTGCGGCCAGCGTGCCGCCCGTCTGGTCGTAGTACGGGCTGCTGCCGGCACGGCAGTCGTGCGACACTCCGTCATACTCGTGCGTGGCGTCGCGCGCCGTCAGCTGCAGCGGACGCTTGCCGATCTTGAGCGTGCCCGGCTCGTAGGTGATCGTGAACTGGTTGGTCAGCACGCTGTCGCGAACGTCGGTCACCACCGGCGTGCCGGTGAACACCGTCTGGTATTCGCCCGCGTCGGAACCCTCCGCCTTGGCCGTCACGCCCGACACCGTGTAGGTGCAGCCGTCGAAGGTGAATGTCGTGGTCACCAGACCCGTCAGGTTCTGGCCCTGGCCGTTATACACCACGGAGTCGCTCAGACCTTTCAGCACGATCGGGTAGCGGTCGGCGTCGGCGCGGTCGGTGATGGTCACGGAACCGTCTATCAGCGTTATCTTGTAACCGCCCGTCATCTTCTCGTACGACGGCACATTCGTGTAGTCATGCGTCACCGTGGTGTCCACGATGACGATGCTGGCGCTGTCAATCGCCAACGGCGTCGTGCCCACGTAGATGCGGCTGCCGTTGATGGTCATGCCCACAATGGAGTCGTTGGCAACCAGCGTGCCGCTCACGATCTCGTAGTGCGGGGCCTCCGTGGAGTCCGCGTTGTAGGCGTGGCCGTTGTACTCGTGCGTCACGCTCCTGGCCTGAAGCGTGAGCTCTCTCGGCAGGATCGTGATGGTGCCCGGCAGGTAGGAGGCCTGGTAGCAGTTGTTGCGTTCCTCCCATGTCGTGTCGCTGCCGTTCACCGTGTAGTGGTAGAACTGGGCGTCCTGGGCGTTGGTCTGTGACACGCCCGCGATGGTGCGGGCGCCCGTCATGGTAAGCGAGCGTACCGTGTCGCCCTCCAGCAGGCCGCCGATCACCGTGTAGCCGTTGCCGCCCGTCTCACGCCACGTGTGCTCCTGACCGTCGTATGTGAGAGGATCCAGTGTGTTGGCCTGGATGGTGACGATTCTCGGATTCACCCTCAGATTGTGCACCACGCCGTCGGCCACCTTCACCGTGTAGTTCCGGAAGGCCACGCCCGTCAGATCCACCGTGATGGGGTAGTCGCCCACCGGGGAGTACTTGTCGCAGGTGGTCGTCAGAACCGGACGCGCCGTGCCCAGGAACGGCGCCGTGACGGTGTCCTCGCCGTGCACGAAGCCCGTGATCGTGTAGCGCAACGGCGGGTTGTCGTCCGCGTATGTCTTGAAGGTGTCCACCGCCGCGATGATCAGCTGCACAGGGGTCACCTTCAGCTTTTGGTAGAATTTATGTATGTCGTAGTTACGGTCGTCGCCGCCGTTGATCCACGTGTAGGTGAAGGTGTTGTCCACCTCGCCCACGTCCGTGATCGAGCCGAAGCCGCTGAACAAGGCTGTCTGTGTGAGGGCATAACCGTGTCCGCCAACCGTCACAACCGTGTTGGTGGCCGGCAGACCGTCGTACGCCTTCACCTTTTCACCGGAGGTGAAGGTGATGTAGCGAGGCTTGATGGCGATGCGGCCCGTGTCGAGCGTGACGCTGGCCAGCTCGTAGCTTGACGCGTTCTGCAGCGTGTAGGAGTAGGCGTTGGGGCCGTTCTCCCATGTGTTGACGATGCCCTTGCCCGCACCCGTCGGCGTGATGGTCAGCGTGTCGCCCGTGTAGAGCACGATCACCGTGTCCGCATCCGTCAAAGTGGTCAGCGATGTCGTTCCGAACTCGCCATGATACTTCCGATAGTCGTGACGCAGGCCGTCATACTCGATGGAATCCGTCTCGGACACCAGATGCAGGGCCCCCGTGTTCTTGGTGATGGTGAGTTTGCCCGTGGTGTAGGACGGGATGTAGTTGGCCGTCACGTCCGAGTCGCCCGCCATGATCTTCAGGCCGGCCGTGTTGCTGAACACACCCGGATACTCGCCCACCGTCTTGCCGGAGGCCAGGTAGGAGATGCCCGTGACGGTGTGGCCTGCCACGAGGTTGCCGTTCGTGTAGGTGTTCACCTGCTGCGTCTGGCCGTTGTAGGTCACCGTGTTGGAGTTGCCCTTGATCTCCACCGCACGCGGCGTCACCTCAAGAGTACCCGGAGTTACCGTGATGGCATAGTTGCCGGCTTTGTAGGCCGTCGTGGTGTCTAACACATAGTCCTCGTTGGGCTTCGTGCCCACATTCAGAATCCACGAGGTGGCCGTCACAGCCGTGACCTCGCCGTCCACGAAACGTTTCGCAGGATCGCTGTCCATGGTGACGGACGGGCTGCGCAGCGTGTCGCCGGAATATTCGGCCGTGGTGCTGGAAAACACAAGCGTCACCGGACGCGGATTCACCGTAAGAGCGCCCTTCATTGTGGTGATGGTGTACAAATCGGTTGTCTCGAACGTATGGTCATCCTTGTGCACCACCTTGTAGGTGGAAACCACCGCGCTGTCCACGCCCGCGTCGGTGCGGCTGCCCGTGACGGTGGCGATCACCGTGTCGGATGAGGCCACACCCGTCACCGTATAGCCGTTTTCGTCGGCCACCAGCGCCGCGCCGTCGTAGATCTTGGTGGCATTGTTGGCCTTGATGTACAGACCCGTGGCCGGCACAATGTCCAATGAACCGTACACGGTGTCCACATCGTAGATGTCGGTGCCGTTGCCGTCCACATAGCTGCCCTGGAAGGTGTATTCAAACGTATTGGGATAGTCGCCGATGGCTGTCGGGGCCGCGAAGTTGCTGTAGTCGGCACCATGGCCCGTAAGCCAGCCGTCGCCGCTCACATTGACCCTGGCGGCCACCAAGGCCGTGTCCTCCATATAGCGGCGCATGGAGTCGATGGATGTCATGATCACCTTTCTGGGGTTGACCACCACCGGGTTCTCCTGCGTGCCGATATTGTAGCGGCACGACACATCCTCTGAGCCCCGCTGCACCGTGATGCCGGTCACGGCATTGGGCGTGCTGCCGATGTCGGTCAGCGTGGGACTGGAAAGCGTCACGTTCAGAACGTCGCCCGTGGGAAGCGTATAGTCCGTACCGGAGGTAAGGTCCACATCCGGATTGCCCTCCGTCTTCAGCGTGTACTGGTTGGCTGTGACGGCGACACCGTCATAGACCTTCACAATGCTCTTGGTGACCACCGTCATGGAGTCGTAGGAGGAGAGTGTTATGACACTGAGGCTCATATCACAGCCATGTTCGTCAACAACGGTGATGCTGTAGTCGCCATCCTCCAGACCGTTGATGGTGTCCATAGCCCAGAGGTTCGGGTCGCTCTCGTTGCCGATGGTGTCCTTACGGAAGAAGGAGCCGTCCTTCTCGGTAATCACCTCATAGCGCGGCGTACCGCCCTGGGCGCGGATCAGGATCTCGCCGTCCTGCGCTTTGTAGCAGTTGGGGTCGAAGCTCACCACCTCCGCAGTGAGGGCTGCGGTGGGCTCCTGGAGGGTCAGGTACCTGGTTTCAGCACAAGGTCCCACGGAGTCCTTCACCGTCAGGATGTAGAGGCCGGGACCCATGCCGTCGAGATTGAGGGTGGAGGCGAAGTGGTACGTGGTGTCCGTGCCGCTCACCTTCGTCCAGTCGTATTTGAAGCCCTTGCCGAAGCCGCCCGTGACCGCAGGGTGGATGTAGCCGTCGGCCTTGCCGAAGCAGGACACGTGCCGGTAGTCACTCATGTCAACCTCGATCTTGTCGGGAATGGTGAGGTGAAGGCTCACGATACTGTCGCAGTTGGGCGCGATGGTGATCAGGAACGTGTAGTCGCCTGACGTGAAGTACTCGGCGCCGTTCTCGCCCCAGCGGAACGGGCCGCCGTCGCACACCGTGTCCGTATAGACGTAGCCCTGCACGCGGTCCACGCGCACCGGCACGATCTTGAAGCCGTCGCTGTAGCGGGCTATGAGGGTGTCATAGCCGCAGGTCACGAGGCTCACCACACCGCTGCTGATATTGGTGCAGTTCAGCGCGTTGCCCGTGCCGTAGTGCTCCCAGGTCACGCCGTTGTCGAGGCTCACGCGGAACGGAAGGGCGATGTTGTTCACCGGCAGGTTGTCGCTGATGAACATCGGCGTGGCGCCGGCGATGGCCGTGTTGGTGTTCTCCATGCCCTTCAGGCGCGGATAGAGGCCGTCGGTGTAGATCCACTCCTCCTCGCCGAGGATGCTCTTCAACGCATCTCCTAACATGTTCTCCGTGTTGAAACCCTCCGCACGATCGGTCTCATCCACCACAGCCGTACTGCTACTTACACCAATACCATGTGTCATGGCCGACATCTGGTAATCATATGCGCAATTGGTAGGGTAATTGTTTACGTTACTAGTCCACCCTTGTATAGAACCATTGTAATATGCATCATCAGCATCTCTGAGATAACCGGCATTGTAACAGTGGTCAATGTGGCATCCATCTGCATAGCCTGTAATACCACCCGTAGTTCCACTACAGCCTATCGCACCCACATTATAGCAATACGAGAATTTAGTATCCATACTTCCACCCGAAATACCAGCACCTTCATCATCCCAGTATGAATTAACAAGACCGACATTATAACAATGCGAAATAACGCCGGCATCACTATAGCCCGTTATACCTCCTATATAATAACCACCAGAACAAATAGTATTGTTATAGCTATAATGTATTTCACCATTTATATTCATACCGGCAATTCCTCCCAATCCTTCACAATCCTCATTATCTCCACTTCTCACATAACCACCTTCAGAAGAACAATGTTCTATGATACCATTGTTTTCACCACAAATGGCACCTCCACAATATGCAACAATATTAGGTGAATCTATCTTTAAATTTTTAATCAAACCTTTATTTCTTCCGAAGAATCCCTGAAGATAATAATGCGGAGCTTGGTTTAAATATTGAGGCTGATTGATATACAAACCTTTGACAACATGATTATCACCATTAAAGTGTCCCAAGAAAACTGTATCCTCAGTTGTATTCCAACTACATGGCGACGATCCAATCGGTGTCCATTCCGAACCTGACAAATCCGGATCATACATCAACTTGAAGAACATTTCCTCTCCAAAAGGTTGAATTACAATATATCCAGCTCCATTCTCTTGGGAGAATTCTTTTGTAACAGGATTATAGTAAAATTCCCTGCCACTGTTAATCAAATCACGGAAAGCGGTCAGATTACGGTTATTCTCCGCATACACAATTTCTATCGGATTATTTTCCGAAATCTGCACAGCGAGGCGGGTATGCTTGAGCGTGTCCAAACTCCTAGTACGGTCAGAGGAAATACGGGTGCCGATGTCCACATAGTTCTGGCCATCCACGGTAAAGGAGCATCCGCTGATGGAGAGGGCGTGGTTGCGCGTCTCCACGTAAGAGATGGTGTCACAACCGTTAGCCGTGAAGGTAATATTGGGAACATCCTTGGCCACTACGCCATCCGGCAGAATAATAGGCATAGCTGACACAACAGAAGCCTTTATAGTATCTATGGCCTTCACGCGCGGGTACATGCCATCGGCATAGCTCCACGTGGTACCCGAAAGCAATGTGGAGAGTCCATTACCCAGCATCTCGTTGGTGGTTTTTGACACGGCCTTGCCAGCCACTTCTTGGCCTGTAATACCATCTGAATAGCTCATCTGGCTATCATAGTAATTGTTCGATAAATTATTAGCATCTTTGGTTTTTCCGCAAATGGCGCCCATCATAGCGGATCCCTTTACCCAACCACTATTATAGTTATTAGATGTGGCTGTTGACGTTTCATCCTGATTACCGACAATACCCCCTATAAAAGAAGAGTTTGCATACACAATACCGCTATTATAACTACCCGTCACACTTCCATACTTTTGATTACCAACGATGCCACCTACATAACCTTCTTTTGAAGAGATTCTTCCCGAGTTAAAGCTACCTGAAATAGGTGTATTTACCATAGAGGTAATACTTGCCCATCCGTTTTGGAAACCACAAATACCACCACAATACATATTCGCATATATCTCCCCAGTATTAAAAGAGTTTTCCACTTTTGAGTATTGGTACATGTAACCAACAATACCACCTGCAGATTGATTACTTGCCCTTACAGAGCCATAATTACGGCAATAAGTAATCGGAACTGTTGCATAACCGCAAATACCACCGGCCTGCGACACCGCAATCACTGTTCCCCTATTCTCACATGCACGAATCCAGCGGTTGCTCATATTTCCACTTGTATAACCACAAATACCACCAGCGCCCGAGGACCCTGCTGTAACAGTTGCCTCATTGTAACATTTTTCTATGTAAGAATTTTCCATATAACCAACTATACCACCAGCATAAGTTGTTGTGGTTGTGACAGGAGTGCCAAGATTACGACAATCTCTAATGGACCAGTCTCCACCTGTAGAACCTTGGACTCTACCGGCAATACCACCTGCATAACGTTGAGTTGTAGTAATGGAACCGCCTTTCACATAACAATCCCGCACATAGGTACCAGCTGCATTCACATAAGCCACGATACCACCCACATAACATCTATCATTAGCACCTCTAGTTTTCAAAGTGGTATTATCCACGTAGCAATTGGATATAATTGAAGTACCTTCCTGCAAATAACCGCAAATACCACCAAGGTATCCAGGGGTATTTAAATCACTCTTCGTCACCCAACAATTATTAATTGTACTCGCATCCGCTCTACCTACAATACCACCATGATATAAGTTGCCACAACTTGGACAGACATACATATACAAATAATCACTGTAACAATCTTGTATATTAACTGTAGTTGCATAACCCATGATTCCACCAAGATGGTCACCCGTAGATGTAATCGTATCACGCAGAGTATGGCAACGTATCACATCACAATAAGCAGCCCAACCAACGAGCATACCTCGTTTCACGGTAAAATCAGATGCTTGGTTAACGCTACTCAATGTCGAATTTTCAACTGCGCAATCAGTTATACTTCCACCATAAAGATTACCCACCAACAAACCTTTGTATTGTTTCTGTTGATTAGTTGTCGAATACAAATATGAGTTATTAATTGTAAGATTTTTCACCGTGCCATCTTCAATTCTACCGAAGAGACCTCTATATTGCAAGTTGTCACTGATTTTCAAGTGAGAAATCGTATGTCCATCCCCATTAAAGTGCCCCTTGAAACTAATTGTATTATTTGCATAATCAGCGACAGGTTTCCAGGAAACTTGGTTGCCAGAGGCATCGGTATCCTGAGCCATATCGATATCCACAATCAGCTTGAAGAAGAGATCCTTACCGCCATCCACAATCTGTACCACCCTAGTCATATCCATACCGTCAGGCACTGTAAGGTGATAGGTAGTGTCATTCATAAAATAATAACCGCCCGTTTCACTATTGATCACATCACGGAAATTCTTAAGTTCAGTAAGGCTCTTAATGAGCAGTGGGTTGTCTTCCGACACCATCACTAACAAGTGGATTATCTTATACACAGTATCGTTAAATCCAGCACCCACATCGCTCACACCGGCAGCCAATACACTCGCCTCGCATGTGGAAGGTTCATCCTGATAGAAGGCGAGACAATTGCCTGCCACAGGCGACCAACGGGCCGTGTCGCCATCCGCACGATTGTATTCGGCATTGTGACATCCACTCAATGCGATGGTGGGAGGTTGATTGTTCACCTCCTGCACGGTTTCCTTGTTATTAAGGAACATGGCCATCACAGAAGCGAATGCCGGCTTGTTATAACACACAGTAGTACCTTCCGGACGAGAATTCAAATCCTTGATACGCGGATAAAGGCCATCGGTAAACACCCAGTTGACATCAGACCAAGCCCGTCTAATTGTAGTATTACTATTAGTACTAGACGGGAAATAAATAGACGTACCCGTAAGTGAATCGGTAACACGACCTTCAGCCTTATTAGGTTGGTCGCCAGTAGAAAATCCCTTTGCCACACACATTTGTTTGTCATAGTAGTTCCAGGTACCAGCTGTATTATTAGTTGAAATAGCAGCCACATTGGCACCACCCTCTACCGAATTCACATTGTAGCAATAGTCAGCCCGTCCATTGCCATTGATACCAGCAGCGAACTTAATATTACTACCCTTTACTTGACCAGCATTGTAGCTATATGTCACAGTGCCATGTCCTGTTACACCTCCGATGTAACGGTTGTCGGTGGAACTACCTGCTGGGACCTCGACAATACCCGTATTAAAACAATGGGAAATACTTGCATTGGAGCCTGCAATACCTCCAAGATATATTGTGTTTGACTTACCCAAGATATGACCTGTATTATAGCAATATAAAACTGTTCCCTGTTCACCAATAATACCACCCATCCGGTATTTGCAAGATTTTATTTCACCATGGTTCACACAATAAATAATCTGTGAATTTGTACCATTTGCACCACCAGCGATACCTCCAATACGCACATTATTGTCTGAGCCCTCTACCGTAGCATAGTTCACACAATTGATGATAGTATCTTTTCGATTCCAACTAATGGCATAACCCACGATACCACCATTCCAGTTGTCGTTAGCACCACCCGTAATATAACCGTAAGAAGTACAGTTCTCCACTTTCCCATCAATAAGCTTTCCGCAAACAGCTGCACGATAAGAGCCACCTGCAATGGTATTTGCCTTTACCGTAAGGTCTTTGATGACACCATACTGAACATTGCCAAACAAACCGAGCGAGATATAATCTGCTGAACTACTTGAACAAGTAAGGTTACTGACCGTATGGCCTTGACCAAAGAAGTTGCCTCTGAAACGATAGGCATCGTCCTTACCACCAATGGAGACCCAATTGCCTGACATGACGATATCATCCGTAAGTTTGAAGTTCACACTATCCGCAAAGCGGGGAAGACATCTTCCTTTATATTCAAAAGCCTCACCTGTGTTCACACCATTACGTAAATCCGTCAAATCTGTCAAATTGTCAACTGTCAAAGTATCCGTTTTCGGCGGCGCGGGGAAGAATGGACGCAACTGCACCGTCTTGCACACCACGCCATTCACCGAAGCTGTAAGGGTTGTAAGACCGCTACCCGTACAATCCTTGTGTATCTCCACATTCTGCTTATTATTTGTACAGGTTGTCTTAATCTCCGGCTTCAATTGTCCAGGTTTGGTCACTGTCCAAACTACATTGCTATCACAACCTGTCACGGTGAAGTCATTCATCACATTATTGCCAGTTTCAACAGAAGAAGTAAGGGTGAGCGGGGATGCAGCGGCTATGACCCATTCACGGGCCCATGTACAAGTATCTGTCCACTTGAGGCGCGGATAAAGACCCTCCGAATAAATCCAAGCTCCAGTCCCCAATTGTGCCTTTGCCAATGAATTTTCTCCAATAAGATCTTCTGTCGTATAGCCTTTAGTCCATGCTTCTCCATGCGTTGTTCCAAAGGGTGCCATCTGGGTATCATACACGTTGTTTTTTGCCCATGTGTTTGTTTCAGCCCCATCCTGCATCACTCTATATTTGCTATACATATCCGATGAGGATGTCACCCAGTTTACATTCAAAGAGTTAGATGCAACACCCTTCCCAGAACCTCCTCTATAAGAAATACCTGCTGCACCGCCTCGACCACCATTAATAACGCCAGAATTGAAACAAGTGTGTGCATACCCATAATTAACGATACCAGATGCACCATCGGGAGAATCTATACTTCCGTTAATATCACCCAAATTAACACAAAACTGACATCTCACAGAATTATTCCCATATCCCACAATACCGGCTACCGGATTCGTATTATTACCGCTACTATTAGCCATAACGGTTCCTTTGTTCAAACAATATTCTACATATGAGTAGCACAATCCTGCTATACCTCCCGTACAATCTCTACCCTTGATTGTTCCTGTATTATAACAATCACGGATATATACGTCATAATAATTTGCCCGACTCACATAAGTATCCACCCATCCGTTTGTCCATCGTCCACATATACCACCCACTTGACTTGTCGTATTGCCCACTGCCGTAATTGCTGCAGTATTATAACAATGGTTAATACCACCATATCCATCCATTAATCCAACTATACCTCCAATATATTGATTTCCTGATATTGCAGCTCCTTCATTATGACAATAACTTACAACTCCATGGTGTACTTTGGCAATAACATTTCCACAAATACCACCAATTCGCTCATTATTACCCGTAAAAGCAGTATTTTTCACATAACAATTAATGACACTACAATAACGATTATCACCAACAATTCCTCCAACACGATTATAACCCTTAATAGTACCTCCTTCCACATAGCTATTAGAAATAACAGAATAGCTGTTTGGAGTACCTGAAATTGTATCCATATAACCACAAATTCCACCAATATACGAACGGTTCCCATTAGGTGTTATAGTAGCGTTTTTCACATAACAACTATCAATTACACCTCCAAAAACTCTTGCAGTAATAACACCACAGTAATCAGACGCATTTGTAATGGTAACATTTTCAAACCCAAGATTTTTCACTGTCGAATTTGATAACATATTAATAAAACCAAGATAGCTTGTAACACTCGAAGGTGCTATCTTCAAATTAAGTATCTTATGTGCCACCCCATCATTTTTACCATTATAATGTCCTTGGAAATTGGTAATTGGTGTCCAATTGGCAATGGACGACAGATCAATATCCACAGTTTGGATCCAGTGGATATTGTGACGATTATTATACTTTACGACATTGCGTTTGTACTTAAAATCCAAATTTGATGCCATTCCTTCCTTAAATTTGAGAAGGTCTGCAAGGCTATCAATGGTAAATGAATTACCTTCAGTAGTCCATGGATTACCATACACACCGAGTTCCACGCCATAATGGGAGACCATCTCGAAGGATCGAGTAACACCGTCCATCTCCACCGAGAGTTGCAGCCAGCCCTCTTTGATGAGTTCAACCTCATCACCCACAATCTTACCGGAGTTGTTATACGTGAAGTAGTCCCACGTACCTCCTGGCACATTCGTCAAATTGAAGTTCTTGTCCAAATTGTCCATGGTGGTATAATCGCTACCGCTCACGGCCGGCAATACAAGGGGAATCACCGAGAGCTTCACTTCCGGCTTGGTGAAGCCGAAGCTCTTGAGGTAGGGGTAGTAACCCTCCTCGTAACCATAGAAATCATCGCCGTATATGAGTTGCAAATTCGTGCCCACCATGGCACTGGTAAGCATACCCTGGGCCATGGCACTTTCATGCACGCACATCTGCTTGTCGTATATACAATGGGCAACACTACCCTCGTTAATACCATACACGCCTCCTACACCGCCGCCATTATGGTCAATCTGGATGCTGGTATAGCAAGAGTCCAGATCGCACGTAAACCCATTAAAGCCCACAATACCACCGCAGTAGTATTGCTTGGTGGAAATCAAACCCGTGGAGTAACAGTTGGCAATACGGGAGGAACTTACCGTGGAGGCTGCAATGGCTCCCACATAGTTACCCGTGCTCTCAAAAGTACCGAACACGTAACAGTTGCGGATAACGGAATGCGCTAACACCGCGCCTGCGATACCCGCCACATAACGATTACCCTTCACATACGCATTCTCCACACCAAGGTTCGTCACGCTGGCCGTATCGGTAATCTGCCCGATGAAAGCCTGCTCCGTCCGGTTATTATTGATGTACATACCACTGATGACATGGCTGCCACCATCCAAATGACCGGAGAACTTCTTGATGGGATCCCATTGCTTCACCGTGGAGGAGACCTCGCCGCCGGAACCGGATATGTTGCCCGTGTTCATGACAATATGATCCGTGAGCAGGAAATAGGTGTTCCTACCCAACGCGGGAATCGTGTCATAACCCGCATGATACACCGAATCATACGCAAACGTGCTGGGATTGCAGTAGAACTGGTGCCCACAGTTGATAGCGTCGCGAAACGCTTTCAACTGGTCAAGATTCTGAATCTGATACGGATTCGAGGACGTACCGTACGTGCTTTGTGCGCTCAACTGTGCTGTATGGAGGCAACACAGGGCGGTCATCACAAGAATTACAATACGACATGCAAAGAGTAAATGCTTCTTCATGTTTTTGATTTTAATATGTTATTATTTTATTCGAATTATTGACTAACAGATGTTGATATATTATACATTTTCGGATGATTTTTGGCAAAAAAACGCCAAAATCTCCTCTATGAACAAAAAGAACAAACGCCACAATCCACAATTATAAATAGCTGATTATATATAACTTATCCACCCACCAAACCAAACCGAATGTAAAAACAACATTTACACAACTTCGATTATATACAATCCGGTACAAAAATATACTTTTCAATCATATATTTTCTGTATATCAATAACATATTTTCAATATATCAAGCACATAAGTCAAACAGATTGCAAACAAAAACATCAAAAAACCATATAACAACTACTCCTAAATTGAAAAATTTTGCCAAAAACGAATACATTAACTTTTATTAACATTTACAAAAATCTAAAATATAATAGATTAATAACATTAAATCAATGTTATTTCAAAAAAGTGAAAACAAAACTTCCGCAAAGAATTCTACAGATTTAACAGACAAAAAAATATCAACAATATCAACAGGCCCGTTTTGGGCGAAAAGTCAGGAAGCTAAACTATGACTATGACTTTGAGAGAAGTGAAAGGGTTTGTTCAAGGATATTGTCAACAAAAAAGGGCACCCGTCAACCGACAAGTGCCCTTAGGTTATTTTCCATGGGATTGTGCTTTACTTCTTCTGCACGCAGCGCACGCTCTGGCCGCGGACCTTGAGCTGCTCCTGGCTCACGATGTCAGGACACGTGTGCGTGATCACGCTGCACTGGCCCATTGCGGAGTCCGGGGCGGATTCGCCCGTCCAGAAGTAGGT
>JAEEGL012756533.1_pt1 | contig 13010 bp, 9 predicted proteins | sample 9134231 | NCBI WGS metagenome assembly JAEEGL01 (sample SAMN16246548, study PRJNA631951) | gut metagenome | biome: gut microbiome; feature: rumen; material: fiber-attached | host: Bos | place: Iran: Karaj | collected 2018-10 | reverse complement strand
AATCGGCGAGGCGGGCTTATACGCGTTTTGGATCACCACGTCAAATAATTTTTTTCGATTTTTTATTTTATTTTGGATTTCCGCATGGATGTTGGAGATCACCATCGATGATTATCCGTGATCACCAAATTTTTTGTAGAGACGTTCCATGGAACGTCTCTACTACAAAACCATCGGTTATCCATGCGGCGGGCGTATGGCCAAAAAAAAAGACGTTCGAATGAACGTCTTTTTTTGGCCATAGCCCAAAGCGGCCGGCGTATCGCAGATAGCCGGCCAAACCAAATCATTGACCAACCGAAAGCAAAATCGCAGCCACGGCCCCCAGCATAAAGCCCAGAAGCACCAGACAAATTGCGAGGCCTGCGCTCAATCTGCGGCCGTCTTTTATCGCGATGCGGTTCGAAACCGAGTTGCGCGAAATCAGCGTCGATTTTGACGATGGCAGCATACCGCTCAGTTCGCGCGTCGGCGTCGGCGGCTCCGGAAGCGGCGCTGGCACCGGCGGTTTGGGCGGCTCTGCGGCGGGCTTGGCGGCAGGTTTGGCTTCGGCTTTTTCGGGCTCGTCGGACTTTTTGTCCTTCTTGTCAAAAACGACGGCGCCTTCCTCGAAACCGACATCACTGAACACGTCGGCCACCCAGTTGGCGTTTTCCTCTTTGGCAGACGAGGCCACCTCGATATCCGAAACATCCGCTTCGGCAATTCCCGTCACGATTTCCGACAGAATCTCGGCGTCGCCGGGCGGAAGCATGCCACCCAGTTCGTCCTGCAGCGTTTTCTGCATGTCTTCCGAGACCTTCTCGCCGACGAACTCGCTCCAGTGATTGCCGTGCAAATCGTTGACAAGCCATATCAAATCGTAGCGGTTCACCGGGATATTCTGCGCGGTTGCCACCGACGCCAAATCCAGATACATCTCCTCGCACGACTGATAACGGTTGTCGGGATCTTTGGCGAGCGCCTTGTTGATGATGTGATTGAGCTCGTCGGAAATGTCGTTGCGCATTTTGCGCAGATCGGGAATTTCGCAGCTGCGAACGGCCTTGAACGTATCGAGATCCGTGTTGCGCTGGAAAAGACGGCGGCCTGCCAGCATTTCCCAAAGCACAATGCCGATCGAGAAGATATCGCTGCGCGTCGTGATGCGCGGCGGATTCTGCGTACTTTCGGGCGAAATATACGCAAACTTGCCCTTGATCATGCCTTCGGGCGTCGCCACATCATTTGAACGCGCATCCGAAAGACCGAAATCGGCCACCTTCACATCGCCATGACGACCAACCAGGATATTTGGGGGCGAAATATCGTTGTGAATCAGGCCAAGCGGCTGGCCGTCATCGCCGCACAGCGAGTGTGCATAACCAAGACCGCTGCACACCTGAAGCGCAATATAGAGCGCCACGCCAAGCGGAAATATCGTATTCTTTGCGCGCAGTTTCTCCATCATCGATTTCAGGTCGAAACCCTCGATATATTCCATCACGATGAAGAACGTATTCGACGTCTGACCTACGTCATACACGCGCACGATGTTGTCGTGCTCAAGCTGAAAAGCCAGCCGCGCCTCGTCGACAAACATCTGCTGAAACAGCTTGCTCTGCTTCTGAATCAGCTCGGGCAAAATACGCTTGATGGCGACCTTTCGCCGCAAACCGCCGACAGAATTCATCCAGCCGAGAAATACCTCGGCCATGCCGCCGCGTCCAAGCGTACTTACCAGTTCAAATCGCTGTTCCTGTGCCATTCAAACCTCCAATGCAGTTCAACACATTGCACAACTTCCAATGTCGCACAAATTCAAACAAACATCAAACTTCACATCTCAACCCATAATTTTCGACCGAAAAATGAAAAACACCGCGCCCATTATACACAGCATCGCCAAAAAGTAATCGACCGTTATTTTTTCTTTCAGATAAAAAATGGATATCGGAATAAACACCGTCAGCGCAATGCATTCCTGCAAAATCTTGAGCTGCGGAATCGTCATCACCGTGCTCCCGAGCCGGTTTGCGGGCACCTGAATCAGATACTCAAACAGCGCAATTCCCCAGCTCACAAGCGCCGCCACAATCCACGGCTTTGTCGACAGATTCTTCAAATGACCGTACCATGCAAGCGTCATAAAAATGTTGCTCAGCACGAGCATTCCCGCTGTGATCAATACTGTTCTCATCGCCACTCGTTCCAAATGATTTCTTTATGTGTGGGGGAAGTCTCCCCCTACGCGGCTATGTGCTCGCCTTTGGGTGCCCCAAAGGCTGCGCGCATACGCCGCTACCCCCTCTACTCCAAGTCAACCAAAGAACTCCCGCTCCCCCAGATGGATCTTTTCCAGCTTCAAATCGTGACGCAAATCACCGCTGCGCTCGTTTTTGGGCAATATCGTCAGAATCAGTGCCGTCCGCTCGTTGTGATGCCCCGAATTGCCCGCAGCCCCAGGGCTGAGCCAAAGCACCTGATGCCCGCCGTTGTCGATCTGCGTGCACCAGTAACCATGGTAATGCCCCGAAACCAGCACATCCGTATCGGGCTTCAGAATCCGCGAACGCAAATCATAAGCGGGACGCACGATATCACCGGCATTGTGCGTGATCGCAAAATGCAGCCCGTCCAGTTCGCGGTGCTCAATCTTCGGCGTATAATAAAAATCTTCGCCATCAATATTGCCGCGCACCGCAATCACCGGCGCAATCTGCTCCAGCGACTTTATCACGCACTCCAGACCGATGTCTCCGGCATGCAGAATGTAGTCTACGCCTGCAAATACCCGCGTCAGTTCCGGATGAAAATAACCGTGTGTATCCGATAATATCCCGAGTTTCATCTCATGCACCTTTATCCCCCCCGCCCCAAAACAATCTCTACTCCAATTCGTTCGCTTTTTGAATACCCTATGTGGGTGAATATCACACCGTCGATCTGCAGCGCATTCTGTGCTATTGGGTGTGCAGTATGACCGCCGGTTGTCCGGCGCTCAATTCATTGTTCAGACTTCAAAGAAATTCATGTTCGCACGCATCCTGTACATCGGCGCGATACTCGGCATTATTTTGTTCAGTGCGGGTTTGATCGCCTTTTATGTCAATTTCAACCGGTTTTATGGCCGCACGCTGGCCAACTGGGTGCTGCGCACGCGCTCCAAAAACGACGAATCGTCGGCCGAAAAGCTTATCTACGTCAAGAAACACCTCGAAGTTCTTGCGCACGACATACTCAAGCACCGGTTATTTGGTCTGGATACGCTCACCAAAGCGATGCGGCCATACTTCGACAAATCCAACCCCAACAATGTGATTGGCAAGGAATATCCGCCGGAACTCCAGGCGCTGCGCGATGAATTTTTCAGGCTTTGCGGCATCAAAACGACGCCCGAAGAACGTCTGTGGGAACGCGTCCGGCAGTCCATTTTTGTCGATATTCATACGTTTATTGGCCGCAGTCTTGTGATGCCGCCGTTTGATCCGCTGTTTAAAGACATTTTCAAACTCACGGTTGAGCTGCGCACGATAGTCTGGCTGTTCGTCGGCAAGGAGCAAAGCGACGATATCACGCTAAGGCTGTCGCAACTCGACATCTCATTCTGCAACCAGGCATACAACAATATCATTGCGCTTGCCGATGCCTCCCGCATGATCATCAACCCCAACGAGATCATACAGAATGCGATTGGAGCGACATCATCCCAGACGCGCCATTCCCATGCGCCGGTTCAAATCCAGGTCTACAATACGCTCGACCGCCGCTATTTATGCACAGCACCTGCACGAACGCTGGTGATGTGTCTCACGCGGCTGCTCGACAATGCGCTTGCGCAGGGCAGCCAGACTGCGGTCGACATCCAGATTCTAACCGACGATTTCACGGGGGAATCCAGCCTCATCTTTAAAATCTACGATCTTTCGAGCAAACTGCCGACGCTCTCGGATGCGGGCATGGGGCTGAGGGGCATTTTCCAGAGTCTCAAGACATTCGAAGGCGGACTGCAATACAAGCCCGAAATCCGGGACGATTTCAAAAAAGCGGCCATCGTATCCATCCCGATTTCGGAATACTGTGACTATCCCAAAGACAAGCGCAAGATTCGAAATGTGATTATCAGCACATGTCTGCCGCTTCTGTCGATTATCGGATTTATCGTCTGTCTGCTGTATGTGCTTGGCGGACCACCGGTAAAATTCGCCGGAACCGGCGAAACCATCATCGAATTTTCGGTAAACGTCGGCGATGAGCTGGTGATACCGCTGTGCGACGGCGGACGGAATGTGCGCGCCGAAATCCGCGATACCAATGCCGCATGTGTCGCAGACAACTGCTCATTTCCGCTCGTTCTCGAAGGTCTTGAAGCATGCAGCCACAGCATCCGCGATGCCAAATGTCCCGGGGTTATCCGCTGGACGCCGCAGTTTGAAGACGGCCAGAGACAAGGCAAAAACTACGAAATCTCCGTACACTGCATTTCCGAAGGGCCACCGGCAAGCGACGATATGCAGCGCATCCGCATTCTCGTTTCGCGCCCGAACAGCGCACCGGTGCCGGTTTTGCTGCAGCTCATCAACCGCTCACAGAACGATGCCTCCCAATACATCAAACCCGGCAAAAATCCCATTCGCATCAATGTCACCGATAAAATGATGCTGCGAGTGATTGCAACCGATGCAGATGCCGATACGCTCACCTATTCGCTCAAGCAGCCCAACGGTACGGTCATAACCTCCACCGACGGCACATTCCAGATCCAGCCCGACTGGAGCATGTTTGCGACATCCACATTCGAAATCCAAATCACCGACAGCATCGCGGTTCCTGTCACCATTCCCGCGATTTTCGAAGCCGACGGCCTGCATCCAATCGAGCTTCGCAACCTCGCGATTTGGGCCGACGACAGCACCACGCGCCGCTCGTGTGAAGGCACTTCCGAATCCCAGATTTGTTATCTCGCCGACGAAACGGCGAGTGAGCTGTCCATGCAGGTCGCGTTTGATCCCCTGCAGCCGCGCATCAATCCCGTCATCACTTTCCATGCCTCCGACAACCTCAGCCTCGCCATCAATCCCGTCAGACAAGGCCATGCGTCGACATCGCAAATCGGCGATCTATGGGAGATCTATGCAACCAACGACGATACGATCGTCGGATTCATCGAGCTGACCAATATCGAACCGTCACAGACCCATGGCATTTACAACTTCACATTTAATCTTTCCATGACGCCGGCTCTGCATTCCACCGCGAATCTTGCATTCAATGTCCACATTTCCGAAGCCGCGCAGCGCATGCCGCCGCTCGACTCGCTGCTCATCTTTGTACGCCGGGCATCGATCCCCGGAGAATACACGCTCAGCACGCACAGCATCACGCTCACAGAATACGAAAACGACGCAGATGCAGATGCCGCCCGCACCAGCATGTGGATCTATCCAAAACAGGGCACACACATTCAATCGCCCATTACGGTCGGTGAAATTCTGTGTCAGACACCCGATTTTGCATCTGCTTTCGAAACACCGGTCGTTAAAACGCTGCGCAATGCTGCGCGACTCGATTTCAAGCTCAAGAAGGGATGCATCCCGGGGCTGAATCATAACCTCACAGCCAAACAAAAACTGTGTGCCGCAAGCATCAGGTTCAAAGCAGACCAGCAAACAAACGAAGTGCTGTGGATCGCCATCGAAGACCGCGCATGCGCCCCATCATTCGAAGCCATCAACCTGATTTCCGACAAAGACGAACTCGCCCAGAATCTCTTCAAATACCAAATCGATATCACCGATCCCGATGTGCGCATTTCGCCGGCAGATATCCAAATCTCCGGCATCAGCCAGTATTCGATGCAAATCAACGCCGACAGCCATATCACCGGCACGCATTACCGCGGTCTGCTCACGATTCAGGCTTCGTGCAGCGATACGGCACTCGCGCAAAATGGCTACAAAATCGCGGTCAACCTGCAGCACGACAATCAGCTGATTGCACAGCGCCCCCTGCTTCTGCCGATGAATTGCCCGCCGCTCGTGAACACGCCAAACGACCAGCTCTTGTTTGAAATCGACGAAGGTAAGCATCTCGAAATACCGCTGCACCACGACCCCGACGTCAAACTGTCACTCAATGCCCCATTCGGAGAAATCGTCAACGATGCATTTGTGTGGGATGCCTCGTGCAGATACGGCAAAGGTCCGCATACCATTGAAGTCGCAGCCACTGCGCAAAAACAGTTTGGCAAGCCGCTGCAATTCCAAATCAGCATCACGCGCTGCATTCCCAGATTCAACATATACCTCGACGGCACCATGATTCAGTCCGAAACACCAGTCGTTCTGTCGCCGCATCAGACAAAGCATCTCAACATCAACGCATATCCCGAAATCCGCAATCTGCAGTACATTCTGCATACCGACAGTGCATCATCTGCATTCAGACTCACCGAAACCGACGATCGCGATGGTTATCATCTGGATATCGAGTGTATCCAGCCCAACGCATCCGAAACATTGCGCATCATGATGCAATCGCCCGATGACGATCGGCTGTCTGAACTCAACCCCATCACCATTCCCATCGAATGCGTCGCAAACGATGCCGACACATCCGGTTCGGAGCCATAACCCCATGACATCAGCCAGAGACTACAAATCTGAATCGCGCCGGGAATTCGACAAAGTCGCCCCAGATTACGACAAAAACAGCGCATTCTATTATCGCATCACGCGATGGTGCGACGATGCGGTGATCGATCGCATCGGCAAAATCGATAAGCCCTTCGAGCGGATACTCGACGTCGGATGCGGCACAGGCGTGCTGCTGCACAAACTCAGTCTTTGTTATCCCAAAGTGCGGTTCGACGGGCTGGATCTGTCTGACCAGATGATCGCGCAGGCAACCGCCAAATCACTGTCAAACGTCGAATGGAAACAGGGAGACGCCGAGAATCCGCCCTATCCCGACAACACATTCGACGTGCTGATGTGCACCAGCAGTTTTCATCACTATCCGAACCCGCAGCAGGCAATCCAGTCGTTTTACCGAATCCTCAAACCCGAAGGACTGCTCATTCTGTGTGATATGGCGCTGCCGCTGCCCATTCGATTTCTGGCCAACCACCTGTGGTTCAAATGCATTCGCTCGGGTGATGTACACACCTATTCAAAAAACGAAATCGAATCGCTTCTGGCCGATCAGCATTTTGCGAACGCAGAATACAAAAAGATCTCCCCGGTCGAGTTCATGATCACCGCGATTGCCTCGAAAGACGCCAACGCACAGACCGACTAACGTCCAGATCAGATCAACGCAACCAAATCGCCGTAAAGAGATAAGTTCAGCCACCAGAAAAGCCCTTTAGGGCTTTCATATCAATAGCCCCCGGTTGCGTTAGCTACCGGGGGTCAGGCAGATTTTCCATATTTCCTCTTCCCAACTTTTTCCGGCCCTTTGGGCCGGAAAAAGTTGGGAAAAAAAGGGAGTGAGCCACATGATCCCCCGATAGTCGCCTACGGCTCCAATCGGGGGCTATTGATATTGAACGCCTACGGCGTTCATTAATCGGCTGAATAGTAAAAAAAAGCGCTCCAAACGGAGCGCTTTTTTACGTGTACACGCGGAAAGAGGATTAGAATCCCATGCCGCCCATGCCGCCCATACCGCCTGCAGGTGCTGCAGGAGCTTTATCTTCTTTTGGCAATTCGGCGATCATCGCATCGGTCGTGAGCAGCAGACCTGCGATGCTTGCAGCATACTGCAATGCGCTGCGCGTCACTTTGGCAGGATCAATCACGCCGGCGGCCAGCAAATCTTCGTAAGTATCGGTTGCAGCATTGTAACCGAAACCATCTTTGCCTTCGCGAACTTTCTGAACGACGATGGAGCCATCCACACCGGCATTTTCGGCGATCTGACGCATCGGCTCTTCGAGCGCGCGGCGAACGATATCCACGCTGAACTGTTCATCCTCGCGGAGTTTGAGGCCGTCGAGTGCGCGCTGTGCGCGAACGAGCGCCACACCGCCGCCGGGGACGATGCCTTCTTCGACTGCTGCACGCGTCGCGTTCAATGCATCTTCCACGCGGGCTTTCTTTTCTTTCATTTCGACTTCGGTTGCCGCACCGACCTGAACCACGGCCACACCGCCGACCAGCTTGGCCAGTCTTTCCTGCAGCTTCTCGCGGTCGTAATCCGACTTGGTCTCTTCGATCTGAGCACGAATCTGCATCACGCGGGCCTGAATGTCTTCGGTCTTGCCGCAGCCATTCACGATCGTCGTGTTGTCTTTGTCGATATTGACGCGCTCGGCTTCACCCAGGTCGTCGAGTGTCGCATCCTCAAGCTTCATGCCCAAATCTGCGGTGATCAAACGGCCACCGGTGAGCGCTGCGATATCTTCCATCATGGCCTTGCGGCGATCGCCAAAACCAGGAGCTTTCACGGCTGCAACCTGCAGCGAACCGCGCATTCTGTTCACGACGAGCGTTGCAAGTGCTTCGTTTTCGACGTCTTCGGCGATGATCACGAGCGGACGGCCTGCACCGGCGACTTTCTCAAGAATCGGCAGCAGCTCGACCATGTTCGAGATTTTCTTGTCGTAAAGCAGGATTTTCGGCTTGTCGTATTCAACGGTCATGCGGTCGCTGTTCGTCACAAAATAGGGCGACAGATAGCCGCGATCGAACTGCATACCTTCGACAACCTTCAGCTCTGTCTCAAGACCCTTGGCCTCTTCGACCGTGATGACGCCGTCTTTGCCGACTTCACTCATCGCCTTGGCGATGATTTCACCAACGGTTTTATCGGCATTTGCCGAAATCGTTCCAACCTGCTCGATCTCATGCTCGCTCTTGGTAGGACGGGCAAGTTTCTTCAGTTCTGCAACGACGGCATCGACGGATTTATCAATACCGCGCTTGATGCTCATCGGGCTCTGGCCGGCGATGACGAATTTCACGCCTTCGCGGAAAATGGCCTGAGCCAATACGGTCGCGGTTGTCGTGCCATCACCGGCGATATCGTTCGTCTTGGAGGCGACTTCGCGCACCATCTGTGCACCCATGTTTTCAAATTTGTCGTCAAGCTCGACTTCTTTGGCGACCGTCACACCGTCTTTCGTAATCAACGGCGCACCATACGATTTCTGAATCACCACATTGCGCCCTTTTGGACCAAGCGTCACCTTCACGGCATCTGCAATCTGGTTCACACCGCGCAATACTTTTTTCCGAGCCTGCTCATCAAAAATGATTTCTTTCGCTGACATCAAAACCGCTCCAATCCAATATTATTCAAGAATGCCCAAGATATCGCTTTCTTTGAGAATCATGTGATCCTCGCCATCCACCTTGATTTCGGTGCCGGCATATTTGCCGAACAGCACGCGTTCACCGACTTTGACTTCGGGGGCGACGCGCGAACCGTCATCCAGACGCTTGCCTTCGCCAACGGCAATCACCACGCCTTCAAGCGGTTTTTCTTTCGCCGTATCCGGAATAATAATTCCGCCGGCAGTACGCGTTTCGCTCTCAACACGTTTAACCAACACACGATCCTGTAATGGACGAACTTTCATATCTTGCTCCTTAGCTAAATCACCATGCGGCTCAAATGCCGCTCACAGGGAACGCAAGACTATGCACGCGATTTCGTTCGTCAACCCGATGTTGGTTTTTTATTTGTCAAATGCGCGGCGTATCGCAGATAGCCGCGCAAATCCGCGCGGCGTATCGCAGATAGCCGCGCAAACCGTGCGGCGTATCGCAGATAGCCGCACTCAATTGGCACACAACCCAGTCTCCGGCACACACGAGCCCGCGCACGCATTGCGCGTCTCCCCCGTCGAATAGAGCGTACCATAAGTATCTTTGGCGCACGTATCGATCGTGGAATAGGTTGCGGGTTGCGCGCCCGATGCATCCTGATAGCACACCGGTGTATTCCGGCCCTCGGCAGTGCCCAGACAAACCGGCATGCACGTGGGATCGTTGTCGGCCAATACGCAGACCGTCACGCGGCCGCCCGCAGTGACTGCACATGCGGGATCGCAGACGATTTGCGGCTGAACCTGGTCGCACACGCCATTGGTGCAGCCCCCCTGGCATTCTTCGCCCGTTGTCGCACTCTCCGAATAAAGCGCATCGTTGTCGTCTTTGGCGCATGTGTCGATAAACGCGCGATATTTCGCACTGGCCCCCTGTGAAGCATCGCGCCAGCAAACCGGATTCTGGCCAACGGCCGTGCCCAGACACGTATTTTTGCACTGCGGCGTGCCGCCAATCACCACGGCCACCTCGGGACGCCCGCCAATCGAATTGCACACCAAGGTCTCTGGCTTGCAGTCGTGGGTGGTCTCATCACAGCCATTCGTGCAGTCGTCGTATTTCGTTTCGGTTGAATACAGCGCCCCCTTGTCGTCTTTAGCACACATATCCACCGCCGACTTATCGACAGCCTGCGCACCGCCAGACGAATCGCTCACACAAACTTTGTTTACGCCTTCCTGCGTGCCCAGACACTTGTCTTTGCAAGCCTCCGCGCCATTGATAGTAAACGCCGCAACTTCGCGATCGCCGGTCTGATTGCATGTGACCGGCCCGGGAACCGCGTTGTCGCAAACGCCGTCATCGCAGGCCGTCACACACGTTTCGTAAGCCGTGTCGATCGAATACAGCGTCCCCAGCTCGTCTTCGGCGCACGTATCCACCGCCGATTTCACCACCGGAACCGCAGTCGCATGATTCGTATGGCAAACGGCCTTGTTGCTGCCCTCGGCATCGCCCAAACACTTCGGCTTGCACGATTCAGCGCCCGAAAGAAACACACAAACCTGCGCACGCCCGTCAGATTCCTTGCTGCAGTCGAGGCCGCACGTCACATCCTCAATTTTGGCCGTTCGGGAGTCGTCACAAGATACGGCCGCACACCCCATCACAGCCAACAAACAAGCCACCATTCCGCGTTTTATCATGTTCGTCTCCTTTTGTTGCCATGCTACCTCGCATGCGCTCGCTACGCATGGCCGCAGCCGCTATGGCTTGCGCCATACGCGTCTGCTACTCTGCACATGCATTCCAGTCACATTCGCCGGTTTCGGGCAAACACGCAATTCCTGCACACATCTCGGCATAATCCGCACAATTCGTAGAAATATACTGCAGTTTGGAATTGTCTCGCACGCATTCCACCGACACATTGCCCTCGCAATGATACCCCTCGCGGGCACAGGACCGCGGCCGATCCTTGAGATCGCACGAATAGCCATCCAGACACGCACCAAGGCAATCCAGTGTCTCCATCTCGGTGCGGAATGCATAATAGTAGCCGTCTGCGGCGAGCGCACAATCATTCAGCTCGACGTAATGCGAGTCGAGAAGATCGTTGCAGATGGGAAACTCGCCAGCTGTACCTGCATTGCAATTCACATCCTCTTTGGCGCAGTATCCCAGATTCCGGTCGAACTGCAGCACACAGATTTCACTTTCGGAACAGGGGGTTGCCACGACCTTTGCGCCATCGTCCCCCTCACTGCCCTTTTTGCAATAGACGAGCGTATTGCCATCGCACGATTCCAAAAACGTATCGGGATTACAGGGTTCTCCGTCCTGCGAAGCTTTGGCGCTGCGATCCACACAGCTGTTGCCGCGGCACAGCTGGTTTGGAGTGCATGTCGTATTCCCGCAGACAAGCGCATGTTTTTCTTTCGTCGTCACCGACGGCACGCAGGCATTTTCGCGACATTCCTTATTAACCGGGCATTTCTTTGCAAAGCCCCAGCTGCCGCTTTCGCAATACTGAATCTGATTGCCCATGCACCGCGCCGTTCCAGCCGAACAGGTACCCTCCAAAGGCGCGCAGCGATTACCGAAGCATCCTTCTCCCGAAGGACAATTCTGCGGTGCGCCCCACTGGCCGCCGGCGCACGTTTCTATCTGACCGTCGGGCGTACAGCGCGTATCAGCATCGGTGCAAACAACGGCAGAACCACACGTTTTGCCGGTGCACGTCTCACCCGAAGGACAATTCTGCGGTGCGCCCCACTGGCCGCCGGCGCACGTTTCTATCTGACCACCGGTCGTACAGCGAGTATCGGAATCGGTGCAAACAACGGCAGAACCACACGTTTTGCCGGTGCACGTCTCCCCCGAAGGACAATTCTGCGGTGCGCCCCACTGGCCGCCGGCGCACGTTTCTATCTGACCACCGGATGTGCAGCGCGTATCGGAATCGGTGCAAACACCAGCAGAACCACACGTTTTGCCGGTGCACGTCTCACCCGAAGGACAATTCTGCGGTGCGCCCCACTGGCCGCCGGCACAGGTTTCTATCTGACCACCGGTCGTACAACGCGTATCGGAATCGGTGCAAACACCGGCAGAACCACACGTTTTGCCGGTGCACGTCTCACCCGAAGGACAATTCTGCGGTGCGCCCCACACACCGCCGGCACAGGTTTCTATCTGACCATCGGTCGTACAGCGAGTATCAGCCTCAGAACAAGCCGGATTACCCGATGTATCTTTATCGTCATCACATCCGCACATCAAACAGACAGCCAGCGCCAGGCAATAATATTTTTTCATACCACATCTCTTGCAAAACGAAGTGATTCAACGCAATCAAGCGCACAAATGCAAGGTTTAGTGGCATTTTAAAGCTGGAACGTCAAGGGCAAAAAGGTGATGGCTTATGGCTTACGGGTTATGGCTATTCCTGCATTTTGTTTTGACGGCCTGCGGCCGTAAGCATAATTCTTTAGCGGCTACGCACAGCAGGGGCGGCATCACCAGAGCCCCGCAGGGGCGGTATAGTTTAACCGTGGGCTGCGCCCACGGACAAAAAAAGCCACCTGAACAGGTGGCTTTAAAAATACTGGAAAACCAGAAGAGAGAATCGCAGTCGTGCGTATGACCACAGATTTTGGAGATTTGAGAGACGTTCCATGGAACGTCTGTACAAAGATCTCTGCAATAATCCGTTAAAGGAGGTGATCCATCCCCACGTTCCCGTAGGGATACCTTGTT
>JAEEGL012671542.1_pt1 | contig 13010 bp, 8 predicted proteins | sample 9134231 | NCBI WGS metagenome assembly JAEEGL01 (sample SAMN16246548, study PRJNA631951) | gut metagenome | biome: gut microbiome; feature: rumen; material: fiber-attached | host: Bos | place: Iran: Karaj | collected 2018-10 | reverse complement strand
GGTCAGCGCGACCTACACGGAGAAGGGAATTCTTGTCGTGACGGCGGAGAATGTCTCGAAGATAAGCGGCGGAGAAAGGGCGGCGAAGCAATTGAGCATGAGTTTGGCGGATGTTGCGGCCATCGGCGACGGCGATAACGACGCAGACATGCTGGCTGGCTGTGGGCTGGGCATCGCATTGGCTAATGGAACGGATTTGGCGAAAGCGGCATCGACGCATGTTGTCGGCAGTTGCGACGACGCAGGTTTCGCACAGGCCATTCGGATGATTCTAGAAAAAAGAGTGTGATTTTTTTTACACAGTTTTTTATGGAAGACTCAAATAACAATCTTGCTATCAATAACATGCAACGTCATCTGAAGTTCTTGAACGTCGTCAGAGTGTTTCCTGAACATCTTGATTTCACCATTGCCGAAATACGGCGGCAGCATGAAGAGGTTGGATTGACGGATTTTGCGTTGTCGTTGAGCTTTCATCCGACGGGAACGCCTGCATACAAGAATGCGGAGATGCTTATCGGTCGGTTCAAGGCCATAAAGGAAGCGTTGGCGGACAAGCCGTCCATTCATGTCGGCGTGTTGTTGCAGAGCACGCTGGGGCATGGATGGAGCGGTCCTGTGCCGTTGACAGGCGAACCATGGCAGCGGATTGTCAATGCGGATGGCGTTGTATCCAGTCGTATGTGCCCAACAGACGATGCGTTCCGTCAATATGTTTTGAATTGTGTCGAAGGCGTTATGAAGGTCGGTCCTGCATTTTTGCTGTTGGACGATGATTTCGGACTGAGACTTGGCGAATGTTTCTGCCCCAACCACATAGAGATGTTCAACAAGGCGACTGGCGTGAAGCGAAGCTTTGATGAAGTGGTCGCGATGATGAAGGAACGGCCGAAAGATGATCCGGAAGTCTTGTTGTTTTCCGAACAGCGTGGCAAGTTGGCTGTCGATTTCGCACGTGAAATCCGCGCCGTCATCGACAAATATGACGATTCCATCACCTGCACGATGTGCACGCCTGGTATGGGGCATGGTTTTGTAAACGACGTAACACACGTATTGGCAGGGCGGAACGGCAAGCCGTCCGCCCGCGTCAACAACGCCATCTATGGCAGTAATAATCCAAACAATCTATTGTCGTTAACGACGACAACGAATCGCATCCGCCATGTCTTCAAGGATGTTCACGAACTTGTGGATGAAGCGGATACGTTCCCGCAGAACTATTACAGCGAAAATGCGGCGCTGTTCAATGTGCATCTTGTGAATGCGATTCTGAATGGTTTGGATGGTGCGAAACTGTGGATGTTCGAATTCGAAATGCCTCGAGACATCCATTCGCAGTCACGCTATGAACGCATCTTCCGCCAATATCGTGGTTTCTATGAAGAATTATACAATACAATAAACGGTGTAAAATGGATTGGCGTGAAATCCGTCTTGACGGATTACCGCAACATGCTTCATCCACAAGTGATGTCGCAACGGTTGTATGCGGCGGATTGGAACAGCCTCGTATTCGGGCCGTTCGGGATTCCGATTGCCTACGATACGGCAGACGGGAATGGCATCTTCGCCTTGAACAAAGACATGGCCGATGTGCTTTCCGATGATGAATTGACGGCGCTTTTCAAGAAGAATGTGTTGATTGATTCAGAAGCCGCCAAGCTGTTGGACAAGAGAGGCTTCAGTCGTTACATGGGCATCCGCGTCAACGAGAATCCGTCGTTCTTCTTCCAAGCTGAGTATCAGGAGGGGATGGTTACGCCGACAGGGCTGATGTGGGACGCTTCGGCGGCGGAATTGTCATGTTTGTCTGAGAAGACGCATGTGGCCAGTTGGTGTGTGGAAAATGGAATGACGACAGCAAAGAAAATTTCGCCATGCATGACGTTCTTTGAGAATGAATTGGGCGGTCGTGTCGTCACGTTGGCATGGTCGTCTAACATGCCGAACTATAAGATTCTCAAAAATGAACGCAGACGTATCCTGCTGGATGCGTTGGACTTCCTGAAGGGGGACATGTTTGAGATGTCATTGGAGACGATGCATCAGGCGATTGTCCGCCATGGCAGATTGGCGGATGGTCGCGAATTGGTGGCGATGATCAGTTTGGCATTGGATGAAGAATCACAGATCCGCTTGAGGAAAGCGACTTGCCCGAAATGCGTTGAAAAACTGTTGCCGAACGGTCAATGGACGAAAGCTGCGTTCACGCATGAAAATGGCATTTTGACGGTGGAGGAACCGTTGACGTGCTGCAAGCCTGTGGCATTGAAGTTAGTGGTTAGTGATTAGTGGTCAGTGGATTGGGAGGGCTGCGCTCCTGCGCGGCCGGTGGTCAGTGGTTGGGAGGGCTGCGCTCCTACGCGGTCAGTGCCTTATGCTGTAGATATAAAGAGGCGAAGCTTGTTTTCAATGTTGGTTGCAGTTTGGGCAGCCGCCTTCGCGGTGCGGCCATGTCAGATGGAGACCTTTGGAGAAGAGCCCTGTCTCGTAATCGAGCGTAGCGGTTTCGAAGACGGTTTTGTATTCGGGGGGGATGAAAAACGTGATGAAATCCGTCTTGTATTCGAGAAAACCGTCAGGCTTCTGGAAGACTGGTTTCAGCAGCGGAACGGAATTTCGACATGAGCCGACCGAGCCATCGAAACGGATGCCAACGGGGCTTCCACCCATTCTCTCCAGAAGTTTTTTCAAATGGGTTGTGGCGGAATCGGTGATTTTCATAGTATATTTGAAAATGACGTTGGCTTAATGTTGATTATGTGCTATGTTAAGAGGAATAAGGATTTACAAGATATCATTATCTAGGAGAGACATATGGAAAACGGCATTCTTCACATCGGAGACAAGCTTTCCATTCCGGAAAGTGAAATCGAATATGAATACTGCCGCAGCTCAGGCCCCGGCGGGCAGCATGTGAACACGACGGATAGCGCGGTGCATCTGCGTTTTGACATCATTCATTCACCGTCACTACCGGAAGACGTTCGTATCCGGCTACTTGGCTTGTGCGGCAATCAAGTGAATGAAGATGGCGTATTGGATCTGTTTTCACAGAAGTATCGTCATCAGCTGCGGAATAAATACGACGTGCGGGAGAAGCTGATCATGTTGTTGCTACGCGCCGCCACACCGCCACGCCCCCGTATAAAGACGAAGCCGACGAAGGCCAGTAACGAACGTCGTCTGCAGGAGAAGGCGCGCCATTCCGAACGGAAGGCAAACCGCAGGAATCTTGGCGATTATTGAGCTTTTTTCTCCAACGCCTTTAACTGCGGCGTGATGGCTTGCGTCCAGTTTTCGATTTGGTCGCCGCAAACTTTGCAGTTCAGCTGATGCAGGTCATTGAAGAAGAAGGGCATGCCATCTTCATCGGTGAACCGTGCAAAGAAACCGTAGTTGAGCTTATCGTCCGAAATGATGAATTTCAACGAGATATCGCCTTCCGGTATGTCTAGGATGACGGTTTCCTGATCGCGTCTCGCGATATGCTGTGAGCTTGGCCCGAAGACGTGCTCTCCATTCAGTTCGATACTCAACGTATGGTCGAAGCCTACATGGAGCGCGAGTTTCTGCGCAAAATAGTTATGGAATTGCGTGGTTGCTTCGACGGTGCAGTTGTCGATGCCGTCGAAGGCATAGTCGATATCGACGAAACCATTTGGATCCGCCACGACCGCCAATGGGCCTTTGCCTTTGTCTGATGGGATACCTTTCACGAACGTCGCATTCCAATTGCGCAGGAAGGAGATGTCGAAAGATGTCTGCCAGAGGATCTTGTCGAGTTCGACCAATTGCTCCTTGCGAGGTTCGTAATGGTTGTATTCCAAATCAATTTGGTAGTCCTTCTTCAACGCTTGGAGAACCATGGACTGAATTCGTCTGCACGGGTAGAGCTCCTTTGTTTCCAATGTCTTGCGGAATGGCTCGAATTTCGTGCCTTGCGAGAGATGGAGCATGATATTGTTGATGAGCACGGCAGTCTGAACTCTGCGTTCTTCATCGGTCATCGACATTTGCTGTTTTCTGATCTGTTTGGCGTACACCGAATTCGGCGCATAGATGGATGAAAGTCTTACGATACCGAACACATCTGGACGTACTGTCTTGAGTTTGCTTTGGAAGCACATGGCGAGTTCGTGATGCGTGGCTCTGAAGACCTGATCAAGATTCGGGAAGCCTTCAGGGGAGACATCATTGAACGGTTCGGGCCATGACGGCATCCGAAGAACCTGTCCACGGTCTTCAGGAGCTTGCTGGATGTTCTCTCCATTCAATTCAAGGACTTCCAGAAGTAACGGAATGCCAAGATCTTCAAGATAGGCATCCTTGAAGGGACTCAGTTCTTGCTTCGCGTGGTAGAATTCCAAAATGGGATCTCCTGGAAACTTGTCACGCAGTACTTTTGTCAGTGCATGATGCGGTTTGGTACGGCTGAGTTTCAGATGGTTAATGGCGTAGTCCTCATAGAAATGGAGCATATCCAGACCATCGAGTTTCGATTCCGTCTTCTCATAGCGTTGTTTCAGGATGTCGAAGCACTGATCGAACTTCTCATATTTATAGCAGAGTAGCGCCAAAGCGAGCGATGCGGAACTATAATTCTGCTTGGAGGCCTGTTTGGACGTTTGGTTTTCCGATGAACCGTCGGTTTCTATTGTGGCGAGAATCTTGTGATAGAGATCCGCCGCTTTTGCATAGACTTCTTCAGGATAATAGGTGATGAACGTATCAGGGGAGAAGGCGGGTGTTCTGGCGAGCAAATGCGCGGGGACTTTTTTGAGAAGTTTTTCAAGCTTTTCCGGAACGAGTATTGCGAACTGGTCAGCCGCTATGCGCAGTAGCTCCAAATCATTATCATATTCACCATCTGCCAATAGGAATTCGACTGCCGCATGTTCAGGGTAGTTCATTTCAGCGTACATGCGTGCGTTTACTAGATGCTGCTGTCTTAATTTCTTCTCGAATTCCAGTTGTTCATCTTCCGACAAGTCATCTGGCTCCATTACGGGAGTGACTCGCGGATAGAAGAAGATTTTGTTGACACGGTAAGCTTTTGTTTTCTTCGTGCCGAACATGCCGAAAAGGACGCTCGATTCCGATGATTTGTCTTGATTAATCGTTTTTGAGTAAATCGGCGAGAATCTATTCTTGTTTTTCCACGAAAGATTTTCCTTGCCATACAAGCCGAAGAAAGCGGAATTTGTGCCGAACATGAGCGGATCGCGGCTCTTGGTAGTGGCGATTCCTGACAGGATGAATTGATTCTGGAGGCCATCATTCAGATTGTTGTAATAGAGCAGGCCGGCTCCAACCGTTGTCTTTCTGTCGTATTTTTTGATTATGGGCTGCTTTTCCGTTTCGGAATCGTCCTCTTGTTTGGCCGTGTCTTCTTCTTGTTTGTCGTCGATGACAGGAATGTCTGTGATAATGGCTTTTTGATCAATGGCATCATCGTCCTGCTCCGTCGTAGTATAGTCGAAAGATTTGTTGGTTCGGACGGAATAGAAGGGGAAGAGCCAATGGCTTGATAGGATTGAATCAGGCTCATTGCCCGGTAGGCCGGTTTCTTGATGAAGGGTTTTGAAGATCGGGAGCCAACGGTGCGGGGAAGCGAAAGCACGGCTGTCACTGATGCGTCCGTTTCCCACAGGTATGGTGTAATGGTCATAGGAAAGTGGCGGGATGGATGCCGTTACACGCGTATGGCCGGGCTTGACAGTCTTGGCGTAGAACGGGATGGCATGCCAATAGGAGGATTGCGGTGCGTCATTGTTTCCAGGCGTTGAATCGGATGATCTGTAATATAGACCAGCCGCGGCGAAATCGCGTTTTTCAACGGAACCGTCTTCTTTTTCGCTGGTTTTGAATCGTGCAATTGCGAGAGGAATGATTGTCGAACGAGTGGCGGTATCGTCTGCAGGCATGGACTGGGATTTTCCATAGAATGGGAAGAGCATCCAGAAGGCAGAGTTCAAATTGTATTTGGAATACCAGAACGGGAGAAGGAAGGAGACTTTTCGTGTGTAATCCAGTGGATCTTCGTCTTCGTAGATGGTGACGGGATATTTGTCTGAGTCGAATTTCGACTGGAGCGGGATCTGCCGTTCAAAATTGCCGGCCAGCAGGCCGAACCACCAGTTGCGGTGGGCATGCTCTTCATCAGACATGTAGGCCAGCGGGAATAGGCTGTCCGTCCGTCCGATGGATTTCCCGATTCGCTTGGAGGTATGGTAGTATGGGAACAGCCATAGACGGGAGTTTTCCTTGTCGTCCAATGAATAGGGAGTAGCACCGATGGAATGGCGGCGGCTGTGATAATATAGTGGGAAGAGGAAGGAGTACTTCTGGCTGTAGCCTGGATAATCAGGAATCTTCAAGTCCGCGTTTCCCCAGCCAGCGAGAATCATGACGGAGCTTTGTCGCCCTTCCGCGTTTTTGTTCTTCGCATAGCGGCTGAGATAGGGGAATAGATAGAAGAAACGTTGGTCAACGAGCATTTTCTTGGTCGTGCCATCTTTCCATGTCTTCCGTGAGTTATGGTAGAGGAGGGGGACGCCGGAGGTGCGTTTTTCATAATCGTCGAGATTGCCTTGGATACGGGTCGGCATGAAAATGTCTTTGGGTTTGTCATCCGCGACTTCTAGCCCTTGTAGTTCAAGACTTCTGACTGGTTCTCTATTATAAAAGGAGTAATAGGGGAAATACCAGCGGTAGTCATGTTCCGACGGAATCTGTTCGACGTTTTTCAGATCATGCGGCGAGTCTGTGATTTCATATCCATAGGAGCGGAGATATAGGGGGAAGTAGAAGTCGCCATCCCTGTGAAGTACCTTGGTTCCAGGGGTTTGATCCAATTCTTCGAACGTTTCAGGAACCTTGTCTGGTCTGACGACTTTGAAGCGAATGGAAACGAAGGCCGGAAAGAGGAAGAATATTTTATTACGGATGATATTGCCATTGGCGTAGTACAGATAATTCTCCTTTTTGTAGAACGAAAGCGGGAAAACGCCGACATCGTTGACTTGCGCGAGGCCTTCGGGCGCATCTTTGTCACGATACCAACGATAGAACAGCGTGATGAATGCGCGTTCGCGGAGAGTGTGCATGGTTTTTCCGTATTTGCCTTCGGCGAGTTCTTCGTCTCGATTGGCGTAGAACAGCGGGAAGAGCAGATGGGAATATCCGTTGAAGCCGCGTTTCTGGCCCCATTTTGTCCATGCGATCGGTAACAGCAAATGGTTGTGGTAGCCCGGCCCCCAGTAGTTGTGATTGAGGAGGGCAATATTCAGGACTTTCGTTTCACCACCATCATAAGGTCTGTAGTACCAATAGAGCGGGAATACGACGTTGTGCTTTGAATGGTCTTTGACATTGCTCTGCCAAATGATCGGGAATATCCAGTTGTTGTAGCCGAATTTCGGACTCGACTGGAAACCGACAAATGGCCAGAGAACATAGGTCTGGTTGGAGAAAGTCCGCGGGTATTTATTTTGAAAGCTGAGTATCTGGTTGACCTTTTGTTCGGGAGTAACGGTCCGAGTGTAGATTGGCCAGAGAATATGCTTTCTGTAAGCGGCCTTGCTCGTATATATTTTATAATAGTATAATGGCCAAAGGGGGACGGTTTTTGTCGGCCCGTATGGCCCGAAAGGATGCGCAGGGTCTTCAAAAATAGAGCTTTGTTCAGCATGGCCTGACAGAGCCGCCACGGAAAGAATCGCCAGAATAATGTAGAGGATATGTTTTTTCACAGTGAAACAAGGCGGTGATGATGCGCCGCGTCTGTAGTGGTGTTTTGGTAATTGGATTATTGGACTTGCGGCGTCTTGATTTCGCCTGCTTCCGGAATGAATTTCTCTCCGGATTTTGGAAGCATGCGTTCAAGATTGTCTGCAAGTTCGGGGGAAATGCGTTCGCGGATGGAACGTTTCGCCATATCCAGGGAGGTCTTGAGCATCTGGTCCCAAGGCGGCAATGCACGGCGTTTTTCCGTGCCTTCCACGAACTTGGCGTATTTCTTATACAGTTTGTCTGCGACTTCCAGATAGCCTTCGGCTTGTTCTTGGTTCTCGATGGCGATCTGATAATAGGCGTTGATCAGATAACTTTGGACGGCTTTCTGGGCTTCGCTATGGGAGGCGGATTCCATATCTGAAGCCAGCGATTTCAGAACGAAATCGTCCAGATCTGGAGCGAAACGCGATTTGGCACCAACGCCGTAGTGAGGAAGGGTTCGGGCCATCTTGATGTACTCCGTCGCCTTTTTCTTCTCGCCGAAAAGGAACAGCGTGACGATGGCGTTTTCAAGGAAGTTGCCGTAGGCACCTTTGACCGTGTATTCGTTGAAGCCTTCCATCGCTTCGTTGTAGCAGGCATTTGCGGCATCAACCAAACTGACGTTCGGCGTCATTTCCAAGAACTTGATGTCCGAATACATGTTGTCTGGATCGGCGTTTTTGACATAGACGAGACGTCCGCTTTCAAAGGCGGCCTGCAATGACTGGAAAATCATGCGGTCGCAGGACAGCTTCTTGAAATAGCGTTCATTGTCGCGTTCAGTGGACCATTTATCTTTACCGCGTTCCGCCCAGTAGATGGCGTGGGCTTCCGGCAACCGCCAGTCCAGATTACCGTATTTTTTGTTAATGGCGACGAGCCATTGCGGTTCGAGGCGGTATTTGCGGATGATCCATCTAGAGCGCAGACAGAGCTCCACTTGATCCGCGATACCGATCTCTTCCAGTTCCTTTTTGAATTCAAGCGGATAGAGGACGGCGTGCGTGCGGAAGGAATCCTCCAAATCATTAAATGTTGCATAGGAGTACTTTGCGCATGCTTTCTTCAATGCGTTGAAATCTTTGTCACCGATGGCGGCGCGAAGCTTGGCTTCGTTAGTGGGCGCTTTGTCGATAAGGTCCCATTTGCCGTAGTAACTGCCGAAGAGGCGGATCATTTCCTTTGCGAATTCAGTCTTGTAGAAGCGGTTGGCGTCATCGAGATCCTGTCCCATCTTGTGCTGATAGATCCAGCCGAGCTGGCGGAAGAGCTCCGGATCGCCAGGATTGTATTCAAGTGCTTCATCCCGAATGAGTTCAATGCCTCGTTTGACCCAACGCCAGCGGTCTTCAAATCCCGTGAAGGTTACGGAGACGTTATAGGCCATGTTCCATGCCAAGAAGGCGTGGGCGGTCGTATAACGTGGCTGGAGTTTGACAAGCCAGTCGGCCAACTGGACCATTTCAAAATAGTTGCCTTCGTCCTGCATTTTGGACGAACGGAGCCAGAGATAGTCCGCGACGAGACCGCGGAAGCCACCGAGGGCGACGGATGTGAAGGCGACGGCCGGTGGCGCGTTTTCAAGCGGGTCCGTATCCGTCAGCTTCTCCGTATAGCGGATGGCGTTCATTTTCCCCTGCACAAAGGACAAGGCGGCGCCGATCAGAATGATCGCGACCACAAGAGTAAGGAATGATTTGATTTTCGTATTCATTTTCTGATCACCGCTCCGAGTTCGCGTCTGTTGAGGATCCAAATGCCGAGGCCGATGATGATCGCCCAGCGTAGCACCAGAATGGCGAGGCTGGACACGTAGATGATCGGTTTGGATTCGAAGACGGAGGACATTGTTTTGACAACTTTGCGGATACGCTTGTTATAGACGAGATGCCCCTGCGCGAGATCCGCCGTCGCATCAAAGTCGTCGACGGATACGACTGTGTAGGAGACGCCTTTGGCCATGATGTGGAGGGAATGCTCCCAAAGGTTCTTGTATTTGAATGAACCATCTTCATTGCGGAGCGGTGCATCCAAAGCGGCCTGTACGGAAAGTCCTATGAGCAAGTAGGTTACGGCAACGAACGCGGCGACCGGCGTCGAGAAGGCGGCGGACACCGTGCAGCCAAGAGCCGTCAGGAAGGCGAGCTGCAGTAACGCCTGGAAGATGGCGCGGCAGTAGTTGACGACGAAGCCTGTCTCCGCCACAAGGAAGATTGGGCCGTCGTTTGGCTGAATGACGTTGATGGGCGGATCGACGGGGGAACCAGGCTCTTTCGGCGGATTCAGATAACGGAGGGTGATTGTATTATTATCGTTCTTGTCGATGTAACGTGCTTCGACAGGAAGCTCTTGGAAGGTACCGCCTTTGCCAGTCGGTATCTTCTGACCAAGTGATTTGCCTTCTTTGTCCTTTTCTTCAAAGTAAAGCGGTGCAAAGGGATTGGCGACATTGGCGGGAGCTTCGGGATCTTTCAGCAACCAGATATAGCTGAGAAGCGTCTGGTTAGTGGTGGATGTGGAACCGGAGAAGACGCGGAAGTTAAGGAAAAGCGTGTCTGATTTGGTACGGACGTTCTTGAATGTCCACTGCTTGGCGAAGCCGGGCTTGATTTCGCCACTCTGCTGTTTTACTTGGTAGTAGAGCATGTCTTTCGTGGTCTTGACGTCATGCCCTTCTTTCAGTTCACCAGCTGCCAGACGGCGCTGGTATTCCTTTTCGACCATTTCTTTGTACGGCTCAGGCTCCGGCAGGTATGCGCGGCGGCCGACACGGACTTCCTTGTCCAGTTTCGTGATCTCCGCTTCCGTGAAATCGCCGATGCTGACGCGGAACTGGATGAGCAGAAGAATGGCAATGGCCGAAACGATGAGAATGGCGGCGTGCATGGCGAAGATGCCGACCCATTTGCCGCACCATAGAATCCACCGCGGGCAGGGCTTCGCGACGACCAAATGGATGCTGTATTTTTCAATTTCGGATGAAAGTTGCGAGCAGGCCAGCCAAAGTGTCGTCATGGATACAAGCGCGACAACGATGCCCAACGAGTAAGTGATGGAGATTTGGACGAGACTGACGGCCGTTCCATCTCCAGAGACGGTCAGCGGAAGAAAGAAGACGGCGAGCAGGATCAGAACCGAGAGAACATGGAAGACCTTGGAACGGATGGCCGAACGTATGGTCTGCATGACGATGGCGAGAAATGGTTTCATGTTGTTGTATTTCCAGATTTGTGTATGCTAAAAGAAAACGCCAAAGGCTTTACTAATATTATAATGGTATTTTGCCATAATTACAACCTAAAATAAAAAAATAATGCTCCTCCATAGATGAAAACATGGAGGAGCATGGAATGGAACGGTTGTTTGACAGGCCGCTATTGGGCGATCATGCCGGCCTTGATCTTCGAGGCGGCATCGCCCATGCCAAGCTGGCGGAGGATTTCGAAGGCGAATTCCAACGACGCTCCCGGCCCGCAGGCGGTGATGACTTTGCCATCGACTTGAACGCGTTTTCCCGTGTAGTTCGCGGGATTGATTTGTTTTTCAAACGACGGATAGCACGTGTATTTGCGGCCGTTCAGCAAGCCAGCCGCGTTCAGAACGATCGGAGCGGCACAGATGGCAGCGGCATAGTTGCCGGCGTCGAAGACGGCAGCAATGAGTTTCGTAACGACTGGATCGTCCCGCAGATTGGTCGCTCCCGGAAGGCCGCCTGGGCAGATGGTCAGAATTAAATCCGACGCATTCAAATCTTTGGCGAAAACATCTGCTGTGACAGGAATATTATGGGCACCAATGACTTGCAGCGTTTTAGCGCCGCCTGCGGCGGCGGTGACAACATCCAGACCCGCGCGGCGGAGGACGTCAACGGTCGCCAATGCTTCGACTTCTTCAAAACCATTGGCCAGAAAAACGGCGATCTTCTTGCTCATGCTGCTGATTCTCCTTTGATTATGATTTTATGTGATTCTTTATGATTCTTTATGTAAATGTATGACTTTCAATGACTAATCTTGCATCGTGGCGGAATTGGTGTATGGTAGTCCGAAATGAAGCCAACGAATACGGAGATTATGTTCATGGATACGAAGATGAATCGACAACAGGAATGGTATCTGCTGGGCACGCTAGTGGCGGTGTTTGGCGGCCGCTTCAGCGGGCGGATTGGCGATCATGCGCATGATGCGCGTTTTCTTCTGAAATCCGCCATGGAGCTTGCGGATGGCGAGACGGAGCGGAAGCGGCGTCTCATCGGTCAGGCGGACAGTTTGCTATCGCGGATGGTCAATGAAACGGAGCTGTTGTTGATGGCTTGCGGATGTGCCGTTTGGTCGGAGGAGGACGAAGCGTATTTGGAGATAATATCGCAACGGCTTGAGCCGTTGGAGGATGGCGCAGACGGTGCGGCGGCTTTCAGCCGCGCTGTCTTGAAGGAGCGAGACCGGTTCGGACGATGGCTTCTTGCAGAAGACATATCTTTGGCGTTGAACGGTTTACTGGTTTTGGCGGGACGTCTTCGCCGTCTGCTTCGCCATGAGCGGAAACGGCTTGCGGCGGAGTTAGAAGAAGCGAAACATCGCGACCTTTTTCCCGAAGCCGCCGATGCTCCGAAATGTCCGGTATGCGGTTCGCCGATGCGTCTGCGAACTGCGAAAAGCGGGACGAACGCGGGCAGCCGTTTTTGGGGCTGCACGCAGTATCCCGCCTGCCGCGGTGTCCGCGAAATCATTGATGGGAATGATATGCGATAAATGAATGGGATATCTGGGATGTCTGGGATATCTGGGATGATTGCTATTTATTTGTTCTTTGCTCTGATGGAGTAGAAATGATAAACCAGAAGGTCTTCCGGCATGTCTGTGCCGTGGGCGCCGCGGCCGGGGGAGGATTCATGGGCACCGTGGTCGGGGCACCAGACGAGCAGGCGGTTGTAGGCCCCCCAGTATTCGTCGATCCATGCGGAGAACTGCTGGAAGGCGGCGATGTTGCGGTCCAACGCGCCGATGGCTTCGTCCGCAAACGGTCCCGTGGCGTGCATGATGTGGTCGTAATCCGTCGCGTAGTTGAGCACGACGTCGAATGCGGGATCCTGCATAAGGAAGTGCGAGAATTTCACGGCTTCCGCGTCGGACCGCGTGGAGCAGTACGTGACGGGGCGTTTGCGGAAGATAAGATCGATACTGCACTGGTTTACGGCACAAATGCCAGTCTTTTTCTTCGCTTCGGGG
>JAEEGL012609093.1_pt1 | contig 13010 bp, 4 predicted proteins | sample 9134231 | NCBI WGS metagenome assembly JAEEGL01 (sample SAMN16246548, study PRJNA631951) | gut metagenome | biome: gut microbiome; feature: rumen; material: fiber-attached | host: Bos | place: Iran: Karaj | collected 2018-10 | reverse complement strand
AGCGCTGAATATATATGTTTTACCGACGACCGGAAGCGTATCTCCCGGATATAAATAAATGCTCTTTCCGTCTAAAGCTATGCCTCCATCCTTTTTAAGCTCGATTGGTTCATCCGTCAACAGCTCGCCTTTGATATTTGTGAGCACCTGTATTTTATACTTCGTAAGCGGATCGGCATGTATTCTTTCCTCACCCTCTATGAAGTAGTGGGTTTCATTTTTATATTCCGTCTCCATCTCTTCGTAAACACGACCAACGAAAACGTAATCCGTAATTCCAATCAGCTCGCGGATATCCTTTGGATCGTAAATAAACTCAGCAGGCATCATTTCTACCGGAAGCTCATCCAAATGATTGTCAGACTTTTTAGACATAAGTACTATGGACAATATTAAAGTAATGGACGTCGCTGCAATCGCGGCAATAAGCAATGCTTTCTTTTTCATAGACATTCTCCTCAATTAATAAACTGAATACAACTCGTAAGCTGCGTCATGTGAATCCATGTCAAACTGGGAAAGTGTCGATACTGCAACGTTTCCGGTACTCATTACATCGCCGCCTGAAGGGCAGTGACCTAACCCAAGTGCATGTCCAAATTCGTGTATCATTGTTTTGAAATTATATACCTCTGCTCTTCCGTCACAGAAGTACCTGTTCATCTGTATAAGACCGCTCGGTGTTGTTCTGGCATAATAAGATACTACGCCCTCTCCTTCACATTCATCGTAAACATCGCACACATGAACTGTAGTTACACTCTGCGATGGCGAATATTGTATTACATCTGACTTATAACAATTCCAAATTGGACCTGAGTTATACGCCAAGCCGTTAAATACGCTATCGCAAGTATAATACAAACGGCAATTCTCGTTAGTCTGTTTATTTTATCATGAACTCAAAACCTACGTCGTAATCCTCCATCGAGCCTGAGCACCGCGCCATCAGGACGAGCTCCCCCTCCGGCGTCACGGCATAGCAAAGAGAATCGACCGCAAAGCTCCGCAGTTCGGGAATCTGTTCTTTTACCCGCTCTGCCAACAGCTCCTCCGCGTCTATGCTCCTTAGTCTGTCTATCTCAGACTTGTCTACTCTGTCCATTACGCCCAGATCGCCAAAGTCGATTTGGAAAAAGGTACCTTTCGACGTAATGCTGCAACTAATCCAATCTGCTGTGCGTATCCCGTCTATCTCCTTTGCGAATAAGAAGGTATAAGTCGCATATGAGTCGCTGTACCTTAATTGATTGGATTTTAATAAGGAGTATTCAGAAAGATCGGCGTATCTTGATGCATACTCTCTCGCTATTGCTTCGCAAACGCTTTCAGCATCCTTAACGTCTTCAGCCTGCTTTTCTTCCTTATACCTTTCCACGCTCATAATATTGATACCGGCGAGTTCACCAGTATCTGCGTTGATGCTTATCCATGTGCCGTCCTTATTCATGAAATCGTCTGTCCTGTACGAATTGTATGAATAATATGTAGACTCCAGATACTCCCCTTCATACTCTTTGCCGTCGAAGTTTACCTTTACCGTCTTTTCCGCGTCTTCCGCCTTAAACGATTGTCCGTTCCACCAAGAAAGCTCCGCTTTTGGGAATAAAGAAAGGTCGATCTCCTCCGCGTTGGCGTAATCGACAAGGTAGCATTCCGCCTTTGGAGGAGCGGAGCACGATACGAGAGCAGTCGCGATCATCGCGGCGCAAAGAAGCGCTGAAAGTATTTTTTTCATTTCGTCCCTCCTGAAAGCTAAACTGTTCACCCCTTATAGTTTACGTCGTATTTTGAGCGATAGCTCTTCATTGATTCAGCCATTTCATTTATTATCTCGTTATTGTAGGCGTCCACGTACTTTGCCACAACGCCTTCCGGATCGCCGTCTTCAACAAGGACGTTGGACTTTGGCCCAACAACTAACAGCGAGCCATCCTCCTGTGCCGTTGCACGAAATACGTAAGTTTCTCCCACCTCAGGCATAGTATCTCCGTCCGAGAACACAAATAATTTTTCTCCATCTATCGTTATACCGCCGTGTTTTATGACTTCGATAGGCTGTTCTGTTATCAGCTCGCCCTTAATATTCTGAGTAACGACTACTGTGAAGTGACTGTAAGGCACTCCAAACCTTGATACTGTTCCGTCTGGAAGTTTCGTTTCTGTTACTCTTCTATACTCAGTGTCATCAAAGCTTAAAACTTCTCCGACAAATACATAATTAACTATGCCAACAGCCTGTCTCTCGTCATTTATATCATATGTATATAATGCATCTATTGTTTCAACGGGATATTTGCTCCAGTCTATTGTTTTTGAGCAGGAAGCCAGGCTTGTGCAAATCAAAAATGCCATAAGAATGGCAAAAGAACTTTTTATGTACTTCATTATGATCCTCCCTTAAAGATTATCTAAAATATAAGTAATTGATCTTTTATCGGCATCAGATAACGCAGTTATAGATGATGCAGATACCTGAATAATGGATGTCGTGTCAGTATGATTATGTGACAGCGCCATTGCGTGAGCAAGCTCATGTGCACAAACGTTTGTAGCCTTATTGTAATTTGCGGAAGCAATATATTCTTCAAAGCATTCCATATTGAGTTCAATTTTTCTCTCAACGAAGTAGGTTAGCCCCGCATAGCGCACTGAATGATCCGAACTGTAGAGTTCAACGACGTCATATATATCTACTGCACTCTCATCCGTAGTAAAATCGGACAAGCAGCGGTATATATCCATTCCAAATGTTTACTGCGTTTTGAATATACGTATTATAGACGCTTGTTGAATGGATCCATAGGCAATGCTCAGACGAATCTAATAATGAGTAGCTTTCTGGCTTAACCCATAAACCGCAGGCGCAATGCCAATCGGAAGGCCAAGCAGTTGCATCCGGTAAATATAGACTGTGCTCACCGCAGTCCTTGCACGTTACCCCCGTTCCGTCACCATGGAGCCTTGTTCCATTGCCCCCCGTTCTGACGTGCTCCCCGCAGCGGGCGCAGTTACGGCTGCTTTTTATTGATTTCAGAAATGACATAAACGTATTATATATTCTTTTCCTGTTTATGACAATACAATATCCCGCGGCGGTCTTATTGACAAAGGCTTCTCACGCGGATAAAATGGGCGATAGTTTTTCAGATGGAGTGTTCGTTTATGGAAAGAAAGAAAAACCTCACGGTTTCATATTCCCTGGTGCAGGCGGCATATTGGATGAATTTCTGCCTTGTCTCCGGCTTTGCCGCCGTTTTTCTGCAGGGATTAGGCTACAATAATGCGGAGCTCGGGTTAGTCCTCGCCGTCGGTAATCTATTCGGCGCAGTTCTCGGCCCGGTTTTGTCCTCACTCATCGACAGATTCGAGAGCGTCACGCCTCCGCGGCTTATCGTTCCGCTTCTCGCCCTGGAGACCGGAAGCCTCATTCTGCTGCTCTTCGTTCCGTCCAAGGGGCTCGCCGCGTCTTTGGGCTACATATTATTTATTGCCTTCTGCATTGCGCTCAATTCGATGTACCTCAAGCTTTACGTCGACCTGCTCCACTCCGGCGCGGAGATAAACTACGGCGTCGCCCGCGGGATGGGCTCCCTCGCCTACGTTATTATGAGCGTCGGGCTCGGGGCAGTTATTCAGGCCGTCGGAATACGCTCGATGCCCGTCGGCGGGCTCGTTCTCGTTCTTCTTCAGCTTGCGGCTCTGTTTTTCATTCTCCGCCTCGCGCCTCCGAGAGTCGGGACTCAGGAGAGCGTAAGGGGCTCGGGTCTTTTGGCTTTTGTTAAAAACAATCTGCGCTTTTCAATCATGCTGCTCGGTACAGCGCTAATCTTTTTCTCTCATAACGCGCTCTGCAACTTTCTTATAAACGTCACCCGCGCAGTCGGGGGCGGCACCGGAACGATGGGCTATCTGAACGGCTTTATGGCGGCTGTTGAGATACCCGTCATGCTGCTCTACGCGAAAACGCTCGGCAAGCGGAATAGCGGCTCGGTACTTCGCTGGGCTTTCATTTTCTTCGCTCTGAAGGCGTGCGCTATGGCTCTCGCCTCCTCTGTCCCGGCGCTTTTCGCCGCCTTTATCCTTCAGGCGCCGTCATACGCCGTCTACACCTCCGCGATCGTCCACTACGTTGAGAAAACGATAGCCTACGAGGACTCGGCCAAGGCTCAGAGTCTCGCCTTTACGATGACGACTGTCGGCTCTGTACTCGCAAGCGTCATCGCGGGCAGGCTATACGATATTCTGCCTTCATCCTCGGTGCTCTGGATAGCCGCCGGAGTATGCGCTGCGGGCGTTTTGATCTCGGTTTTCAGCGTGAAAAGCGAGAAAGTGCGCTGAACTGCAGGTCTCTAAATGCCGTCTGCAGAAAAACCGGACAGGTAAAAACCGATTTTCGTTCAATTATTATTCTTATATACTATCAAGTATTTTGCCCCGGGTCAAAAGCTGACCCGGGGCAAAAAGTATTGTGTGTTTCAGGGCTGTTATTTCTCTTCTTTCTTCTTAAGAAGCACAGCTCCGGCTCCTATAAGCGAGACCGCCATAAGTGCGGCTCCGCTCAGTCCGAGACTAATTCCGGTCGGAATATGGCTGTCATAGGTGTTCTCAAACTGTACGGTCTCTGTCGTCCCGGCTCTTTCGTTCACTGCCGTTCTGCCGTCCGTCCACTCTCCCTCGCCTATGCGATACCTGGTCTCGTACTTCACTCCGTCGATTTCGGAGATCTCGTATCTCATTCCTCCGAGGAGGCTGAAGCTCACGCTCTCGCCATGAGCCAGCTTGAACTCATACTCTCCTGCAGCTATCCTTTCAAAGCCATCCGGAAGTTCGGCGAGATCCTTTGCCTCTCCGTCCTCGCTCAGCTTGAGTCTGAACGTAAACTGCTTCGTTTGGCTGCTGAGGTCTCCTTTGACTGTTTTTGCTACGGTTACGGTCACCGTCTCGCAGTTCACGAACTTGATCTCGTCGTCGTTCTTCAGTTCCCGTTCTCTCACGCGGCCGTCTGTACCGATCGGAGTCTCATTCTCTCCGAGATAAACCTTCGCAGTGAACCGTTCGTCCGCAGCTTCGCTTATCTCATAGGTCGCGCCGTAGGGCAGCTTTACGGAAACGCTTCTTCCATCCTTGAGCTTGAATGAATACTTGCCGTCGGCAAGTTTCGTCCAGTTCTCGGGTACCTCGGGATAATAAGGCTCGCCGTTGTACTTAAAACCTATTTCATACGTAAATATCTCGTCCTTATCGTCGCCGTAGACGCGCTTGCTTATCGTTAGCTCCTGCATCCTGAAGTTTTTGAAGGAAAGCTTTTCGTTTCCGCTGTCGCCGATCGTACGTTCAGCCGTTCCGCCGTCGACCTCCTCCTCTTCGTCGTCGGTGCTGATAATGCAGGTCTTTACATAGCGGTCATCGGGGTCTATTTCCGACACGGCGTATTTCACTCCGTACGGCAGCAGCAGCTCGCAGTTCTCCCCGCTCCTGAGCGTAAAGCTGTATGTTCCGTTCCCCGTACCGGTCCAGCCCTCCGGCACGGCGGCAAGTTCATAGGGCTCACCGCCTAAGGAAAACGACGCAGAGAACTCGAAGTTCAGGTCGTCGCCGTTTGAGCCGAGAAGCTCTTTTTCGATCTCAAGCACGAACGCGGAGTTGTAGTAGATAACGTCCTCTCCTCCGTGGTCGCCTATCGTTCTTTCTATCACGCCTCCGTTGCCGTATTCGTGGGTCGTACCCTTATCGGATATCACCTCGAACGTACGGAAATATTCGCCCTCCGCTTCGCTTATCCTGTAGACCGTTCCGTATGGGAGCTTGACGCTCTCGCTCTCGCCGTCCGCAAGGGTAAAGGTGTATTTGCCCGCCTCAGTCCTCGTCCAGCTGTCCGGCACGTAACCCGGATCGTATGCAGCGCCTTCGGCGTCCGTAAATTCGACAGTATAGGAGAATTCCTCGGCGGCTACGCTGCCTCTGACTTTTTTTGTCACAGTCAAATCGACCGCGCTGTAGTTTGTAAACACTCCTTCTCTCTCGTCGTCATACGTTACCTCCGACGCCATCTCTCCCATGCCGTTGTCATGGACCTCTACCGTTATCTTTATGGGTTCATAGTCGTAGATAACGTCGTTCTCTCCCGTGTCTATCTCGTATACCCAGTATTCGAGCGTCTTTCCGTCATCTTCGGCGGTAAAATCGAGCGCAGCAAAATTGATGCTTCCGTCAGGCGTTGCGTACGCCGTTTCAACTACGGTCCCGTCTTCAAGTCTGAGTTCGAATTTGAAACGGTTTCCGGTGAGCGAGCCGCCCTTCAAGACCTTCGTCACGGCGGGATTTGCCGATCCTACCGTTGCGTACACGTTCGTGTATTTCGCCGATGCTTCCGCTCCGGCGGTTATAGTTCCTTCTGCTTTCCGCTCCGAATCGTCAGCTCTCTCTCCGTTGACTCTTGTGCGCACGAAGCCCGCGCTCTCCTCCTCGGTCACAACGTAAGTGCTCATATGCGGCAGTCCCAGAACGGTAAAGCTCTCGCCGCCCTTTATTCTCACGCTTCCACCGCTTTGCACGGACTCCTCTTTTGCAAGTCCGCCATCAGCGCCGAATACCCTTACGGCATATTCATCCCTCAGTTCGACGCCTGCGCGGTCAAAGAACGAAAGCGTAAACGTAAATTCCCTCTCCGCTGTTGCCTCGGTAGCGTTTTCAAGCGACTTCTCAACTCTGAGAGTGCCAGTCTTCATCCTGTTCGTGAATACAAGCTTGCCCTCGCTCTCGACCTCGGAGGATAGCCTGCCCTCTCCGTCGTCGGTAACCGTGACGGTAAACGTCAGAACGTGACCGTCATACTCAACCTCCTCGTTTTCCTCCGCGTTCTCCGTCGCTTCGTAAACGTAAACGCCCGGGACAACATAGGTTATGTCGCTGAATCTTATAACTGCGTATTGATTATAGTATTCGCTATCTTCGTCGGATACGAGCGCGGAATTCTTCACTGTTTCAGGAACAAAGCTCTCATATCCGGGTCCTGATACCTGCCTCAGCGTAAAGCTGAACATATCCTTCTGAAGCGTATCTCCAACAAGCTCTTTATACGCGTAAAGGCTTGCAAACGTCTGGCCCCTGCTTCCGGGAACGTATGTGTTTGTTATCGTTACGGAATAGCTTCCGTTCGCCGCAGTCCTTCCGGTCGCCGTGCCGCTTCCCACCGTTCTCCAGCCTGTCGGCAGGCTCGTCTCTTCGACGAGGTAATTCGTCTTTTCCGGAACGTTGCCGACCGTCGCGGACTCGCCCGCCTTGAGCGTAATAACGGCTGTTCCGTCCATTATCTCCGTTCTCTCGCCGTTTAACTCAACGTAGGGGACGAGCTCTCCGTCAGCGTTCTTGGCATAGCCGCCGGTAAGAGGTCTCTCAAAGCTGTCCGTGAGAGTGATCCTGAATGTAAAATCGCGTCCCTCGGCATTCGTCTGAGTCGCCTCATCTTCGGTTATCGCCTTCGTCACCCTTATCTCGGCAGGCTTAGTGTAGTTCTCGAACACAGCGCCGTCCTCGTCGTACTCGACGGAAGCAGTAAGATAAATTTCGGATACGGCTACGTTGACCGTAACTATCTCCTCGTGGGAATCGCGGGTAAAGCCGTCCTCGCCCGCATTCTCGGTTAACTTATATACATATTTGCCCTCAACCGTATAGCTGACAGTTCCGAAGTCTATCGCGCCGGAGGTATTGCTCTGAACGGTCTTTGTCTCATATTCCGCCGCGCCCTCCGGAGCTTCGATTCGCTCGATGGTGAAGGAGAACGGGACAGAAGAGGGCTTGCCGTCCAGAAGCTTTCGCCCGGTGATCTGCGCGGATGCGAGTCCCGGATCGAATTTATTTGCGAACTCGGCCTTGCTCGTCGTAAGCGGAGCTATCGTTCCGCTCGTGCCGGAGGAAGCTACGAGCGACCAGCCAGCGGGCGTAAGCTCGTAGACCTCGTAATGCACAGACGCGGGAAGGTTATTGAATATCTTCGCCTCGCCTCCGCGCAGGGTGAAGTAATAATCGCTCTCCCATTCGCCTGCATTCTCGTTTTCCTCAAACACGGCTGTAAGGGTTACGGCCTCGCCCGCCTCATAGGTGTACGCGGGAATGACTGCTCCGGGAGCGTAAGTATTCTCGCCGTCTGTCCAGCCTGTAAGCTTATGATTGGAAAGATATGCCATCGGCAGCGGCGACGAATCTTCGTCTACCGGACAGGTCTCGCTCGTAAGTAGCAGGACAGCCCCGCTCTCCTCGGCTTCAAATTCAATGGTATATTCGTTTCCGTTCAGCACCCAGGTACCGTATCTCTTGGAGCCGTCGTAATAATTTCTGACAAAGTCCTCAGTTGCAACTATGTAACCGCTTTCTACGTGACGCCATTCATTTCCGGGTAAATAGAAGCCCCGTCCAAAATAAACACCCCAGTCATTTGGATATGTCAGGCTTGAAAGCTTTGTGCAGCCATCGGTAAAGCCATCGGTGTCTGTACTCTCGTCATTGAAAAACAATGCAGATAAGTCAAGCGTTCTAAGCTTTGAGCAGCCATTGAACATATAGGCAACGGTGTCAGGATAAGCGCGGTAATCGCTGCTTGTGAACTTCAGCAGGATAGAAGTCGCAGAGCTGCAGCCCATAAACATATAGGACATATCATCAGCTCCGGAGAAATCCCAGCCCGTCATATCAAACGACTTTATACCGCTGCAGCCGTAGAAGAAACCGCACAGGCTTGTCATATCACCAATATCAAGCCCGGAGAAGTCCGCGCTTGCCATTGCCGAAAACTGAGCAAACAGGCCGTTTGTGTAATCGCCGTCAGTCTCCCCGGTAACCTTGACCGTCGCCTCAACGAAGACGGAAGATGCCGTAGAAGCATAAGCTTCTATCATCCCGCGCAGTTCCTGCGCGGTTACTGATCCCTCGGAGCCGTCGGCAGGATAAACCGTAAGCGTTCCATCCTCGAACTTGACTGAAACTGCGCCGTCCTGCGAGGTTGACACATTCTCTTCCCCGTTTGTCGGGCGAGCCGGTGCGCGTGTAGGAGCCGAGCCACCGCCTGCGCCGGTATCGGGTACGACAGTATAAACCGTGCCGGTGTAGTTGGGGATAGTTGTAGAGTCGTTTTCTGTAACAACAACTTTATAGCCATCAGGGACGTAGCGGCGTGGATTTTCTGTGAACGAACCACCACGAACGGTTCTTCCGATCTGCCCACCATTTTGAGTTTTTATAAAAATCTCAGAATCAACTATAAATGTTCCGCCGTAAATATTTAGAGCATCTACAGTACGGTTGTCGACGCAGAAATACCGACATCCGATATTACCGTCAAAGTGACCGCCATTAATTATTATTCCCGGATTTGAATAAATGTTCGACCAAGAATAGTTAGAATAATAATATCCTCCATTAACTATTACAGTTCCATTGTTAAAGGGACCAAAAAGATAATATACATTGCATCTACTGAAGTCAAAATTTCCACCGTCTATTATAAGCGTTGCCCCGTCACTAACTGTAATTGCCCAACCAAAGGAACTCCCATCATACACAGTAAACCCGTTCAAGTTTATAGTTACAGTTCTATTACCTGAAAGTGAGTCTCCGTATACATCAATGTCGCTAAGCAAAATAATCGTATCTCCGTCAGCCGCGTCCCGGAATGCTTCTCTCAGTGTTCTGTACGTTGCTCCTGATGCCTCATCTCCAACAGTAAGCCCATTTATATACTCTTCTGGCACCACACTTTGCGGCAGCTCGTCGCCGAAAAATTTGACCTTGAAAGTAAACTCCTGACTCTGAAGAGCGGTGATCGTCTCCTCATCCGTTATGCCGTCTGCCCAGCTTATCTTTTTGCTCACCGCAAGCGAGCCCGGATTTAGACCGTTCTTAAATACGGGCTCCGGGGCTTCCCTGTCTCCGTCAAGCTCCCACTTACCGTTCTCCTCATTCAGCTTGACAGCAACGTTTTTCCTTATAAAACGCAGCGTTCCGTTTCCTACGTCCAGGATTTGTACGGTCATACCGAGTACTGAATCGTCGTAAACGATTCTCTTATCCCCCGTGTCTCTCTCTTTTATTACATACAGATAGGTTTCACCGACGTCAGTCTCCGAATACTCTAGCGTCGGGAATGTAACGCTTCCGTACTCATCCGTATGACCCACGACAGGCTCACCGTTCTTTAAGAGCGGGGCACCGTCCGATTGTAAGACCTCAAACTCAAACTTGTCCTTATAATCCGCAAGGTTTCCGCCTCTCAGCGTTTTCCACGCCTTAAGCTCTGTCTCGCCGTAAGCATGGTACTCATTTCGGAACACGGGCGGCTCAGCGCTCTCGGCAACTGTCGCAGCGACTGCCTCGAGGTCCGCTCCCTCATCAACTTTGCCTAAATACTTGACCTCTGAAGTCATCGTGCCGTCGCCGTTATCGGTGAGCGATACGCTGACTCCGAATATCCTTTCGTCATATACGTAGTAATCCGGGGCGTTCTCCGGCTTCACCTCGTTAACGGTATAATAGTAGGTCTTCCCATCGTCCTCGCTCGTGTAGTTGAGATTCTGGAGTGTTACGGGCGCGCTTCCGCCTGCCGTGGTCGCATTTGGACTCGCGGCGTTATACGCTATACCGAGGCTATTGCCATCGGCATCCTTTATTTCAAATTTGAACTGGTATCCGGCAAGGGCGCGTCCGGTAAGCTCCTTAGTCACGTTGAGAGCAACGAAGGCGGAGCTTTCGTAGCGGTTTACGAATAGCGCACTCTTCGTTTCGCCAGCAGAGATCGTCCCCGTATCTCCGCTCTTGCGGATGAGTGAGTATCCGCCCGACGGATGCTCGACTATCTCGTAATCCGTCTCAGAGCGTATATCCTTAATGAGCAGCGACTCGCCTGCTCTGAGCGTAAACGAGCTTATTCCCAATATTCTGCCCGTCTCCGTCGTACCGTCTGCCAGAGTCTTTTCGTAGTTATACAGCTCCACGACCTCTTCGCCGTTATACTTCAGCACGAGGTCAAAGGAGAACACGCCCTTCTCAAGCGCGGCTGCGGTGGCGTGCTCCACCTCCTTGGTTATAAGGAGATCGCCGAAGGGGTAATACGTATTGGCTATTACGGGTCTGTTCAATTCGCTCTCGTCGTATTCTGTGATATACTTGTAAACCGGTGTCTCGCGGACTGTGTAGACGATCTCGCGCCCGTCCTCATACTTCCATACGTTTTCAAAGCTGCCCTTCCAGTTCCCGTCGGCGTCCGGACGCACGATCTTTCTCGAGCCGGTGAACTCCCAGTCGCCCTCTGTTCTCTCTTCCCCGGTTTCCTCGTCTGTGACTGTGGTCTCGACCCATCTGTAGAGGTCTACCGTTATGGTCTGCGGACGGTCTTTCGAGTCGTCTCCGCCAAGCGAAAGATCCCATCTCTTCTCGAAGGGTATAGAGGTCTGTATCCTGTCGTGGTGGTTCGTTATCTTGAAGCTCTGCTTGCTCTCGTCGAATGCGAGGCGTTCGATCTTCGCCTCAGGGAAGCTTTCCGAATCGTTGTAGCCCTCGATCGGCTTCTCTACTATCGAATATTCTATCGGATTGTATTCGTCATCGAAACGCTGTACGTGCATAAAGGTACCGTGCCACTTGCCTTCCTCGTCTGCGCGGACGGTTATTGTTTCGACGTACTCTCCGTTGCCGTAAAGCTCCAGTTCTATCTCTTCGGGACGGACTCTGTCGTTATCGTTCAGGTCGTCCCAGACCTTCTCGACCTCGATCTTGTACGGAATTATTCCGACCTTGGTAACATTGGTCGCGTTCCATCTCGCAAGTCCTGCCTGCTGTCCCTTCTTTATCTGAGCGAAGATATAGTTTACGTTGTATGCATGGGCGTTCTCGTCCGGATCGAAACGATCCTCCGAATTTTCAAACGCCTCTTCTCCAAGCGGCGCGCGCATATGCAGATACACGACGAGCTCTCGCCTGCCGTTTACGATCTGTGTCTCTCCGAACTCGTCAACTATCTCTTCCCAGCCCTTAGCTATGTACTCCTCGCCGTTAACGTCGTGTCTCGCATCCACTGCGACGGCTTTTACACGGCTCATATCGCCGCCGAAATCGCCGGGGTCACTCGTCCAGCCCTCGCGTTCCCAAAGCGTTGACGTACCGACGTCTAACAGGTCGTCCAGCGATGACGGAACAGCCCCTTCTCCGTAGTAATAATATACTACCGGAGCAATGCCAAGAGACTGGAGCTGAGTAGCGTCGACGCTCAGGAGCGAGCCGCTCCAATAGCCCTTTCCGTCGTACTTCGTGCTGCCCGGCTGGTAGCGGTAAACGTCGACCGGATCGTAGAAGATGATGTTTCCCGCTGCTCCGCCGGCTTCTATCTCCATTCTCAGCCTGTATGAATACGTCGTTCCCTCGTACGTGCTTACGTCGTTCAGTTCTCCCGTAGACCACTTGATGCCGTCTGAGGACGTCTCTTTTCTGCCGTAGAAGGTGGCCTGTATTACAGCGGCTGTCAGGTCTACGGATGCTGATGCGTAAACGAAATTATTGCTGTCCCTGTTTGGGTCAAGATCTGTCATTATCCCGGCATAATTCTTGTCTCCGACTGTCAGCTCTGCCCGTGAGCGCAGATTGTTATCAGCCGTCGGATCGTCCGGCTCGCCCTGCCAGCCCATCAGGCTCGCTATGGTCTCCTCGTCCGCTTCAAAAGCTACGGTATTCGTGAACAGCGGTATCATACCGTTTACAGCCCTTGATTCCGCCTCGCTCGATACGCATTTTGACTTGTAGAACAGGGTGTGCGTATTCCTCCAGCCGTTTCTGGGATAGTGTGCCGGATCCATACTGCGGTTATTCTCCGTCTGCTCCTCCGTTGCGAAGGAAAAATGGTCGTTAAACTCTACCTTGACTACGAGCAGCGTTTTTCCGCTGCCTCTGAAGTTCTCTATCGTATAAGCATCGAGGACCTTATCCTCCGACGTTCCGTTTGTATACCAGATATTCGGATT
>JAEEGL012229906.1_pt1 | contig 13010 bp, 11 predicted proteins | sample 9134231 | NCBI WGS metagenome assembly JAEEGL01 (sample SAMN16246548, study PRJNA631951) | gut metagenome | biome: gut microbiome; feature: rumen; material: fiber-attached | host: Bos | place: Iran: Karaj | collected 2018-10 | reverse complement strand
TGGAATATAGATCAGGCTATCCCCAAGAAAAAAATCCCTTTGCAAATTTTCTCATTTCACATTTATATTACCCATTTTACCACTTTTGACCTTCTATGCCAAGAAAATCCCTATGTTTTGATCTTGGGCAATCACATATTATTAATAAAAAACCATGTTCCGCGATTTTAGTTTTGTATTCTTGACGCCTGCCGGACACACAAAAAAGGCCCTTACATTTTTCAGCAAGGACCTTTGGGATGTCTTGTCTCTTAAACCGCAATGCGTGCGCGTTTTTCCGATGGAAACAGTCGAGTGCAGAAGGAATCCGTCAAACGCACCTCTATGCAATCCAGTGTCGCTTCAAACTTCGCAGCTTCCGCCCCCGACGTCAGCATCGTCTTCTTTTCAAGGACGAGTGCAGCCACGCGACGCGCGCTGTTGTCAACGGCAATCTCGGAACCGTCTTTCGCATAAGCACGGACAGCCAGCGGCCTGTCTTTCGGGAGCACGAGAAGCACATCAGCGCCCACTCCGTTGCGAGCCGAGAGAAGAAGCTCTATCCCGCTTTTTTCCGGGCTGATTCCCCGCTGTTCATCCCATATGATATAACGAACGCCGTCCAGCGTAATTTTTACCAATTCCCGCATTATAATCGCCTCCGTCAACGCCGACTCGTGTCAGACAAGTTCCTTTCTGTTTGCATGCACAGTATAGCAAGCAAGATATTGACGGTAAATAGCATTTTTTGCGTTTTATATTGCAAAACGTGCTATAATATGAATGATTAGCGAACGCGCGCCAGTGGTGAAGCGCGAGTTTAGCGAGAATAAATGCCCTTTGGATATAACTAGGAACGCTTGGCGAGAATAATTTCCTCGGAATATAGCAGTTTTGAGGTGAGCGATATGCCGGAATATGAGAAAAAAGGATACTTGGTACAGGATTTCAAGGTATTTCGCTTGAACAGCCCGATGCCACGTCCGATTCCTCCCCATTATCATGATTTCCACAAAATCATTCTTTTTCTTGACGTACAGGGGGATTATATCATCGAGGGCACTTCGTATCCTTTGGGCGCACGGGATATCGCGTTCGTAAGGGCAGGAGAAATTCATCGCCCATTGATCGACGTGAAAAGCCCATACGAGCGTATCGTCATTTACATAGCCCCAGGGTTCCTTGCCAGGGTATCGCGTCCGGGAGCGGATCTTTCCTCCTGCTTTCGGCGGGCGCCTGGCGAGGCGGGCGTAATGCGGCTAGCCTCCGGTCATTCGCACGAGCTTATGTCGCAGATGGAAAAGCTGGAGCAAACGGCACGCGGCGACGGCTTCGCCAACAGCCTTTACACCGAGGCGCTTTTCGTCGAATTCATGATTCTGCTGCACCGCGCGCTTTTCTCCCACGAACTTGGCACAGTAAAAGAAGCAGCGGCAGACGAAAAAATCCAGCCGCTGCTCGGCTATATTGAAAATCATTTGGCGGGCGATCTCTCGGCGGACGCCCTGGCGCAGGAAGCATATCTGAGCAAATATTACCTGATGCGCCGATTCAAGGCGGCAACCGGATACAGCCTGCACCGCTACGTCACGATGAAACGGCTGCTTCACGCACGTTCGCTCCTGACCGAATCGCCGGAACGTGCAATCATGGAAATCAGCGCGGATTCCGGCTTCACCGACTACACGGCGTTTTTCCGCGCCTTCAAGGCGCAGTTTTCCGTCACGCCGCAGGAATGGCGAAAAATGCACGCAGGTAAATAATACTACGCTTTTATTTTTTCTAACCCTTTCAGCGTTTCCGCAGCGTTGTCGAGCCAATGCCCCTCATACGTCTCGATATCTCCGGCGTCGCAGGCGGCGGCGAGTTTCGGGTCGATGGGAATATGACCGAGCACGGGAAGATCGTACTTGGCCGCAACAGCAGGCAAATGACTTTCACCGAAGATGCGATGCTCCTTGCCGCAGTCAGGGCAGCGGAAAGAGGCCATATTTTCCAACAGCCCAAGAATTGGGATGTTCATCATTTTCGCCATATTGACGGCTTTTTCGACAATCATCAGCGCCAAATCCTGCGGCGAGGTCACAACGAGAATGCCGTCCACCGGCAACGACTGGAAAACGGTCAACGGCACGTCGCCGGTGCCGGGAGGCATATCGACAAACAGATAGTCGACCTCGTTCCAGATGATATCCTGCCAAAACTGCTTGACGATACTGGCGATGATCGGTCCGCGCCAAAGCACTGGGTCGGTACTGTTCTGCAAGAGCAGGTTCATCGACATGATCTGGATGCCCCCATCGCTGACGACAGGATAAGCACCGGACTCCGAGCCCCGAACCGTGCCGCTGACGCCGAACAGCTTCGGAATCGACGGCCCCGTAACATCGGCATCAAGAATTCCGACAGAAAAACCGGCATGGCTCATCGTGACGGCGGAAAGAGCCGTCACGAGGGATTTCCCGACGCCTCCCTTGCCGCTGACAACGGCCACGACGTGCTTGACATTGCTGAGCTCATGAGGTTTGACTTGCAGGTTCTGCGGCTCCTGCCGCTGGTCGCAATCGACGCCGCAAGCGTTGCAATTCTGGTCGCAATTCGTTTCGCTCATAATGGTTTCCTCCAAATCCATATCAAGATGAAGGTATCATACCATAAACCAAAAGGAAAATTCAAACCCAGTGTACGAGCCTCTAAATTGACAAACGGAACAATGTGTTTTACTATCAATATTGTAGAATAAATCGTGGAGGCTGTTTGTGGATACGGACAACGTATATCGTCGGATAGATGTTCTCTATCAAAGACGGAAAGAATTGAATAAGATTGTCAGGAAACAGCGCATGGAACGATATTTCCGGGAACTGGCTTGGAAAGGGAAAAGCGATCTCATGCTGCGGCGGATTTTTGGCGTCGTCTCCTCGATGCTGAAATATATGCTGCGCCAGAAACTGTATTATTTTTCCCTCCTGACACGGTACGATTACATCGAGATTTTTTACTTGTACGTGTCCGCACGACCAAAGCTTCGATTGATTGAAAAAAATGTCGAATTGTTTTTCAACTGCCTGGAACAATTTTTGAAAGCCATGGCCCCCAACGACGCCGAAGCGGAAAACTCGCTCTCGGAAGGGCGTGAACTGTTTTATGAACATGGCTTTTTTGCAATTCCCGAACGGCAGGAGTACGATGCATTTTGTGATACGTTGGAGCATACGGAAGACATCGACGAAGATGCACTGAACCATTTGAACGAAATCTTGGACAGCTTGATTGCCGATATGATCCGCTTTTTCCAGCGAAAAGAGCTTCATGCGGATTTTGCCCGTGCGGTCGCTCTCTATGCGGGCCCATATATAAAGCCCGAAGATGCAGACGAAAACTGGTGGATGGGCTTTTGGGATTACTTTTTCTTCGATTATCATCGCAAGTCGGACGATTTATCACCTGCCCATTATTATCTTGAACATGAGAAGGAACGTCTTTCAACGGAAGAAAGTTATGTCCTGCGCGATCTGACACGAGCAAAGCTAAAATTTTTCTGTGTAAACCGCTTGGACGAGGAGTTTGCCGTCTGTACCGATCTGCTTTCCGGGGAATCATTCGAGCTCCCCTGCCCCGACGCGGCGTTCATGGAATACAAGAACATGATTTTCTTCGGGCATATTCAACGGCGCGGCGTGATGCTGCTGAACTACATCACCGGCTTGTCGGCCAGCAAACGTCTCCAGCGGCGAATCAAGGACGAGATCGTGAAGCAGTTTGAACGGTTCCAAGCTTACCAAATGCCTCATGCCACGATGGAGGATTTTCTCCTGCGCCATGCGGCAGCCGCTCGCCATACGGTACAGATCTTGTCGGGCTTTGCACAGCTTCGGGTCGTCCCTGACGCCGATTGCCCTCCCATTCCCCGCAAAACGCCAAATGCAGGACTCCTGGAGCCCGAGGAAACACGTTTGACGGAAGCGGCGCATTCCCTTGGGTTCAGCGCATACGCAATTTTCTTCGTAAAGCGGTTGTATGAAGATTATGTGGCAACCACAAAGAAACGGGGAACGCCGGCCATACTCGCGGCAATCCTGATTCTGATGGAAGGCGTCAACGGAACCGAATACGCTCCGTTGGAAAAGATTCTTGGTGCTTTCAATGTTGAACAAGACTTGGCGCTCCAAGCGGCAAACGAAGTAGGGCTTGCCGTGAATTGCGTGGCGCTTGATCCCAGATATTTGGCGGAAGAAGGATATGTGCAGCTTTTGTATTTGACGTAAGGAGGGGAAAAAATGCGATGTGAACGGTGCGGAGCGGAGCTTTCAGAGGAAGGACGCTGCCCGATTTGCGGCGCGGACAACACGAACGAAGGACACGTCCAAGTCCTTAGCAGAGCGGAACGAAACGCGTACACAGGCATCACGATAGATGAAGGAGTGGACGCAGACGCAATGCAATCGGACGTTCGTTTCGAGCGCAGGAAAGGAAGCAATTGGAGCGGCTTTTCCTATATGACAAGCGGTGGCTCATGGCAGGGAAAATTGACGTTAATCTTGGGCGTGGCAGCCATCCTGTTTTTCGTGTTCTTCATCGCGCTGCCCGTGGCAATCGCGGCGGTAGTCTTCAGCGTCGTCTCATGGTTTCTGTACCGCCTGTTGCATTAAGCGGCTGATATTGGAACAAAAAGAGAACCTCAAACGTAAGATTGGATTACATTTGAGGTTCTCTTTCATTTCCCAAAAGGCAATTGAAGACAACGCAAAACAGATACAAAATCATCAGGCAGAGGCGCTTCAACAGACACCGGGCGTCGCGTAACCGGATGAATCAGGTCGAGCCGGTAAGCATGGAGTGCCTGCCTTGTAATCAGCGGCGAAGGCTCTCCGTAAAGATCGTCGCCGAAAATCGGATGGCCGACGGCGGCAAGATGGACGCGAAGCTGATGCGTACGCCCCGTGACAGGCTGAAGCTGGACCAATGAAGCTTCCTCCGCTTCCGCGAGAATGCGGTAACGGGTGATAGCCAACCGCCCTGCCTCATGCGTTTCCTGCTCGATAAAGCTGCCGGGCTTCCTCCGAATCGGTAAATCAATCGTTCCCTCGGCGTCGGAAAAACATCCGTGTATTATTGCAAGATACGTCCGATGAAAGCGCAAGCCATCCTTGTCCGTCAAAAGCGACTGGATATGCGGCTGCTTGGCAATCAGGACAAGCCCCGTCGTATTGCGATCGAGCCGATGCATCGGATGAAAGATGCACGGCTCTTTTTTTGTTTGGTAGTAATAAGCGACCGCGTTCGCCAGCGTTCCCCGTTGCTCCTTCGCAATCGGATGCACAAGCATTTGCGCGGGCTTATTGACAATGAGAAGATTTTCATCTTCATGGACAATATCAAGCGGAATGTCTTGCGGCTCTACGGCGGACGCTTCGGGAATCTCACAATATAAATCGTCTCCCGTATGAACAGACGCCAAGGTCGCACGCAGGACCGGCTGTCCGTTAATCCTGAGCGTGCCTTGGTGCTTGAGCCGCCGCCAAAGGTGCGTCGAAAGCCCCTGCCGTTTCAAAAAGGAGCGCACCGAAAGATTATCAGCGCGCTCGTCAATTCTATATTCAAGAATCATTCCGCCGAATCCTCGTCGCCGTGAATGCATTCAATCAACCGGAACGCGAGATTCAGCAAAATCGCCAACACAGTCGCCAGCGCCATGCCGCGCAACGCGACACCCGCCACCGTGACGCCCGCACCGGACACGCCGACACCGAGCACAATCGCAGTCAAAATCAAGTTCTTCGGCTGATTGTAATCAACCTTCTCATCGACGAAAATACGAACGCCCGATGCGGCAATCACGCCGAAAAGCAGCAACGAGACGCCCCCCATGACCGGCGTCGGGATGCTCTGGATGGCGGCGGCGAGCTTTCCAAGGCAGGAAAGCAGGATTGCGCAGATGGCTGCGCCGCCGATGACCCATGTGCTGAAAACTTTCGTGATGGCCAATACACCGATATTCTCGCCGTAAGTTGTGTTTGGAGTCGATCCGAAACAGCCGGACAAAATCGTCGAGATACCGTCGCCCCAAAGTGAACGATCGAGACCGGGGTCCTTCGTCAAATCGCTGCCGACAATATTTCCCGTGACGATCAGATGCCCGACATGCTCGACAATCACAACCAGCGCGGCAGGAACGATAATCAAGATCGCGTTGACATTGAACTCCGGCGTGTAGATGGTCGGAAGCGCAAACCACGGCGCAGCGGCAATCGGCGCCCAGTCCACCAGCCCGGCGAAAGCGGCGATGATATAGCCCCCGATGACGCCGATCAGGATCGGCAAGATTGCCAACAGCCCACGGAACGCCACCGAGGCAAAGACTGTGATGGCAAGGGTCAAAATCGAAACCATGATTGCAGACGGATCGGGATTCTCCGCCGTCAGCCCGGCCATGCCGGCGGCCGTCGGCATCAGTTCCAGCCCGATGACAGCGACGATAGCGCCCATCGCGGCGGGCGGGAAAATATATTCAATCCATTTCGTACCGACGGCACGGACAATAAACGCCACAAGGCAAAAAATCGCGCCGACCACGATAAAACCGCCCAAGGCTGCCTCATAGCTGTACTTCGAAAGCACCAGGAACACAGGAGAGAGAAAAGCGAAACTCGATCCGAGATAGGCAGGAATCTTTCCCTTACAGAGAACAAGATAAATCAACGTGCCGATTCCGTTGAAAAGCAGTATCGTCGCCGGATTCACCTTGAACAGGATCGGCACCAGCACCGTAGAGCCAAACATCGCAAAAAGATGCTGAAGGCTCAAAGGAATCGTTTGCACGATTGGAAGCCTCGCGTCGGGCGGAATGGATTTGTCGCGCATAAAACAGGACGCCCCTTTCAAAAATCACTTGGTACATTTTCCCCTATCGTGCGTTCGGGCTTGCCGGAAAGCCGCAAAACGGTTCTTTCGGCAAGCCCGAACTACACAACATATTTACTGTTCCAATTTCTGCGCCAAAAGTTGATTGACGAGCTGCGGATTCGCCTTGCCCCGCGTCTGCTTCATGATCTGCCCAACCAGCGCGCCGATAGCCTTCTTGTTGCCCGATTTGTAATCGGCAACCGGCTTCGGATTGGCGGTAATCACGCTCTCGACAATGCCTTCCAGCTCCTTCGTATCGGTAATCTGCACAAGTCCCTTGTCCTTGATGATTTTTTCCGGGGCGTCTTCGGATTCCCACATGGTCTTGAAGACTTCCTTGCCGATCTTCGAAGAAATCGTTCCCTTCTCAATCAGCTGGATCATCTTGCCGAGACGTTTTGCGTCCACCGGGGAATCCTTGATTTCCTTGCCCTCCTGGTTCAGATTCTTCGACAGGTCGCCCATCATCCAATTGGCCGCAAGCTTGGGATCGGCTCCCTCCTTTACCACATCGTCGAAATACTCCGCCATATCGCGAGAGGATGTGATGATTCCCGCATCATAGGAGGACAGACCGTATTCCTTCTCCAGCCGTGCCTGACGCGCGTCCGGCAACTCCGGCAACCCCTTCCGGTAAGCTTCAATCTCCTCGTCCGTCGTAATGATCGGCACGAGATCCGGCTCCGGCATATAGCGATAATCCTGCGCCGTTTCTTTCGTGCGCATGGAAAGCGTGATGCCACGGTTCGGATCCCAGGTCCGAGTCTCTTGCACGATACGGCCGCCGTCCTCCAGGATTTCCTCCTGACGCTCGATCTCATAAGTCAAAGCGTCTTCCACAGCCTTGAAGGAATTGATGTTTTTCATCTCCGCCTTCGTGCCAAGAGTATCCGTACCGGCCGGACGCAACGAGACGTTCAGGTCGGCGCGAAGATTGCCCTCCTCCATGCGGCAATTCGAGACGTCGATATATTCGAGAATCGATTTTATTTTTTCCATATAGGCGCGTGCTTCCTGCGGCGTCGACATATCCGGCTCGGAAACGATCTCGATCAGCGGCACGCCGGTCCGGTTGTAATCGACGTTCGACGCGGCGGAGTCCTTGATGGTTGCCCCGGAATGAACCAGCTTTCCGGCGTCTTCCTCCATGTGGATGCGCGTGATGCGGATCCGCTTTTTGCCTTGCTCCGTCTCAATGTCGACGTAGCCGTGCTCGGCAATCGGCAAATCGTATTGCGAGGTCTGGAAATTCTTCGGAAGATCAGGATAATAATAATTCTTTCGGTCAAATTTGCTGAACTTGTTGATCGTGCAGTTCAGTGCAATACCGGCCTTGATGGCGAACTCGACGACGCGTCGGTTGACGACCGGCAGAACTCCCGGAAGGCCGAGACAGACAGGGCACACATGGGTATTCTGCTCGGCACCGAAAGTCGTCGCGCAGCCGCAGAAGATTTTCGTATTCGTCTTTAATTCGCTATGGATTTCCAGTCCGATGACCGCCTCGTACTTCATGCCTTCACCCCCAATTCCGCCATTTCCTTATGGAAGGATTGGCTCTGCTCGTATGTGTACGCCGTACGCAAAACCGTCGCCTCATCCAGCGGCTTTCCGATGATCTGGAGACCGATCGGAAGCTTTTCGCGGCTGTATCCGCAAGGAAGCGATATGCCCGGCAGCCCCGCGAGATTCAAGGGAACGGTGTAAATATCCTGCAAATACATTTTCAGCGGATCGTTGGACATTTCCCCGATCTTGTAAGCCGGAGTCGGCGCCGTGGGAGAAACGATTACGTCCACCTTCTCAAAGGCCTTGTCGTAATCTTCCTTGATCAATCGACGCACTTTCAGCGCTTTCAGATAATAGGCGTCGTAATAACCTGCCGACAGCGCATAGTTGCCAATCAAGATCCGGCGCTTGACCTCCTCGCCGAACTTCTCGCTGCGCGTCTTTGTCATCATCTCGACGACGTCGGCGCCGTCCACCCGCGCGCCGTAGCTTACGCCGTCATAGCGCTCCAGATTCGTCGCGGCCTCCGCCGGGGCGATCAGGTAATAGACGGAAATCGCGTACTCCGTATGGGGCAGCGAAATCTCCTGCACATTCGCACCAAGCGCCTCCAATTTTTGAATGGCCCCGCGCACCGCCGTTTCCACCTCGGCGTCCATGCCCTTGACGAAAAATTCCTTCGGGACGCCGATATTCAGCCCTTTGACGTCCTCCACCAGCGATTTCGTATAATCGGGAACCTCGGAGGCGCTGGACGTCGAATCAAATTTGTCGTTTCCGGCAATCGCCTGCAGCAGATGTGCACTATCCGTCACATCGCGCGTCAGCGGCCCGATCTGGTCCAGCGACGACGCAAAGGCCACAAGGCCGTAACGCGAAACCCGGCCATAGGTCGGCTTCATGCCGACAACGCCGCAAAAAGAAGCGGGCTGGCGAATCGATCCGCCCGTATCCGAACCCAACGCCCAAATCGCGCTGCCGGCCGCCACCGCCGCAGCGCTGCCGCCGGAGCTTCCCCCCGGCACGCAATCCACGTTCCAAGGATTGTGCGTCGGATAGAATGCGGAATTTTCCGTGGAGCCGCCCATCGCGAACTCGTCCATATTGGCTTTGCCGAGGATAACGGGCTGTTCCGCCTGCAATTTTTCCATGACCGTCGCGTTATACGGCGGGACAAAATTCTCCAGCATCCTGGAGGCGCAAGTCGTCTTGACGCCCTTCGTGCAAATATTGTCCTTGATAACGCCCGGAATCCCTTCAAAATAAGAAACAGAATCGCCCGCAGCAATCTTTTTGTCGGCCTTTTCCGCTTCCTGCAATGCGGTCTCCCGCGTAACGTCAATATACGCCTTGATTTTTTCTTCCGTCTCGTCCAACCGGGCGAGGACGTCCTTTGTCAGCTCAACAGACGATATTTCCTTTTTCACAAGCAAATCATGCAGCTCATGAGCCGTCTTGTTATATAATCTCACGTTCTCCCCTCCCAAACAGTCAGCCTTCCAAAATTTTCGGCACCTTGAAATATCCGTCTTCCTGCAGCGGCGCGTTGGACAAAGCCAGCTCGCGATCCAGCGACGGACGAACCTCGTCTTCACGGAACACATTGTGAATCGGCAGAACATGGGCCAACGGCTCGACCTGATCGGTCGGCACCTTGGACAGATTATCTACATACTGCAAAAACGAATCTAGTTGCCGCAAATGTTTTTCCTTGTCCTGCTCGGGAACTTCCAGCCGGGAAAGCACCGCGACCATTTCAAGATCCTCTTTTGATACCATCGCCATTTTACATTTCACCATCCCGTATATTTATAAAACGCTCATATTATACTACACCACAAAGCAACCGAAAACCCCAAAAAGTTTTACTTGTCCTTTCCCACCGGAGTAATCGGCGCATATTTTTGCATCAGCCCCTTGATTCCCTGATCGGGAAAGGCTATCTTCAATACGGTTTCCTCGCCCTTCTCTTCCACGGAAATAACAGTTCCGACGCCCCATTTTCCGTGCCGCGCCTTATCTCCCGGTTTCCAGCGGACGCCCATGTCGGGGCGGATTGTTTCAGATTTCCCGTTCTGCCCCGCAGGGGCGGACGGCACTTTCTTCCGTTCCATTTCCTGCCAAGCGTCAAACCCGGATTTTGCTTTTCCGAAAGGATTCGAATAATTCTTTTGCCGTTGCTCCTGCCGTGGCGTGTAAAAATCATTTGCCCCGATTTCCCGTATATACATCGGCGGGATTTCCGCAAGGAAACGTGACGGCGGGAACGAAGTGATATTCCCGTAGATCATACGCTGCTTCGCGTGAGTCATGTAAAGCTTTTTCTGTGCCCGCGTAATACCGACATAGCATGCACGGCGCTCTTCCTCCAGCTCCTCCGGATCCATCAATGTACGGGAATGGGGGAATATCCCTTCCTCCATTCCCGTCATGAACACAACAGGGAACTCCAGCCCCTTTGCCGCGTGGAGCGTCATCAACGTGACGCGCTCGTCGGCAAGGTCGGCGTCGTCGATATCGGAAATCAAGGCAATATGACTCAGGAATTCCTCCAGCGTCGGATTTTCACTTGTCGCCTCAAAATCCTTAGCCACGCCGACAAATTCCAGCAGATTTTCGATACGTGACTGATTCTCCGGCTTGTCTTCCGCCTCCAGCTCGCGAATATATCCCGAAGATTCCAGAACCTGCTCAATGAATTCCGACACCGGCATCGTGTCCATTTGCGCCAGCAGGTCAAACATCATCACGGAAAAAGCTTCCAACGGCTTTTTCGTCCGCGCGTTGAGTCCCGGTATTTCCTCCAACGCCTCGGGACTCGAAATCACGTCAAACAGGCTCATATCCCGTTCCGCCGCGTACGCGCCCAGCTTGGCCATGCTCGTCTCCCCCAGCCCGCGCCTCGGCACATTGACGATCCTAAGCAGGCTCAAAGTGTCCAACGGATTGAAAAGGACATGCAGATAGGCGACAATATCACGAATTTCCTTGCGGTCGTAAAATTTCAAGCCTCCCACCATCGTATAGGGAACGCCAAGCCGCATGAAGCCTTCCTCGATGGCGCGGGACTGCACATTTGTCCGGTACAGGACGGCGAAATCCCCATAAGATTTCCCTGTCGCCTTCATCTGCTTCATGATTTCCTGTACGATGAACGAGGCCTCGTCGCGCTCGTCAGACGCGCAGTAAGAAACGATTGCCTCGCCTTCGGCATTTTCCGTCCACAATTGTTTCGGCTTTCGGTTTTGGTTGTTCTCAATGACAGCGTTCGCGGCGGCAAGGATTGTTTTCGTCGAGCGATAGTTTTGCTCTAGTCGAATCACTTCCGCATCAGGGTAGTCCTGCTCGAAGTCCAAAATATTGTGGATATCCGCGCCGCGCCAGCCGTAAATCGACTGGTCCGCGTCCCCGACGACGCAAAGGTTCCGATGCGCCGACGCCAAAAGTCTCGTAAGCTGGTATTGCGCCCCGTTCGTGTCCTGATATTCGTCCACAAGGATATACTGGAAACGCTTCCGGTATTTTTCCCGCACTTCCTCGTTTGTTTTCAAAAGCTCCACCGCAAGCATCAACAGATCGTCAAAATCCAGCGCGTTGTTTTTGTGCAGCACGCGCTGATATTCCATATAGACCTCGGCAATCTTCTTCCGATGGAAATTTTCCGCCTCCTGCTCCAGTGCCTCGGGGTTCAGCATCCGGTTCTTGGCGTCGGAAATCGCCGCCTGCACCTGATTGGGCGGATACTGCTTCTCATCGAGGTTCATTTCCTTCAAGCACTGCTTGACGACGGTCTTTGCGTCCGAGGCGTCGTAGATAACGAAATTCTTGTTGTATCCGTCCAACGCGTCGATTTCGAAACGCAAAAGCCGCGCACAGAACGAATGGAACGTGCTGAGCCATATCTCCTTCGCCGTATCCCCCACAAGCCGGTTCACGCGTTCCTTCATTTCCGCCGCGGCCTTGTTCGTGAATGTGATTGCGAGAATCCGATACGGCTGCACGCCATGCGCCAAAAGATTTGCTATGCGGCAGGTCAGGACCTTCGTTTTTCCCGATCCCGCGCCCGCCATAATGAGCAGCGGCCCCGAGAAATGCTCGACAGCCTTGCGCTGCATCGGATTCAATTGATCCATAATCGCGTCCAAAACTTTTTTCTCCTTTTTCATAAAGAAAAGGCCGCCCCAAGCATAGGGGGCAGCCTTTTCAGGAATCACTTCTTCGCCATGCGCTTTACAGCCTCTGTCAATGGCGGTATGATCTGTTTTTTGCGTGACATGACGCCCGGAAGGTAGATCGAATCCCCTGACGCGTCTTTCATGAACGCCTGCCCGATCAGGGTCTTCGGCGAGCCCACATAGAGGAGCTCCGTGCTCTCCTGCAGGATGTCCGTGACCATCAGCAGGCACATATCGAAATTGTCCGTCTCGCAAATGGCCTGCATACTCTCCAAAAGCTCAGGCTTCAGCTTCAAGGCCTCGTCGGTGTCCATGACGGAAATCTGGCTAACCAGAATCCGGTAATCGCCGATCTGGAATTCCTTCATATCGTTTTTCGCGATTTCCGCCGGCTTCATGTCACTGATACTGGCGCCCGCCTTGAGAAGCGCCATGCCGTAC
>JAEEGL010455118.1_pt1 | contig 13010 bp, 10 predicted proteins | sample 9134231 | NCBI WGS metagenome assembly JAEEGL01 (sample SAMN16246548, study PRJNA631951) | gut metagenome | biome: gut microbiome; feature: rumen; material: fiber-attached | host: Bos | place: Iran: Karaj | collected 2018-10 | reverse complement strand
CTATCGGTCAGGGCATCGAGTGGGGCGGACTCCTTGGTGATGGAAAAGAAAAGGTTGAGTTCTGGCACGGAAATTACCCAGTAGCTGACAAGCTTACATACCAGACAGCACAGCCAGATAGCTTTGTTGGGGGTGATGTTTACTCGGGTCCTAAGTTCGCTATCGACGCTATCGAGGCTGGTAAGTGCGCTGCAGATTCTCTTCACAGATTCGTACAGCCAGGCTGCTCTATGACAATCGGTAAGAACCGTCGTGACTTTATTGAGCTTGACAAAGACAACATTCTTGTGGAAGAATATGACACAGCAGGACGCAATGAGCCTGCTATCGATACAAGCATTGATATGAAGACTTCATTCAGAGATGCTCACCTTACACTTACAGAGGAGCAGGTAAAGGCTGAGGCCAGCCGTTGCTTAAAGTGTGGTGCATCAGTAGTTGATGAGAATAAGTGTATTGGATGTGGTGTCTGCACAACAAAGTGCGCCTTTGACGCAATCAAGCTACACAGAACTCACCCAGAGTGCACACACATGGTACCTTCTGAAGACAAGTTCAAGCATATCGGTGCCTACGCACTTAAGCGTGCTGCAAAGATCGCATTCTCTAAGAAGAGCGAGGCTGAGAAGCAGGCGGAGCGCGAGCACAAGGCGTATAAGAAGGCAAATAAATAGTCTTCAGGCCTTTGATTAGCCAGATATATACAAAACTTACACAACCTTGGCAAGCGCGAGCAGGGGATACCGTGCCGAGCGAGGGAGGACCTACGCCGGCGGGAGGACCCTCGCGAGAGTGCGGAGGGTGCCCTGCGGGAGCTTGATAGATTAGATTTGTTTTGTATATATATGGCGTCTTAGAGTTAGAGAGGAAGTATAAATAATGCACGAATTAGGGATTGTATTTCATGTAGCCAAGCAGGTAGAGGAGGTTGCTCAGGAGAACGGTGCTGAGCACATCAACGAGGTTATTCTCTCAATCGGAGAGGTGTCCACAGTTATTCCAGATTATCTTATTGATTGCTGGGCTTGGAATGCAAAAAAATATCCAAGACTTGATGGTAGTAAACTCACCTGTGAGACAATCAAGGCAGTGACTTTCTGTGAGGATTGCAAGCAGGAGTATGAGACAGTTGCCTATGGTAAGACCTGTCCACACTGTGGAGGCGGCAATACCTATCTGGTTGCTGGAAATGAAGTTATACTTAAGGAAGTTATAGCGGATTAATTTATTACAGAACAGTAAAAATCCTCGGGTGGCTGAAGATAGCCCCAAGGTGGCGCAAGACAGCGCTGCCTTGGGGCTTTTGACGATCATGTTCTGGAATTAGCACTTGCATCGAATTGTGATTATATCGTTACATATAATCTAAAAGATTTTAAGCATGCAGAAAATCTTGGTATTAGGGCCATTACACCAGGCGAATTCATAAAAATGTTAAGTAAGGAGGATTAAACCATGAGTACATTAAGCATTAGAATACCAAATTCTGTTCATGAAGCTGTAAAAGATTTTGCTGCAGAGGATAATGTTTCAATCAATCAATTTATATCCTCCGCAATAATGGAAAAAATCACTGCATTAGAAACTGAGAATTATTTATCCAAACGTGCTGAAAAGGCTGATAAGAATGCAATGAAAACAATGCTTGATTTAGTACCAGATATACCTGCTAACAATTTTGATAAATAAGTAATAGCAAAGACTTCATGTAGTGTGGTGCTGTCTTTTGTTCATTCTGAAACCCAAGAAAAAGCACCGCGGAAATAACATCTTTAATGATAATATCAACCCTTTCACAAAATGAACAAAGCTTTTTTGTATTATGAGATAGCACCGCGGAAATCGTTTAGTGAAAGGGTTGACAGGAATGACGCGAAGGACGAGAATTAACCAGACCAGACCAGACCAGACCAGACCAGACCAGATAGGATATTTCTGCGTACAATTGAAAATGTGATTTTAAAGCTCATAGGGCAAACTGTGATTAAAAGTTTGTCCGGTGAGCTTTTTTTGATGTTGAATATTAAATCAGATAGGAGGTAAAGAGCAATATGAAGAGAGTGAATCATGGATTAGCTATTATGATGTCACTGCTGCTTTTCATCACTGGCTTTAGAGTTTGCATGATTGCAAATGCTGAAGAAACAGATGGGGCGGTAGGCACAGAAGTTAATCAAGAAAAAATGGCAGATGAAGGGGCTGCAGAGGAAACTGTAAAAGTGTTTATAGATGATGGGCTTTTGACGGAGGGAATCAGTGAGACTACTGAGGAGACTAAAACTGTAGAGGAGCCTGAGGCTCTTGAAAAGCCAGACTCAGTAGAAAAGACCGATTCAATAGAAGAATCTGAAGCACCTAAAGAGACAGAATCTACAGAAAAGTCAGCATCTACAGAAGCGCCTGTGGAAAAAGAGACGGTAGATATTTCAGATGACAAAACATCAACAGATGAGACTGCTATAGACCCTACTAGGGATGAGACAGCTGAGTTAACAGAGGATGAGGCTGAAAAAAAGGAAATTCAAAAAGACCAAAAGACTATATCAGTTGATGTCACATTCAAGGTAGTAAATGGCTCTTGGGATGATGGAACCACTGCTGACAAAATCGTGACCATTACTGGCAAGGATGGAGAGGAACTTAAGCTGACAGCAGACCAGATTCCAGAAGTAGGAAGCAAGCCAGCTGATGATAGCTACAAGTCAGGCAGCTGGGATAAGACACCTAGTATTGAGGAGTCACTTACAGAAGCAACTACATATATCTACACATATTCACAAAAACAAAAAGCAGTTGTAGTAAAAGCTCCAGAGGCTAAGACACTTTATTATATAAGTGAAGCTCAGTAACTCGCAATTAAGTATAGAAGTGTTAGTAAAAATTGAATATAAGGGAAAGGAGGAAAAAGTAATTAATGAAAGTAAAGTTCAAGCGATGTCTAGGCTTCTTTCTCAGCCTAGTGCTGACGCTGGGAATGGCACTGGGACCAATACCAGGTATTACCATGACAGCCCTTGCGGATGGGACGACAATCAAAGTGGGCGATTACATCCGAATGGGCGCATATAATGGTTACGATGTGGACTGGTTCTGTGCCAAAATCAATGGAACCGGCACTATGATGCTGAGTAAGTATGTCATAACGAACACAAGATTCGGAGCAAATGCAACCTATAGAACAAGCGACATACACAACTATCTCGATGGAGGAACCTTTGCAACGGATTTGGGTCTGACTCTTAATGAGCTTAGCCTAGTAAAAACGGTGAATCTCTCTGGTAGTAACGGAGACGGCACTGACAGATTTATTATTCCTGCTTATGGAAATAATGAGCTGAATAAAGGTACAGGTGGTACATATATTACACAGACAGGGTATATTAATAATCCGAATTCAATTGCATCTATTTTTTGGCTGAGAACACCGAGAGATGGTAGCAATGCCAGAGTTGTCAGATCCATAGATAGCTCAGTAGTTGCCCGTTATAGTGGAGCTGTCTACGGGGGACGTGGGCTCAGGCCTATGTTCTATTTGGATACAGAAGCTTTCAAGACTTTACCTCACACCGGTTCTGGTACAGAAGCCGACCCTTATGTATTTGAAGACAGATACAGCATCAACTCAAATATTCCAACTGGCTGTACTGTTTCAGTATCTGGGAAGCAAGATGGCACGGTCATCTATAAAGGTACGTTTAAGGGAACCCAACACAATAAACTGGTAAAAGGCATTGATGTAAGCCTTGCTCCACAACTTCAATCTGGCTATGTGCTAGGCGAGCTTTCAGCTAGTAAAAAACTGAGTGACAATGTGGATGCTCCTTTTACTCCGCTGAGTGGAACCGATGGCATGAGTGGAGAAAAGTTTACAAATCTGGTAGATAAAAGAACAGACACTAAATGGTGCCTTAATTTTAATTCATCTAATCCACCTTATGTCATAATTAGAGCCGCTAATATGATGACAATGACGGGGTATAGTCTTACTACTGCCAATGATACTGCAAGCTATAGTGGACGTAACTGGAAGAACTGGGTAATTTATGGTGCAAACTTTGCTTCAGATTCTGAGGCTACGAAAGATTCGGATAAATGGACAGAGGTAGTATCGGTATCTAATGATACAAAACTTGGTGCAGCAGATTATACAAAGTATGACTATTCAGTAACTTCAACAACTCCGTATCAATATTATAAAATCGAAGTTACAGGAAGTAAGGGCGCTGACCTTATTCAGATGTCAGAGTTCAGCCTGAGGGGAACTTCTTATGAGAAGATTAATCTCACTGAGAGTGGAGATGGGTACACCTATACGATGCCTGTAGCTAATATGGAGATTAATTCTACACTATTAGGTACAGTGCACTTTGTGAAAAAGGACATCACTGATAGTTGGAACACCGTAGAGAGTGACAGATTCTCTGGTGATACCTACACCTTGTCAAAGGCAATCGTAGAAAAGTATAGTACGGATAAGTATATATTCAAGGGTTATAGTACGTCCTTTTCTGACACTGGCAAATGTAATGAAGCATCAGAAGGACAGACTATCAATCTTGGAACAGGCAGCAGAAACGTATATCTATACTACGAGTTGGCTGGATATGACCTGAATCTATACCAGGATATTGGCGGAACAGAGATTTATAAAACCGTAACTGTGCCGTATGGAACTTCTCTAGCAAGCTTCGCTGAGGAGAAGCCTGTAGTCCAGGCTCACGATACCTTTGCAGGTTGGTCTACAGAGAAAAATCAGTCTACATTTAACGAAAGAATGCTAGTGGACTGGACTAATAAGACCATGGCAGATAGTGCCATGAACTTCTATCCAATCTGGGTACATGACAAGGTAAAAGTTCAGCTGAAAGCAGGATATGATGGAGCTTCAAGTATTGAACCATCAGAGGTTGACTTGGGCACTAAGATCACAACGGCCAGTCAGGAGATAACCCGTGATGGTTATACTCTGGACGGTTGGTATACCGAAAAGGGAACCAAGTGGGATGACACTTGGAACATTACGCCTGAATACTGTGATAAGGATGCAGAAGGAAATGATATAGTAAAAACAGACGATACCCAAAAGTACAATTACTATACCTTGACTTTGACAGCTCATTGGAGTCCTAAGACTGTAGATGTAGTCTATAAACTGGGCGAGCATTCCAAGAGTGGAGCTACAGCCCCGGCTAATGGAAGCGTAGCAATGGGTAGCACCACGACTCTTGCCTCCGCTACTGGTTTAGCTGCAGATGCATATTTATTCACAGGCTGGAAGGATAGCAAAGGAAATATCCACAGCGACGGCGGTAGCTTTACTTTCAATGACTTTAGTGTAGTTGGAAACGATGGAAAGATTACACTTACTGCTCAATATGTGGAAAAGGCTAAGGTTAAACTGTTTTTTGATACACAGGGTGGTACAGCAATAAATCCAATCACCGAATATGTAGATGCTACAATCAGTTTGGGCAGCTATACAACCACACGTACAGGTTATACCTTTGATAAGTGGAGCATTGGAGATGCAACTTATAGTGCTGACGCTAGCTACACAATCCCAAGCAGTGGAAGTGAAATAGTAACTTTGACTGCACATTGGAAAGTGAATAAGTATACCCTTACCTTTGACAGTATGGGTGGCACAGCTATAGCTTCTATTACACAGAACTATGATACAGCTGTTACAGCACCTACCGGCCCAACTAGAGAGCATTACGATTTCATGGGCTGGTACCCTGAACTTCCAGCTAAAATGCCTGCAGAGAATCTTACTCTTACAGCAATTTGGAAGCCGACCACATACACTGTGAAGTTTATGAATGGTGAAACTGAAGTTAGCACTGTCACTGATATTTATGGAGCAGCAGTGAATGCACCTGCTGATCCAACAAAGGAAGGCCATGCCTTTGGCGGATGGAAGGATAGCAGTGAGCAGATGGTGACATTTCCGGTATATGTGACTGGAAATGCTACTTACAATGCAGTATGGAAACCTGCAGTAAGCTACCAGGTTACATTCAAGGTAGTGAATGGTAAGTGGGATGACGACACAGATGCAGATAAGATTGTAACCTTCAATGGATATGAGGGTGACACATGGAAATTGCTGGCAAGTCAGATTCCTAAGGTCGGCACAAAGCCTGCTAGTACTTTCAAAGAAGGAAGCTGGGATGTTACACCGAACACAGCTACAGCAATCAGTGAAGCTAAGACCTATACATACACTTATGCTCAGAAGGACAGCATTTCCGCTACAGTAACCTTCAAGGTTAGTGGTGGAGCATGGAATGATGATATCACCGCGGACAAGATTGTGACTTTGACTGGCTACGAAGGGGATACTCTTGAATTGACGGCAGCGCAGATTCCTGAAGCTGGTGCAAAGCCTGATGATAGTCACACTGAAGGAGCTTGGGCAGAGACACCAGTTCCAAATACAGTTGTTACTGAGAACATAACTTATTACTACGTATATGAAGCAAAGTCTCAAACTGAAATAAACGAAGCAATAGAAATAATTAACACACTGAAACCTGCAGACCAAGTGACTGCAGCTGATAAGACCGCCATCGAGGCAGCAAGAGCAGCTTATGATGAACTTACATCAGAGCAGAAGCAGGCGATTCCTGCAGATACATTGAAGAAGCTAACAGATGCTGAAGAAGTGCTGCCTTTGGCTATAGTAAACGAAAGTATAGATGCTATTGACGTTGATAAGGTAACAAGTTCTGACAAGACAGATATAGAAGCAGCAAGAGCAGCTTTTAATGCCCTGACACTAGAACAGAAGGAGAAGATATCTTCTGATAAACTTGATAAGTTGATGGCTGCTGAGGCAGCACTTGAGGCTGCAACAGTAAGCGATACAATCGACGAATTGCCATTAGCAAACGAAGTGACCACAGCGAACAAGGACGCTATCGAAGCAGCAAGAGCAGCATACGATACGCTAAGCGATGCACAGAAAGAAAAGATTTCAGCTGATATCCTTTCAAAGCTTGAAGTATGTGAACTAGCACTTGCTATAGCAGAACTTCCTGAAGCTACTACAGTAACTTCAAGTGACAAGACAGATATAGAAGCAGCAAGAGCAGCTTTTAATGCCCTGACACCAGCGCAGAAGGCAAATATTCCTGATACTGTACTTTCAAAGCTTAAGGCTTGTGAATTAGTAATTACTATTGCAGAGTTACCAGAGGCTAATGCTGTAACTACATCCCAAAAAACTGATATCGAAGCTGCACGGTCAACGTACAATGCTTTAGACGACGTGCAGAAAAATAAGATTAGCGCTGACGTTTTGTTGAAGCTCGAATTAGCAGAGACAGCACTTGCGATTGCTGAGCTTCCGGATGCAAATGAGGTGAAAGACTCTGATAAAACTGCCATTAGAGCAGCAAGTACAAAGTATAATGAACTCACAAACGAACAGAAAGCACAGGTTGGCGATGCAGCCAAGACAAAGTTAGAAGCTGTTGAAGCAGCTCTCAAGATTGCCGAGCTTCCAGAGGAAAACGCTGTAACAACTACAAACAAGGAAGCCATAGAAGCTGCAAGAGACGCTTATGACAAACTTTCTGATGCACAGAAAAATCAGGTAGGAGAAACACTTCAGTCAAAGCTTGAAGCTAATGAAGTAGCAATTGCTAAAAAGCTTATTGAGGCAATCCCTGAACCTAGCGAAATTACCACTGGTGATGCAGACAAAGTCGCTGCAGCAAAGACTGCTTACGACAAGCTAAGTGAATCTCAGCAAGCATCAATCAGTTCTACTCTGAAGAATAAACTGGCTGCTGACAAGGTAGCTCTCGCTATCGCTGAGCTTCCATCAACAGATGCTATGACAGGCTCAGAAGCTGATAAAGAAGCTATCGAAGCTGCAAGAGTGGCTTACAATGCTTTGACCTCAGAACAGAAGAGTTTGGTAGGCAATACCGCTAAGGCAAATCTTGAGTCAGCAGAAGCTAAATTAAAGGATGTAACTGACACAGCAATAGCTCAAACTGCTATAGATAAGCTCAATGCTCTACCTGCAGCAGCAGATATTACAACTTCAAATAAAGATGCTATTGAAGAAGCAAGAATGACATATGACAGATTGACTGATGACCAAAAGGCAAAGGTTTCTGCTGAAACCCTGAAGAAGTTGACTGATGCTGAAATCAAGCTTGCTATTAAAGAGGTTTCTGCTAAGCCTGAAAGCGATGTTACATATACCGGAAATACGATTCAGCTGATTAACACACCAACAACAGAACTTCCGGAAGGCTTACGCATGGTATATGCAGTGACCACAGAGAATGAAGCTCCAGCAGACAGTCTTTATACTGCAGACATTCCTGTAGGTACAGGTGCAGGAACCTACCATGTATGGTACAAAGTTGTAGATGCAGAGAATTATGATGTGACTGAGCCATCACATGTGACTGTCACAATTGAAAAGGGTAATTCATCACAATCAGATTCACCAACAAATACTTCCTCTGAAGAGAGTGGACTAATTTATTCAGGACATGCTCAGGAACTTGTAACAGCAGGTAAAGCAGAGGGCGGAACAATGGTTTATGCTCTTGGCGAAGACGGTCAGCATGCACCTGCAAATGAAAAGTTCACAGAAGAAATTCCTAAGGGAACTGAGGCTAAAACCTACTATGTATGGTATAAGGTAAAAGGCGATGCAAACCATTCGGATACTAATCCAGTATGCATTCCTGTTACAATAACTGCAGTGGATGTTAAAGCGGATACAATGATTGTGTCAGATGGAAAAGACACATCTGTAGGTACAGAAAAACCACAGGTCAGCGATGGTCTCAAAGAGCAGGCTGTATCATTGGCAACAAGTAGCAATAAAAAAGTCGTACTTAACCTTATAATCACACCACAAGGACAGGACGAAGTGTCTGATAGTGCTTACATTAAAACTGATGAACAGATGCACAGTAAGATAAAGGATCAGTACAAGGACGAAGGTTTAGTTTCTGTCGATGTTTTGGACATTTATATTGAAAAGTTTGTTGATGAAAATCAAGAAGCAAACGTTACAAAGACAGACAAAGTTATTGAAATTGGTATGGCATATGATTTCACTGGCAAGTATGATGTTGTAGTTGTAAGAGATCATGAAGGAAGTGTTCAGAACTTTACAGCATTGTCTTCAAGACCAGCTGCGGCAGATTACAGAGACGCAACATTCTTTGCAGATGTACCTAACAACAAGCTTTACATCTATTCAAACCTGTTCTCTAAATATGTAGTTGCATACTCTACAGTAGAGGGCAATGCAAGGCCAGCAGCTGTAGCCAGCAGCTCAAGTAGCTCATCAAGCGAGCCTACCACGGTCCCAGTATACAGACTGTTTAACAAGCTCACAGGCACACACTTCTATACAGCAAACAAGGTTGAGCGTGACCTCTTACTTGAACAGAATGCAAACGCAGGCTGGATAGATGAAGGCATAGCCTTCCAGACCGCAGTTACATCAAGCACTCCTGTATATCGTGTATTTGATGCGACTAAGGGCATCCACCTCTATACAGCAGATGCAGCAGCACGTGATGCTTATATAGCAAGCGGCTGTGCAGATGAAGGCATTGCTTGGTACGCTGCAGTTAGTGTAGGACGTAAAGTCTATAAGGTTTCAAATCCAAAGAATGGATATGTATTTTACACCATTTCAAAGGCTGAGGCAGATGGACTTGCAACTGCAGGCTTCACCAGTCAGGAGGCTGAGTTTGTAGTATATTAAAACTGAATTAAAAGCAAAAATCCTCGGGTGGCTGAAGCCCGAGGATTTTTTTGTGCATATTCAGTGAGAACATGCAGATATAGGGAGAAAATATATGAATGGTCCGAATGACCTAGGTATTAACTAATTAAAAGAAGCAACAGAGGTTGCAGAACAGATTCAAAAGAATCATGCTGGCACACCATCGTGCAAAACCACTGTATGGTCTCTGATAACCATAGTAGGTTCTTCTGAATTCATACCAGTTTTCAAAATCCTCTTGATTCTGACGGTTGGTAGAATTGTTATTTCCAAATGGTCCGTATGGGCCATAATTATTGTAAGGCCCGTAGGAACTGGAGTTATTGTAATTCTGGAAGGATGGACCGCCGTTTTGGCGCTCATCCATTATTCTATTATAGGCAGCCTGAATTTCCTTGAATTTTTCTTCAGCCTGGTCTTTATTTGGGTTGTTTATATTTGCATCTGGATGGTACTTTCTACTAAGTGTACGGTAGGCCTTTTTGATGTCATCATCTGATGCGCTACGGTCAACACCAAGTACCCTGTAAGGATCTATCATTTATTGCTTCTCCTTGCAATTTGCTTCTTTCTTTTTGCCCTTTAGCTGGAGATATTCGTATCTGGTCCAAACTCCTGAGTAAATAATATTTCTGAGAATATCTACATTATCAACTATCGGAAGTCTCTCAAAGGATTTAGCACATTCCGTCATAAGGGATGTGAGATTGATTTTTACAAAGCATTCAAACTCCTTTGGAGATTCTTTTTTCATAATGAGAAGAGGATTGTAATTGCCTCGCTTCTCATCTTTTTTTATGTCATCATAGGCATCAATAATATATATGAATTTGCCCATGTAATAACCCATACAGTGAAGAGTTTCACCCCAGTTGTCCTGCTTCCAGTTGAATATTTCACCAAGCATTTCGCCAGTGTAGCAGGAAACCTTTTCTAAATCTGTCTCCTTGTTGGCCTCGGCGTAGGAAAGCTTTTTAATGTATTCTTCAACCGCTGCTGTCTGACGTGGGTATTTCTCGGCAACTCTGTCGTACTCTTTTTTAATGGAGCTGGCTGCCAGGCCACAAAGCTTGGAATTGTCGTCAACGTAGTTATCCATCAGGCTATGATAGGAAAGGATAATGTCCATGTCTGCCGCGTAGGTGATTGCCTCACTAGCATAGCCATTTTTAGTTTTAATAGGATGAACAAGGCATCTGAAATTCTCGGATGAAATGTCAGGCTCGTAGAGACTCTGAAGCAAAATAGCCAGGAAGCACAGGTCGTAGTTTAGAAGGAGCTGAGCCTTCAGACCGGCATTTTTCCCGAGCTGTCTGCAAAGACCGCAATAGAAGCTCTGATATTTAATTTTATCCTCTTCAGATAGCTGACTGCGATCTACATTAATATATCCAAACAAATGCTACACCCTCTTAACAAACACTGTGTGACATTTACTGCAGGTAACTTCTATTTTGCCACGTCCTCTAGGTGCGCGAAGCTTTTGCTTACAGCTAGGACACTTGAAGATGGCATATACCTTTCTCTGATTAGCATCAAATTTCATTCTGGCAACCTTGTTCTTTATATTAGGAACAAGCTTTGAAAAGAAGGCTCTAATCTTAACAGTTTTTTGAAGAAACAACTGATTCTCGTTGTAACGCTTCTGATAATTCTTTGAAAGCATTCTCCAAATGCTGTAGGCCAAGCAAACCATAGATAGAAGATAAACTGTATTAGAATGTGTGAAGGTTGTAAGGAGCATAAGGATAAGTGCTACCCAGGTCACTGTGCGACCAAGTGCATCAACTCCTGTACGTCCTGCAAAAAACTGTGCCATTTTATATCTAAAATTGTTCATGGCCTTCCTCCGAACTGCTTTTGATAGAACACACAATATACTTTGTCACGGGCATCGTCAACAGTTTGGAAAGGTATTTAAGAAAACTTTAAGAATTGATTTAGAAAGGTTATTTGACAGGATAATCATAACATGTTAGACTGAACTAACTACAGTTAATAGTGTTGCACAGAAGTTTGAAATATGATAGTCTTTAGAGGTAGTGAGTTGCGTACAATCAATTCACTTTAGGTTCCAAATTTAGGAGGGGAAAAGCTTTGAGAACATTTGTAAATGAGTCATCTGAGAACTATTTGGAGACAATACTTGTCCTTAGCAAGAAGCTTCCAGTTGTTCGTTCAGTTGATATTGCTAATGAATTAAATTTTAAAAAATCATCAGTCAGTATAGCAATGAAGAATCTTCGTGAGAAGAATCACATTACAGTTACTGATGCTGGATATATTTATCTTACAGATGAGGGTAAGGAAATCGCCGAGATGATTTTCGAGCGACATGAGCTCATCACAGAGATTTTGGTTAAGCTTGGTGTAGATGAGGCAATTGCTTCTGAGGATGCTTGCAGAATTGAGCATGTTATCAGTAAGGAGAGCTTCAAGGCAGTTAGAGATTACGCCAAGGACAAGATTCTTAAATAAGAGACTAAATTAATTCCAGCCCAGCACTTTTGGGCTGGCTTTTTATGAATGTAGGTGTGATATGGATTTAGCAGTAAACAGCGGAGAACAGAGAGATTTAATAGTACAGCAGCTTAGAGAGGCGGGATGTCGCATCACAAAGCAGCGCCTTACAGTACTAGACATCATTTTAAATTCGGATCCATCCTGTGTTAAGGAGATTTACCGTGAAGCGGTAAAGGTGGACAAAAATATCGGAAGCGCCACCGTCTATCGCATGGTAAATACTCTTGAGGAAATCGGAGTTATCAACCGTAAAAATATGTATCAGGTTGATTGTTCTGTATGCGAGAATCACTGTCCCGATGAGGATTGTGACCCTAACTGCCCAGGTGGAAGTTGCCTTGCCTGCGAGACCAACGTGGTGGTGACCCTGGACGACGACAGCAAGATTGTGCTTAATCGTTCAGATTTACAGGAAATTTTATACGAAGGATTAAAGGCAAAAGGGCGTATTTCTGACCAGAAGATATCTAGACTTGCATTGTAAATTGGTGTATTATAAAAGGGCTGTCAAAATATTGGCAGCCCTTAGTTTGTTTTATTAGAAGAGGAGATATATCATGACTCAGTCACGTACACACAACTGTAATGAGCTCCGCCTTGCAGACGCTGGCAAGCAGGTTACATTAGTTGGTTGGTTCGAAAACATTAGAAAGGTGTCAAAGAATCTTGGATTCGTTATCCTTCGTGATTTCTATGGCACTACACAGATAGTTGT
>JAEEGL010128571.1_pt1 | contig 13010 bp, 10 predicted proteins | sample 9134231 | NCBI WGS metagenome assembly JAEEGL01 (sample SAMN16246548, study PRJNA631951) | gut metagenome | biome: gut microbiome; feature: rumen; material: fiber-attached | host: Bos | place: Iran: Karaj | collected 2018-10 | reverse complement strand
CAGCTATGCTGCGAAGGTAGCGCGGTCCTAAAACCGGTAGCGAACGAAGGCGCCGTGGAGGGAGCCGACAGGACGTCGGCGACCGTAACGGCGAGTCCTACCTTCCTTAAAAAAGCCTACTTTCCCTTTTGATACTTCTTCCACAACTCCTCCGTCGCCAGCGACATCTTAGTGACAGAAAAATCACTACCCTCAGGATAAACATACAGCGTATCATTAATAGTATTCAAATCTACGCAGTCGCCCTTTTTGCCAAGATAGTCGTATTCGATATGGACGGAATATTGCGAAGGAGCGTCAATTTTTACGGTGTAAGGTTCGTCGTTATAACTGCCGGTCAAAGTAAAGCCTGACATGTCGTGAGTTAGGGTGGCCATTCCTATATCAATGTAGCGGTCAGCATTCGGAAGGGCGTCGACCTGGGCCTGAAGGGAAATATCAGAGGTCCCATTATCATCTTCTAGGCGTACTTCGGAGCGTTCCCATTCGTACCAGTCAGGAATATGTGAAAATTCTGTCTGGCCGCCAACAGCCTGCAGCTCACCAAGCTCTGTCATTTCCCATTCTTTGCCACAGGCATTACAACGTACAACAGTACCACCAGAACTCATTTTATATTCAGTTTTGCATGCAGGGCATTTATACAAAATCTTATGAAGGCCTTTGGCTCTGTCTTTGTATGTAATGTGAATATTGTTTTCTTTCTGCCACTTAAAATCATCATATTCAAATTCTTTTCTTATGCCTTCGATGATTTGACTATAATCAAGGCGAGCCACTTCTTCTGCAGTAAAAAGACACTTCATTTCTGCCTGTGTTCCGCGAACCTTGTGATCAGGAAGATTGTAGAAAGGCGAGTTTACATGATGGCCGTGACAGATAAGTGTAACAACCGGAACTTTAAGAATCTTTGCAAGCTTACCCAAAGAATCAGGAAGGATAGCTGTAGTTCCGCAAAGAGAATAACGGGCCTCGGGATAAATAGCGGCAATATTGCCTCGGTCAATGACATGCTTTAACTGGCGGACAAGCGAAATATCATTTGTAAACTTGCGTTTGCAGATACAGCCTATAAAACGCAGAAGCCATTCGCGTTTCCAGAATCCGTCAATTGCTACAACATAATTAGCCCTGTGAGGAAAAATTGCTTTTGTTGCAACTTTAAAATCCATAAAGGCGTTATGATTGCACAAAAGAAGATACGGCGGCTTTATATTTTTCATGTTGATTTTTGTAAGTTTGTTTTTGTGCGCAAATACATCCGGAAAAGAAAGCAACCAGATAAGCGGTAAAAGATGCTGCTTCATTGGCAGCTTCTTCATATCAAAGCGTTTAACGTCGTCGAGCATAAAATTCTCCGTTAATTTATTATACCATACAATTACTAAGTTTGGTGATTATTCTTAAACATTGGCATTTTTGGCATTTTTCTGTTAAAATAGAATATTATGAAGCAAGCAATTTTTCATGTTGATAACACAGAAGGTGTTGTTGATTTTGCAAAGTTTCTCTCTGGCATGGGCTGGACTATTCTTAGCGCAAACAGGACAGAAGAACTTCTTAGAAAATCAAAAATCCCTGTTATAAAAGAACCTGCTCTTGCAGAAAGCAATCTTTATTTACATGACACATCGGGACTCATTCAGAGAATCATGTCTTCGACTTTTATTGATGAACCAAATTCTCCGGTAAATCAGTCGGCAGGCAATATTGGAATTATCTGCATGAATGTGTACCCTACCCTTCACAACATCAATTCCGAAAAAAAATTCAAAGCTGTTACAAGACCTTTTAACTTTTTTGTTTCGACAATTCTTCGTAATGCATTTTTAAATTATGAAAACGTTATGATTCTTTGTGATCCTGCAGATTATAAGGAAGCAATGATTCAGCTCAGGACAGATAACATCAGCAAAGAATTCAGAATCTATCTTGCAGCAAAAGCACTCAACCTTGTCTCTGCATTTGACGGTGGAATTGCGAGCTCAATTCTTATGAACAATCCGGATGACATTCAGGAAAGTTTCTTGAACTATCTGACTTATCCTTTTGAAAAACAATACACACTTTCCAAAGGTGCAAACCAGCATCAAAGTTCATGTCTCTACAGATTCCCTGGAGGAACAGGAACTGTAGGCTCTCTTCAAAAGCAGCAGGGCAAGGAACTAGGCTACAATACAATTTCGGATATTTCGTTTGCATGGGAACAAATCTGTATGCTTTCGCTTAACCTTAAAAATCAGTTTTCGGTAAAGAGTACAAACTGCGACGGCTACAAATTTGAAACTCAGTTTACTCCGCTTACAGGAACAGTATTTACTATTGTTGTAAATTATAAATCAATTCTTGGCGCAAGCATTTCTTCGAGCACTCTTAATTCATTTAAAAATTCATATACTTATGATATTGAAAATGTAAAGCGTGCAGTTCTTGCAAGCAGCGCTGTAATTGATGAAGCAGCAGCCCAGGAAATTGTAAAAGGAAATTTTGCAGCAGTTGTTGCGCCTGCCTTTACTCAAGGTGCAAAAGATATTCTTTCTTCCGTTAAGAAAATGGAGCTTATTCAGATTTCACGACTTACAGCTTCTGATTATGAAATGGAACTTATTAACGGAGGTCTTTTGTTCCAGTCAAAGGACAAGGTTTTATTTGATCACTGGGATGTTAAAACAAAAACACGACCGGGACAGGTTCTTGCAGATCAGATGGCATTTGGAACAATTCTTTCTATGGGTTCCAGAACTTATTCTGCTGTACTCATAAAAGACAATACTGTTGTTGGAATTTCGCAGGCATGTAAATCTTCTGTTCGTGCAGTTGATGCTGCTCTTTCTGATGCGCTTCTTCACAAAGAACAAAACCCTGAAAACGCTCAGTTGAATCTTGCCGATGTTCTTGTATGCGATACTGCTACACCATTGTGTGATTCAATCAGACAGCTTGCAGACCTTGGACTTAAAGCAATCATCCAGCCAGGTGGCTCTCAAAATGATGAAGAATTTATAAATTTTTGTAATGACCACCTGATTTCTATGATTTTTACCAATATGCCGCACATAAGTTACTGATTTTTTTCTTATTTTACGGTAAACTACTCTTCAATATAGAAAAAGAAGGCTATTATGATTTATCAGTTAGGACAATATCTTCAACAATTCTGGGGTCCCGCCCGACTCCTTTCATCTTATGCAGTTCTTATTGCTGTAGCACTTTACACCGGATATTTTGCCGCGTACAAATTAATCCCTAAATTTTTTGATAAGCTTCCTCATGACAGAGGCCGTGAGTTTACATTAAAAGACAATGCCGAAGCAGCCAAAGGAAAACCTACAGGCGCCGGTATAGTTTTCATTACCATATTTGTTGTCATCTCTTTTCTGCTTGTACCTATGAGCTGGGTTCGCGCATCAATTCTTATTCTTACATGGCTTACAATGCTTACAGGATATCTTGATGACCGCAGCATTACTTCGTGGGGTGAATACCTTAAAGGTGCACTCGATCTGCTTTTGAGTGTAGCCGCTTCTTTTGTTTTATACTTTGGATTAAAGAATGTTTCGACAGACGGCATTGTACGATTCTGGCTTCCGTTTACTTCTAACCTGATTGCAGTTAATCCTGTTGTATACATCATTCTTTGTACAATAATGATCTGGGCATCTATTAATACTACAAACTGTACAGACGGTGTTGACGGACTTTCTGCAACTCTTGTTCTGATTGCGCTTTTGACACTTGGTGCAGTTTTCTACTTTGTACTTGGTCACATAGATATTTCGGCATACCTGCTGCTTCCACACCTTCCTGCGGGTGCAAACTGGGCTATCATGCTTTTTGCTATGGCAGGAGTTGTAATGGGATATCTGTGGCTCAACGCTTTTCCAAGCAAATGTCTTATGGGCGATGCCGGAAGCCGCGCACTTGGATTTTTTATTGGCGTATGTGTAATGATAAGCGGAAACCCATTCCTTATTCTTGCAACAAGTTCAATCATTTTTGTAAATGGTGGAATGGGCCTCTTAAAAGTTGCACTGCTCCGCTTCTTTAAAATCAAGATTTTTGAAAATATAAGATTCCCGCTTCATGACCACATGAGAAAAAACAGAGGCTGGTCACCAACACAGGTTCTTATAAAATTCATGATTATGCAGATTCTTATTACCTGCGCAATGCTTGGAATATTCTTTAAGATTCGTTAAAAAAATCTATAAGTGTCTGAGCATCTTTTATAAGATTGTCAATTATACAATATTCATTTGGCTGGTGCGCCTGATCGTCGAGGGTGCTCCAGACAACTGCGTCTATTCCTTCGCGGCGAAGTTCGGCTCCTACTGTGCCGCCACCAATTCCAATGAATCTTGCATCTATACTGTGCACCTTTTTTATTGCAGCAGCAAGTTTTTGTGCAACAGGAGCAGTTTGAGCAGTTGCAGGACTTTCTGATTTTTGAGGAGTTGTATATTCAATTTTTACTCCATATTGAGACTCAACTTCGCGGCAACATCTGTCTACCTGCTCAAGAACTTCATTAAGGGAATAACATGGAAGAATCCTGCAATCCATGCAGAAGGTGTCTTCACCAGGAATTATATTTATGCTGTCGACATTCTTTTCGCGTTTAGTTGGCTGGAAGGTTGAATAATCAGGTTCAAAAAGCTGATCTTTTTTATTAAAAATATTTTCAAGTTCATGAAGCTCTAAAGAAAGGGCGCAGGCTGCAAGGCATGCATTTGCACCGTTATCCGGACGACTACCGTGAGTCTGTTTTCCAATTACATGAACCTTAAGCCACAAAAGATTTTTTTCTGCAATTTCAATTGTGCGACCATAGCTGTCTCCACCATCCGGAATTAAAACAAGGTCAGATTTGTGGAAAAGATCTGTATTTTTTAAAAGCCATTTTACTCCGTATTCACTGCCGTTTTCTTCATCTGCAGCAAAAAGGAGTTTTACTGTATGCGCCGGAATAATGTTATTTTTAAGATAATAAAGCCCCGCAAACACAGCAGAACAAAGTCCCTGCTGATTATCTTCTACACCTCGTCCAAAAAGTTTTCCGTCTTTTTCTACTACCTTCCACGGATCTGTATTCCACAACGTAATGTCACCTACAGGCACAACATCTATATGTGCCATAACCCAGACTCTCTGACGTTCATCTTTTCCCGGGATTGTAACTACAAGAGAAGGACGACTGCCGGAACTTACACGTGAATCTGGTGCTTCAAAGCGTTCAAGCTGGTCAAAACCATTTTTCTTTAACCACGCCTCAAGCGCGTCACATTTTTTTGTTTCGCCGTCGCCACCGCCTTCTGGTGCAATTGCAGGAATGCTGGTAAGGAGGGTTTGAAGAGCTATAATGTCCCTTCGCGAGTTATCTAAAAAATCTTTTGGTGTCATTATTTATATACTTCCCAGGTTGTTTTTACAAGAGTATCTACGTCGCTGTACTTTGGTTCCCAGCCAAGGAGTTCTTTTGCGCGTTTTGAAGTTGCATAAAGACAAGCAGGATCTCCAGGACGGCGTTCAACATCCTGCGAAGGAATAGTTTTGCCAGTAATTTTTCTTGCGGCATCGATAATTTCTTTTACAGTTGTTCCTTTTTCGGTACCAAGGTTTACTGTAAGACTCTTGTCATTCTTTGTAATGTAATCAAGTGCCATAACATGTGCACGTGCAAGATCTGTTACATGAACATAATCGCGGATACATGTTCCGTCACGTGTGTCATAATCTGTTCCAAAAACCTTCATTTCATCTTTCATGCCGGCTGCTACTTCCATAACGCGTGGCAAAAGATTTGCAGGATTCTGTTCAAGTCCGCGGATTTCTCCATCTGGATCATAACCTGCTGCATTAAAATATCTGAGGGCTGCAAAACGCATTCCTTTAAGCTTGTCATACCAGCTCATAAAACGTTCAATTTCGAGCTTTGTAAATCCGTAGTAGTTTTCCGGATTCTTTGGATGATCTTCATCAATTGGAAGATATTCAGGTGCACCAAATACTGCTGCAGAAGAACTGAAAATCATTTTCTTACAGCCATATTTTACAGCTGCATTCATAATGTTTATTGTTCCTGTTATGTTGTTTACACTATATTTTTCGGGCAGAATCATACTTTCGCCGGCAGCCTTAAAAGCAGCAAGATGAACAAAAGCGTCAAAGCCCTGTGAAAAGGCAGCATCAAGATCTGCTGGAATCAGAATATTTCCATAAATAAATCCATTCTTTGGAAACAAGTTGCAGCGCAGTCCGCTCGAAAGATTATCAAAAACAGTTACTTCGTGACCTGCTTTCATCATTTCTTTTACAACGTGACTTCCAATATATCCGGCACCACCAATTACTAAAACTTTCATATTATTCCTCCATTCCCTGCGGGCCCTGAGCCTGTCGAAGGGTTATATATGCATATCTTTCTTCATATTCTTCATAATAAGGGTCAATGTAAACCCAAATCTGCTTTTCTGTATTCCCGTCAGCTTCTTCATATTCATGCGGAATGAGCATATCAAGATTTTCGCCAAACTGAATTGTTATTGCAGCAGAGTCAGCTTCTTTTAAGGCATCCTCAGCCCACTGCGGATACTCCTCTCCAAAGCCCTTGTACTGCCAGTCTAAAAAAAGCGGAGGTTCTTCAAAAACATCATCAGAACTTCCAGTCCTACCGGCACCTGTACTTGCACAACTAATGAAAAATAAACTGACTAAAAAAAGTAAAACTGTTTTTTTCACGCTTATATTATACATCATACAAAAAAAAGTATAAAGGATAAAAAAAATGACAATATAGTATATGTATGGTACAATTTTAAGAAAATATTATAGAAAGAATTACAACAACGGAGAAATGTTTCGATGAAAAAAATCGTTTTACTCAGTCTTATACTTTGTTTTATGCTCACAGCCTGCAAAAACTTTTTGAATGCCGGTAAAGTAAAAGATGAAATTACCGCAATGATTGATTACAACAACGCCCCCGCCTACACAATCCTTGTAGAAGCTGAAAGAGCAAGTGGAGCACTTCTTAAACCAATCACAGGTGAATTAAAGAAAAAGGCAACTGATGTTTTCCCTGTTAAGTTTGAACCAAACGAAGGTTACAAATTCTATAAATGGGTAGCCTTTTGTAAAGATCCTCTAGGCGAAAACGACAGCATTTCTAATTACATTGAATTTGAAGACGAAACAAGCCTTGAAACAAACGTTACCTTTAAGAAAGGACTTAAAAATATAGTAATCCGCCCGGTATGCCCCGCAATTCCAGAAGTGCAGGTTGAAATTGACGGAGACAACGGAAATTTTTCACCATCTAAAGGTGTTTACACTAAAAAGGCAGGAAGTGTTACCTCTGTGATTTTTGATGCAGACCCTTCCTTTGCGTTTATTCAATGGAAGATTATTGACAAAACGACAGGTTCAGAAATCCCTAACGGAAAATATCTCCTGCTCGAAAATCCAACTGAATCAAGAACCTCTTTTGAAATTGTCGACACCCCAGCCATTGACAGTGACATTAAGCTTCTTTTGCAGCCGGTTACAATGGAACGTCCAGAAGTTCTTTCATGGTGGCCAGATACAAAAGGCGACCGTGCCACAAAGGATGCTTCAATTCAAGTAGTCTTTGACCGGGAAATTGATGAGGACTCAATCTACTATACCGACAAAGAATTTGGTCAGATAAATGCCCCTGACAAAAACATTCACTGGTTTTACTCTTCCAAAAACGGAAGACCTTATGCCTATGAAGATCGTGATGAGGAAAATCCTATAAAAGTCTACAAGAATATTGTAATTAGATATGATGATGACCCAACGAGTAATATAAACCACTGCTACGGGGAACCAGTATTTGATAACCCAAGATCTATAACGCTTCCTGTAGACAGGTCTCTTAATGAGGATGATTTCCCAAAAGACTGGTCTTCAATTCTTGTATCTTTTGAAAAAGGATTCTTCTATTATGTAAAAATATCAGACGACCCTGAAATTAAAAAAACTGTAAAAATGTCACAGAGCAAGAGATGGATTTATGAAGTAAATAATGAAACTGATACAAAAGCACCTGTTTTAACTACATATACTGTTAAAACAAGTGCAACCGATGGAACTGTTATCCCAGCAAAGAATATACCAACAAACGATAAGCTAAATTATAGTAATATTACCAGTTATGATGGAAATACAGTTTTCTACACTAACACGATGTATGTAAATTTTGCTCTGAATGACGGACTTAATAGCATAGCAAAAACCTTTGAGATTTATTATAGAAAAGCATACGATGAATACTATAACAAGACAAATCAAACAGCATGGAATTCTAAAACTATTACTTACCATTCAACCGGAAAAAATGCTTCTTATACAGGTGAAATAAATTTTTTAAGTTCCGAATATGGATTTAGCGATGGATTGTATCAAATATATTTCAAGTTTACTGACGCCAGCGGAAACCCTCGTTATTATCCGGGCGATCCTTCAGCAGTTATTACAAATCCTCAACCACCAACAACAACCTTTAATATCTGCATAGACAACGGTACACATATATCTATGCCAGAACAGACTATTACTCAATATGAAGCGAAAATGGTTTTAAAACTTGCAAACAGTAACCAGATTTTACCGGGAGATTTAAAATCAATAACTGTTTATAACGGCACAACACTCCTAAAATCATTTGATAACACAGTAACTGTAGAACAACTTAATAGTGTCGAAATACCATTAAATTCATGGGAAACATACAACATAAATGTAAACTATGTTGATTACAAAAATAAAAAATCAACAAAGGAGTTTGCCTACACCACTCCAAAACCTACAATCACGCCTAAGCATCTTGATTTCACTAATGGCAATCTGTTTAGTGTACTTGATTTAGGATTATCTTCAATACCTGATCCGGAAACAGTAACCCTTTTAGTTACAGTTGAGAAATTAGATTCTAATAATAATTATGTACCTATAACTCCTTCTGCTGATGGAAAATATGAAATAAAACAGGGAAACGTATATCACATAGAAATTGATGGAAGAAAAAATGGTTCTTCTATAAACAGAATCTACAGAGAATATACAATGTTTACAAAACCAAAACCTCTTGATGTTCGTTTTACACCTGTTGTTAATTCGCATTCCGGAGATGTATACCAATGTAAGTTGTCTTATATAATTCCTAGAATTCCAAGTGAAAACAGCGGCATACGATACAAGGTAAATGGAGTAGAAACAAGTAACAACAAAGGAACTACGACTATAATATATATTTCAGGCAGCACACCAGAAGTAAGCCCATTTACAGTAGAAACCCTTCCTCCAGCCGGAATTAATTTTGAGTTAACTGATTCTTCTTCTTTTGTAGCCCCCCTTAATTTACAGTATTATGGAAAAACAAAAGAAGCAGTGATACAAAATAATACAGTAATGGCATTCAAAGTTCAACGTTATAATGCGGACTTGCCTTCTCCTAATCTGCCAGATACTGCTATTAATATTGTTTATAATGGCAATCTTCTTGCTGGTCCACAAGTGATTTCTTATAATAGTACCGACGATGTCACTATATCATTAGGAAATAACTCTATTCCTGTTGATACAAGCTTAAAGGCAAGTCAAGGAATGTATTTTGTAATTGAATCTGTAAAATACTCAACTCTCCGGTATATTGCCCGTGATGAATATGTTATCTGTCCAACTGCAGCAACTGCTGTATCAAATTTAGTTTATAACAAAGATAACAAAACCCTTACCTGGACAAATCCTCCGCAAGATGAATTTGCTACAATTAAGATTTATGCAGAATATAAACCAGTAGGTAGTGGTGTATATCAAAGACCGACGAAAGCACTCTTTGGAGAAATTTCAGACAAAAGCATTAACTCTTATGTATGCTCAAATATTCAGTCACTTGAACTATTTTCAAGCTTAAAATTTTCTGTAAATACAACAAATGCAGCCGGAACTGAAACAACAAAAGAAATTACAGTAAAATAGTCTTTTTCCTATTCCTCCCTCCCTCATTGCCTATAAGCCAATTATTTTGTATTATAGGCGTATGAGAAAGATTATTTTATTAACTAGTATTATTACTCTGGCAGCTGCTGTTTTGTTTACTTCATGCCAGACTTTGAAAGAGATTCCCGAAGATTTAACTGCACCTCAGATTTTGCAGAGAGGGCAGGCTTATGCAGATGCTTCTGATTACAAGAATGCCGAAGCCTGCTATCTTGCAACAATTGACCGCTATGGTGACAATACAGAGACTTACATTGAAGCAAAATATGAACTTGCACATCTTTATCTTAAGATGAAGAAATACGATAAGGCACGCACAGGTCTTGAAGAAATTCTTGAGATTTATGATTACGCTACACCGGGTTCTTTACCTGGCGCATACAAAAAGCTTGCTCAGGCAGATATGGATAAGCTTCCTAGTCGCTCGGTAGAAGAATAGCTTTAACCTTTATATCTTTGGATTCGGCCAGACCCATTACATAATCCTTTGAGTACTTTCCAAGTCCTCGTGGTTTTGGATGTGGTTCTGCGTCGCCAATAAGAATTATGCGTCTTGTAGAGAAAGGATTCCAGTTATAGAATTCTGTAGATGCATAAATTGCTTCGTAAACCGCTTCTGGAATATCACCGCCTTCTTTGCCGATAATTTTGAGTGCATTAAGATTTTTATTAAAGGCTGTAAGGTTATCTGTAAATGCATAGAATCTTACAGGCAGGCTTTTGTAATTAAAGTTGTCGCCATAATCACGATAGAAAAGCAGTCCGAATCTTACGTTCTTTGAAGATTCAAATTCCTTGAGCAAAGCAGGAAGCAGATCTTTTTTGAGCGTTTCAATATCATTTTTCATACTGCCTGTTGCGTCAATTGCAAATACAACATCAAGATTATTTTTATCACCGATATCATCAAAAACTTCGAGAATATCATCTACAATCGTTTCTGGACCTTTTGAATACACAATAAAATCAGACATTTCTTCGAACTTCTGACTTGCGGCAGGGTTATAATCATCTGTAAGGACAACCTCATGCTCAATAGGAGGATCTGGCGGAATTGGATTTGGCTTTGCACGGCGACGTGTCTCCAGATTAAACATAAAAGGACTGTCCATGTATTCACCGGTATAATCGGCATAAGGTTTTTCAAAAGTTCTGATGTTTATAAAAGTTCCGCGGCCAATTTCTACAATACCGTTACGGCTCCATTCATATCCATACTGAAGCTTTGACGGAATATAAATATGAAAAGCATCTCCAAGACCTTCTACTTTTTCTGTAGTAGAATCTATGAGGCTGTATTTTGCGCCTTCGGAAACAAGCTGTTTGCCGTCAAGATAACGGATTTCATCACCATTTATCGGATTATATTCAAGCGCGCGGTAAGCATAGTTGTCTGCCTTGCCTGTAGGATCGCGTGTAGTTTCTGTAAGAAGTACAGATTCAACGCCTTTAATTTTGCGTATATAAAGATGATAGCCTGTTACTTCGCCGTCATCATTTTTTTCTTCTACTAATTTTATATCATTTGCGGTAATGCGCATTGCATTCTGTTTTTCTGTGTAAATAATCTTTTGAGATTCCGAAGTTTCCTGTGCAAAAAGAGAAGCACCTGCACCTTCCATTCCGGCAAAAATCAGAAATAAAGAGAATCCGACTGTAGAAAGTTTTTTCAATAACATAGTTACTTATCGGCTTTTTGTTTGTTTATTATTAGCAGGGGCATAAAACTTGAAAAAATAGCATATTGGGGGTAAAATAATAGTATGAAAATTAAAACTTTTGCAATTATTTTAGCATTATTCGGTTTTTCGGCATCTTTGTTTGCCCAGCCTGTCACATATTCATTCTCCAGCTTTGGAGGAGGTCTTCCTTCTTCTGCGGCAAGAGTTTCTTTAGCAGCCGATAACGACACACAACAGAGAATCATCATTGAAGACGATGATGATGATTACAGCAGCAATAAAAGCAGCCGCTATAATGATGAGCCTACTGTTAGAAAAGGAAAATCTACAGGTCTTATCATCACTTACGTTGTTGTAGGTGTTGTTGTAGCAGCCGGTGTTGTTGTTGGAACATATTATCTTACAAACAGTTCTGCAGACTGCTGCGCAACTTTCTCTGAAAACTTCTGGGAAGGCTGTTCTGATGAATGCGGTGAATCATGCGGAGAAGTTTGTGCTGCTTCAATGGAAGAATCTATAAGCGAAGCTTGTTCTTCGGGCACTAAAATCTTTACAAACGGATTTAAGTTAATCCCGATTTATGTTCCATAAAAAAAATCTTTCTGCAATTTTTACTGCGGTAATTTTTTTCTCGATTACCTGTAATCAGGTATGGTCAGCTTCAAGGAATATTACTTCTTTGAAGCTTGATTTTTTACGCACAGAAGAAGTTATCAAGGATAATCAGACTACTTCTATGTCTGGAACAATTATTTATAATAAAAATCCTTTTATATTTATATTTATTCTCAAGACACCTGCCGAACAGACTTTGTATGTAAATGAGGAGAATGCGTTTCTTATAGATGGAGGCCTGGATTCAAAAAAAGGCATAACCGGCACTATTTATGATGTTGCCCAGAATAAAGAATTTCTTATGCAGACATGTGAGGATTTTCTAAACTGGTTTAAACCTGATTACGGATTAGCTGATTCTAATTTTAAAACCGCCGTAAGATGGACAGACGAAAACATGGTTGTAACTCAGTGGGACAGTTATAACTTTGAAGACCAGCCGCTCGACAAAGTTCTTGTGTGGTCTGATTCTCAGGGATGTTTTAAAAAACTAAAAATGTATTTAAGCGGCAACACCCTTGTTACAGAAACAAATCTTCTTGCTTTTGCGAACAGCAATGGCGACGCCTACCCTACAATAATTGAGTCGACTTCTTTTGAAGAAGATTCACCATTTATAAAAATGGAACTTAAACTTTCTAAGGTTTCGTTTGTACTGTCGCAGGAAGACAATCTTATAATAGAAACCCT
>JAEEGL015924839.1_pt1 | contig 13011 bp, 9 predicted proteins | sample 9134231 | NCBI WGS metagenome assembly JAEEGL01 (sample SAMN16246548, study PRJNA631951) | gut metagenome | biome: gut microbiome; feature: rumen; material: fiber-attached | host: Bos | place: Iran: Karaj | collected 2018-10 | reverse complement strand
TACGAGACCGAATACAAATATCTGAAGGCGGTCATAGAGGGCGGTCTTGAGAAGAAGCCCGACAATATACTGATCTATGCAACGAGTAACCGCAGGCATATCGTCAGAGAGAAGTTCTCCGACAAGGAAGACCGGGATGACGATCTTCATACGAACGACACGGTCTCCGAGAAGCTGTCACTCGCATACAGGTTCGGAGTATCGATATTCTTTGCAAAGCCCGGCAAGAAGGAGTTTGACAACATAGTCGTTACGCTTGCAAAAAGAGCCGGGATAGATATGGATGAAGAGGAACTGTTACTTGAAGCTAACAAGTGGGAACTTTCTCACGGAGGACTGTCCGGAAGGACCGCTCAGCAGTTTGTAGATAATCTTTTGGGCACAAGGTAGGAGGGACCATGGCAGTACGTACATTTGCCGCTATAGATGTCGGTTCATACGAGCTCGGGATGAAGATCTTCGAGTTCTCGAACAAGAACGGCATGAAAGAGATCGACAGTATCAGACATTCGATCGAGCTTGGTACCGACACGTATCAGAACGGTATCATCGACAGCGAACATATGGATGAGCTGTGCGATGTGCTGTCTGATTTTGCATCGATAATGCGATCCTATAAGGTCGACGATTACAAGGCCTACGGTACGAGTGCGATACGAGAGACGAAGAACACGATGATCGTGACCGAGCAGATAAAGCTTAGGACCGGGATCAGAGTAGAGCCGCTGTCCAATTCCGAGCAGAGGTTTTTGCACTACAAGGCTGCGGCGATAAAGGGATCGAAGTTTGACGATTACGTACGCGAAGGATGTGCGATAGTCGATATCGGTGGAGGCAGCATACAGATATCACTGTTCGATAACGATACCCTTGTAACGACCCAGAACATCCGTCTCGGAGTGCTCCGGACTCTGGATATGCTCGCCGCACTGCAGCCCAAGACAAGAGATATTGACGGCATTTTAAAAGAGCTTATAGATAACCAGCTTCAGGTGTTCAAAAAGCTCTATCTCAAGGGCCGCAACATCAAGAACCTGATACTGATCGACGATTATGTTTCGGTGATGCTCTATCATATAGATTCAAAGGACAGGTCGTTCTCAGCCGATAAGTTCAAGGAAGCATGCGGAAAGCTTGAGACGATGACGCCTCAGGATATCGCAAGGACATACGGTATAAATGAGGAAACGGTACCGCTCCTTCGACCTGCGGTAGCTTTAGTGTCACGTGTGATCAAGACAACAAAGGCCGAAAAGATATGGTCGCCGGGCGTATCGCTCTGCGACGGTATGGCATATGAATACGCCGAAAAGGAAAGGCTCGTACACTACAGCCATGATTTTGAAAACGACATAATCGCATGTGCGAAGGCGATGTCCAAGCGCTACCAGGGAAACAGCGACAGGAACGAGCTGATAGAAAAGATAGTCGTCGATCTGTTTGACAATACGCGCAAGATACACGGTATGGGAAAGCGCGACAAGCTGCTGCTTCGTATCGCGGCTCTCCTTAATGACTGCGGAAGATACATAAGCATCGAAGCGGGAGCTGAGTGCGGATACGATATCATAATGGCGACCGAGATGATCGGGCTGTCGCATGCGGAGCGTGAGATCGTTGCGAACATCGTCAGGTTCAACAAGATGCAGTTCAAGTATTATGAGGAGCTTGCATCCCAGTCACTCATAGACAGGACAAGCTATCTTAAGGTTGCAAAGCTCTCCGCGCTTTTCAGGATCGCGGACGGTATATGCAGGAGCTACCGCACGAAAGTCAATGACGTGAGATTTTCGGTAAAGGGAAGTGAACTTGTCATCAACGTATATACCGTGGATGACATTGATCTTGAGCAGGGATTTTTCTTCAGGAAGGCGTCACTCTTTGAGGAGGTCTTCTCGATCAGGCCTGTACTCCGGTACAAGAGACTGTGAGGTAATGATATGAAAGATTTTGATAACAGGGAATACTATGTGAACAGGGAGATATCGTGGCTGATGTTCGACGAGAGGGTTCTCGGCGAGGCAACGGACACGTCCAATCCGCTCATGGAGAGGCTCAAGTTTCTGTCGATCACGGCATCGAATCTTGATGAGTTCTTCATGGTAAGAGTGGCATCGCTTATCGACATGCAGCATGCCGGATACAGCAAGCGCGACATAGCAGGGATGACAGTTGACGAGCAGCTCCGCGCCGTATCAAAGAAAACGCATGAGCTCGTGGAGATGCAGTATTTCGTACTCATGCATACGCTCCTGCCGTTGATGGAAGCGGAGGGTATCAATCTTCTGACAAGGCATGAGGATCTGACGCGCGAGCAGGGAGAATACGTGGACAGGTATTTTGAGGAAGAGGTCTATCCCGTTCTCACACCGATGGCCGTTGATTCATCAAGGCCGTTCCCGCTCGTTCGAAACAGAACGCTTAACATCGGTGCCCTTATCGGAAAAAAAGGTGAGGATTCAAGGGATTTTGCAACGGTCCAGGTGCCGGGCGTGCTCGATCGTATAGTGGAGATCCCGTCGGAACAGGGCCACACGTTCATACTTCTTGAGGAAGTCATAGAGCGCAACATGCACAAGCTGTTCCTCAACTATGATGTTTACTGTGCATACCCGTACAGGATTATGAGAAATGCCGACCTGTCGATCGACGAGGAAGAGGCGGCCGACCTTCTTAAAGAGATAGAGAAGCAGGTCAAGAAGCGTCAGTGGGGCGAGGTCATAAGGCTCGAGGTAGCATCCGATATCGATCCCGGACTCATGGAGATACTAAAGAAAGAGCTTTCCGTGCGGCGCGACAACATATATCATATCGACGGACCGATCGATCTGACATTCCTGATGAAGATGTATTCGCTCGAAGGCTTCGAGAGCCTCAAGAAGGCAAATTACATTCCGAAGCCCGTGCCCGAGATCAACGACGGCGACGACATATTCGAGGCGATAAAATCACACGATATACTAATGCATCATCCGTACCAGACCTTCGATCCGGTCATAGGGTTCGTAAAGAGTGCGGCCAAGGATCCCGATGTTCTCGCGATAAAGCAGACGCTCTATCGTGTCAGCGGTAACTCGCCGATCATAGCGGCACTTGCCGAGGCGGCAGAGAACGGCAAGCAGGTCACGGTACTTGTTGAGCTTAAGGCACGTTTTGATGAGGAGCATAACATAGTATGGGCGCGTAAGCTTGAGAAGGCAGGATGCCATGTTATATACGGTCTTGTCGGACTCAAGACGCACTGCAAGATCACGCTCGTAGTCAGGCGTGAAGAGGACGGTATCAGAAGATATGTACATCTCGGTACCGGAAACTATAATGACTCGACAGCAAAGCTCTATACTGATGTGGGGCTGCTTACTTGTGCCGAGCAGATAGGTGAGGATGCGACCGCGGTGTTCAACATGCTGAGCGGTTACTCCGAGCCGCTTTACTGGAACAGGCTCTCGCTCGCACCGCTCTGGCTCAAGGACCGCTTCTTGCACCTCATTAACAGAGAAGCGGCAAACGCCAGGGAAGGTAAGAGATCGCACATAATCGCAAAGGTCAATTCTATTTGCGACAAGGAAGTGATAGAGGCTCTTTATGCCGCATCATGTGCGGGCGTCAAGATCGAGCTCATTGTCCGCGGTATATGCTCTCTTAAACCGGGGATCAAAGGGGTATCCGACAATATCACGGTCAGGAGTATAGTCGGAGATTTTCTCGAGCACAGCAGGATATTCTATTTTGAGAACGCCGGCAACAGTGAAGTGTACTGCGGATCAAGTGACTGGATGCCGCGTAATCTCCTGCGCCGGGTCGAGATATTATTCCCGATACTTGACGAGAAGCTCAAGGAGAGAGTAATTTATATACTCGAAACACTCCTTTCCGATACCGTCAAGGCAAGAGTGGAACTGCCGGACGGAACGTACGAGCGTATAGACAGGCGCGGCAGAGATCTTATCAGTGCGCAGAACGCGTTCTGTGAGTGGGCAAAGGATCTTGTCCGTACAAAGGATGAGGTTGAGAACAGCAGAGTGTTTATCCCGATAGACGGGACATGAACAATTGGAGGAGGAACAGGGTATGTTTGATAAGGAAGTCATCAATTGTTTTCTAGAAAACCAGAGTCAGCTGTTTGACGAGGATGTTGCGACTACGGAAACCGAGGCGCAGGATTTTCTCGAAGATGCAATGGCAGAGGTTGTGGACTCCATAGAGGAGGTCATTGAGTACTTCGATGAGATGGGTGTCGATACGGACGGAATGTCTGAAGAAGAGGTCGCAGCTCAGGCTGAGGTGTTCGCACTTCCGGACGGACGCTATCTTGTAGTTAATGCTTAATGCTGGCAGGAGGGGCCCGCGTAGCGGGAAGAACCTGTCTGCACGACGAGCCGCATCGACGTAGTCGATTTGCATCGGCGAGTCTCATATAACAGTTTCAGGAGAAAGAAAAAATGATCAGTGCAAATAATGTAACTTACCGTGTCGGTAAGAAGGCGCTCTTCGAGGACGTTAACATCAAGTTCACGGAGGGGAACTGCTACGGCCTTATCGGCGCGAACGGTGCGGGAAAATCAACATTCTTAAAGATCCTGTCGGGAGAGCTTGATACGACGAACGGAGAGATCGCGATCACTCCGGGACAGAGGCTCTCATTCCTCGAACAGGATCATTTCAAGTACGATCAGTATACCGTTATGGACACGGTCATCATGGGTAATCAGCATCTGTATGATGTAATGAAGGAAAAGGATGCGATATATGCCAAGGAGGATTTTTCGGACGAGGACGGTATAAGGGCAAGTGAGCTCGAGGCCGAGTTTGCCGAGATGGACGGATGGGAAGCTGAGTCGAATGCGGCGACTCTCCTGAACGGACTCGGTATCGAGACAGATCTTCATTACAGTCTTGTCGGAGATCTTGCAGGCCCTCAGAAGGTCAAGGTATTGCTTGCAAGAGCATTGTTCGGAAGCCCCGATATACTTCTTCTTGACGAGCCGACGAACCATCTTGATCTTGATGCGATCGAGTGGCTCGAAGAGTTCCTCATAAACTTTGACAATACGGTAATCGTTGTCAGCCATGACAGATATTTCCTCAACAAGGTTTGCACGCATACGGCGGATATCGACTACGGAAAGATCCAGCTCTATGCCGGCAACTATGACTTCTGGTATGAGTCGAGCCAGCTCCTTATCCAGCAGATGAAGGAAGCGAACAAGAAGAAGGAAGAGAAGATCAAGGAACTGCAGGAGTTCATCTCAAGGTTCTCCGCGAACGCGTCAAAGTCCAAGCAGGCTACGAGCCGTAAGAGGGCACTTGAAAAGATCGAGCTCGACACGATCAAGCCGTCAAGCAGAAAATACCCTTATATCGATTTTCGTCCTGACAGGGAGATAGGAAATGAGGTGCTCACGGTCGCGGGGATCAGCAAGACGATCGACGGAGTAAAGGTTCTTGACAATATATCTTTCATCCTCGGACATGATGATAAGGTCGCATTTGTCGGAACGAACGAGCTTGCAAAGACAACGCTCTTTAAGATACTGATGGGCGAGCTTGAGCCCGATGAGGGAACATACAAGTGGGGTGTCACGACTTCGCAGGCTTATTTCCCGAGGGATTACACTGAGGAGTTCGCGCACGATTATACGATAACCGACTGGCTGACCGGATACTCACCGGTCAAGGACGTGACATATGTCAGGGGATTTTTGGGACGTATGCTCTTCCCCGGCGAGGACGGTGTCAAGAAGATCAATATACTATCGGGAGGAGAGAAGGTAAGATGCCTCCTGTCAAAGATGATGATATCGGGAGCAAACATTCTGATACTTGATGAGCCGACGAACCATCTCGACATGGAATCGATAACGGCACTCAACAACGGACTGATCAAGTTCCCGGGCGTTATACTGTTCTCGTCCCATGACCATCAGTTCGTGCAGACAACGGCCAACCGTATCATGGAGCTGCTGCCTGACGGAACGCTCGTCGACAAGATCACGACATATGACGAATATCTCGCGAGCGATGAGATGGCAAGGAAGAGGTTCGTATACACGGCCAATAAGGAAGATGATGACAACTAAGATATTGTTTACTGATCTTGACGGAACGCTCCTTGATGATGCCAAGAACGTAAGTGACGAAGATCTTGCGACGATAAATGAGCTGATAGAGGCGCGTCACCGCTTCGCGATATGCACAGGAAGACCCTTGTACAGCGTAAAGATCGTAGCCCGTGAGCTCGGGCTGTACCGTGACGGCGTGTATCTTCTTGCATCAAACGGCGGTGTCGTCTATGACTGCAGCAGTGAAAAAGTCATAAGCGGCAGGACACTCGATCTTGAGACGGTTCGTTACCTGTTTGAAGAAGCACATGCGGAAAACCTGTCGATCCACACTTACACCGAAGACTACGTTGTAAGCGTACGTCCGACCGAAGAGATAAGGCAGTATTGCGAGCGTATCAAGATGCCGCATAAATTGCTTGAGCGTATCCCTGAAGATCTTCCGGGTGAGCCGCCGAAGCTCATCATAATGTCGATAAAGGAAAACAGCAGAGAGATACTTGCCGACTTTGAAAGACGCCATGCCGATAAGGTGAAGGGGCAGACCGTATCGGTCTTTTCCAATGATTTTCTGCTTGAGTATCTGCCTCCCGGTGTGTCAAAGGGCAATGCGGTAAAGTCATTGTGCGATATCCTGAACATTCCGATCGAGCATGCGATCGCAGCAGGCGACGAGGCGAACGACATCACGATGATACAGGCAGCGGGTGTCGGAGCCGTTATGCAAAACGGAACGGACGAGACAAAATCATATGCCGACTACATCACGAAGCGCTCAAACAATGAGAGCGGAGTGTCGGAGATCATAAGGAAGTTCATACTTTAAGGGTTGTAGTTTACGCGTTCATGGGCTATAATATTATACCGAAAACGCTAAGAAACACTTAAACATACATCTATTATTATTTAAAGGAGAAATATCGTGAGAAGACAAAACAGCATTATCAGGATCCTGATCATTGTGTTCGCGGCACTCATCGCGTTGCTTGTGATCGGCGGAGGTATCTATCTCTTCTCTGCATCGAAGAAGCTCAAGGCTATTTCGCTGCAGCCTGACTTTACGGAGACGTCACTTGAGGTCGGAACGCAGTACACGTTCACTCTTGCGACAACACCGTCAAAGGCCAGCATCAAGAAGGCAACATGCGTTGTTGACGATCCGACAAGCTCATTCGAGATCAGCGACAGCGGCAAGGCAGTGCTCACAACGGGCATGAACGAAGGAAACGTTACGATATACGTTGAATGCAAGGGCATAAAATCACAGGTGCTGACATACAGTATAGTTGACTCGGTAGCACGTGCGCAGGCGGAAGCAGCGGCACAGGCAGAAGCACAGAAGAAGGCAGAAGAGGAAGCTAAGCTTGCAGAAGAAGCTGCGGCAGAGGCGGAAGCAGCGAAGAAGTACGTCAAGTGTACCGGTGATGACGTTAATGTCAGAAGCACGAACTCAACGGACGGTGAGGTTCTCGGTAAGGCCAAGAAGGGCTACATGTTCGAGAAGGTTGAGGACGTTGATGACTGGACACACATTCTCTACAAGGGTCAGGACGGTTACATGAAGAGTGAGTTCCTGACGGAGATCTCCGAGGAAGAGTACCAGAACGGACCTACCGAAGAGGAAGAGAAGAAGGAAGACGAGAAGAAAGAGGAAGAGAAGAAAGAAGGCGAGACTCAGACCAAGGAAGAGGCTGAGAAGAAGGCTGCAGAGGATGCGGCAAAAGCAGCTGCGGATGAGGCAAAAGCAGCTGAAGATGCGGCAAAGGCTGTCGAAGAAGCACTGAAAGCACAGCAGGAACTTGCAGCAGCACAGGCAGCCCTTGGTCATTCTGTTACTATGAAGGACGGAGTTACTGTAAACTTCACAAAGAGTCAGTATGATTACCTTAAGGGTATTTGGGCAAGTGACACGGATGAAATGATAAGTCATCATACAAGTGGAGAAATCCAGGGTCTGGTATCCGGTCATTGATGATTTGTAGAATGTAGTTGTAAGAAAATGATTTTCGAGGCCGGGATTCCCGGCCTCGTATTGTCTAAAAAGGAGAATGGATATGAAGAAAAAGATCATCGCATTATTACTTGCATGTTCAATGGTATCGCTCGCCGCATGCCAGTTCCATATCGGACCGAGCACTGACAATGAGCTCAGTGAGGAGAAGGACGACAAGGACAGCAAGAAAGATAAGAAGAAAAAAGACAAGGATGATGATTGGGAGAGCATAGACGGCAAGGACGACAAGAAGAAAAAGGAAGACTCTCTGATCAAGTATTCATATCAGTCAGTCCCGGTGGAACTTAAAGACGGTGATGATCTTCTGGCTGCAGGATGCTATGTGACGATAAAGCTTGATGATGATACGGCCGGAGAATATCCCGAACTAGCCGAGACGATAGAGCTGTTCAACCAGGGAGAGGGCGAATCGCTTACATCATATCTTAGCGGCTGTGAGAAAGAGATACGTCAGATGAGAGCTGAAGGCATGCCGATGAACTATGAGGAGGATCATTTCCTTCATCCGGAACGAGCGGATGACAAGGCATTCTCATATGTTATGGAGTACTATTCGTTCCTTGGCGGAGCACATGGAAGCACCGCCTACAGGGCATATAACACAGATCCGTCGACGGGTAAGGATATAAAGTTAGATGATGTCGTAAAGGATACGTCATCGCTTCCCGATATCGTTGTTGATGAGCTTGTAAAACAGAATGACGATCTTGAGGAGTATTTTGAAAGCCTTGAGGGAGGTAAGGACGACGTAAAGGAACTTGTCAAAGAAAGACTTGAGAATAACGCAAGGGATCTTGTCTGGGGACTTCGTTATGACGGCATCCATATCTGGTTTGAAGATTATGCGATGGGTACATATGCGGCAGGAGCAAGGGATGTCGTTGTCAGATTTGCTGACTATCCCGATGTGTTCACGGATGAATATAACGGATATGCTGATGCGAAAAAGATACCGGACAGCGAAGACGGTGTCACAAAAGGGGATGATGCCGATACGGTAATGCTTAGGACGCAGTTCTCGGCAAATGATTTTCAGCCGGCCGAAGACGAGCCGCAGGGTGCGAAGATCGAACTGTCATCGGCACAGCAGAAGGATCTTAACTTATTCATCAGTAACTTTGCGGAGCAGGGATTCGGATATTACGACGAGCAGGTAAATGATGCGTCACTGTTCTGCACGTTCGCATACAGGTGGTCGAGGATCAACAAGCAGTCGAATGTGAAGATCGACGGGCAGTATTACAAGATATCCTTTGATACGATCAAGAGCACGACGCAGAAGTACTTCGGACGCACTGTAAAGGTAGAGGATCTGGAAAACTTCCCGTGGAAGGATCTTGATAACGAGTATTACAAGAACGGGTATTTCTGGGTACCCGCAGCTGACGGCGAAAGCTATACGGGGCTTGCTATCGTTGATTCTGCTGAGGACATGGGTGACGGTACGATCAAACTGCACTTCACGGAATACTCATACGATATCGACGCTTACTGGGACAACAACGAGACGATCCCGCAGAAGATATATGCACTTACGGGCAAGCAGGCAGCGTCATCAGATGACCTGGAATCCTTTGGCACCGGTACGGCAACCGTTCGCAAGCAGGGCAACTCCTATGTGCTTGTGAAGTACGAAGATTAATAGAACGAAGCGAAACTCAGTGAATTGACAGAGAATAGTAAAGAGATCGAAAAGGTGGAATGAAAGCATGTTTCCTTATCTGAGATCTAAGGATGATTTTCTATGTGATTGTGAGCATATAAGGTTTAAGATCGATAAGAGTACAGGAGATTATCGATTGGTTGAACACCCTGTCCCGCAGCACGGTTATTTTGGTGCGATACGAGGATGTGATCATGAGAGCAGAAGGTGCAAAGGGTGCGATGAGAAAACAAGATGTGCTCGTATACCTGCAACAAGTCCTTTTTGGAGAGGTTGTACAGAGAATGATGACATCCCGCCCTGCGAGAATGTTTCCGAGATCGTTGCATGGCTGACAGAGAATGTCAACAAAGCGGATTGGCACAGCAGAGCCACTGTAGGGATCGGTTCGATAGAGTTTGGCCGTATACAGTCGTGGTGCCAGTCCTTGGGCATTTTCATGCATGATGTTGTCCGGAGACTTCCGGGCGGCAATCTGGTGATCGGTCTCGAACACTTTGCCGAGAACACGATCTCGGCCCGGACCGGTTCTCCGCATTATATACTTGATATGATAATCGCCGGGTACGGGATCGATGGTCGTAAAAAAGTCATCATTATAGAATTAAAGCAAAATGACAACAGCAGATATTCGACCGCAGATAGGGATGATGCTGTCGATCAGGTGAAGGCATATCGTGACAGTATACTTGGATCACTTGATAACATGAGTGATCTTGATATCATACCATGTGTTTATTTTCATAATTATTCCGGAGACGCATCACTTGATATGTGGTGTGGAGATGTTTATGTCTGCTTTGGCGGCACGACCGTTCAGCCGGATCTTTCCTGCGGGATGGACAGGATGAGTGAGTTTATCTGTGACAACATAGACAGTTGTTACCCGGGGGAGCCTGCAAAATCCATCATTAAGGAGATGAAGCAAAAGACGAGAAAACTGTCTGTGGATGATCTGGCTTCGATCATGTATGGAGGAAGATATGATAAGCACGTATTAAGACCTGATCAGAAAAATGCGTTTGAAAGGATCGTCGGAAGTAATCCTCAGAAGATAAACATTATACAGGGTGCAACAGGATGCGGAAAGACTGTGGTCATGTCTCTTCTTGTCAGGCATTTTGTTGAACAGGGTATGAAGGTTATGCTCCTTTATCATGGGAGTGCGCCAATAAATGCGATCATCAAGAACGGAGTATCAAATATAGTAAAGCAGGAATTGATCAGTGCACTGGCAGGAAACACTGATGAAGATATGCGGGTATATTTCGATTACATTCTACTGTGCTTTACGAGATTGAAAAATGATATTGATGAGATATCCGACAACTTGATACAAAACTGGGATTGGGACAATCCGTTTGAGATATCCGAAGCACGCATGGACAGATATAAAAACGATCCGAATGAGTACAGAACGGATGTGAGAAGCTTTATCGCCACGTATTGGCATTTGCTACCCGATGCGGTCAGAGATTGGCTCACCAATGTCCGGGTTATCAGTGCATCGAGGTTACTCGAGACAGGTTACGGATCCTGGTTTTCGGATAATGATGAGACTGTTATACCGGATGTGTTGATATTTGATGAGTTTCATCGTTTTCAGGATAAGACGGACTCTACTACCGGTGTGACTCTTCGGGGTGTATTTGAAAATGCGCTTGATCAAACCCCGCTTAATGTGTTGATGATCGATGTGTTCCAGTCGATCGATCAAAAAGACATCGGAGTTAATATTGTACATGATCTGCAGAGCAGGCCGGATGTACATATATTTGATCTCTGGTCTCAGTTCAGATGTAATAACAGTGAAGGATTTGTAACTTGGATCGAACAGGTTCTTCAGATGTCCTCTGATCTGAATCCGACGTATGTTGACAGGATCGATATGTCTGCTTCGAAAACCTTCCTGGAAGATCTTGATTATGATGCACATATCCTCGAAGAGAATGATCCGGAGATATTCGGATGTTTACGCAATGAGAGAGTTGTTTTCCTTACAGATAAGTATGATGATCTGAAAGAACTATTGGGTCCGTGTATTCATTATTCAAAAGGCAGAAGTAATAAGAATGGATTTACCGATCCGCGACGTGTTGAGGATGACGGTTCATTATCTGTTGAGATCGGAACGTGCAGCCGTGTCCAGGGTGTTGAATACGACGAAGCATTTGTATTGATAGGAAAAGAATTAGATTACATAGACGGGAGGGTCTGCTTCACCGAGGATTATGTTGAACAATTGTGGAACAGCACGCAGATCATACCGGACGACATCAGAGATGAGATCAACACAAGATACCCGAGTATCCCGGATAAGAGGAACAGAATGTGGACCTATCTGGTGAATAGGTGTGGGATCGATAAATGTGAGATCTATTCGAACTTCTTTGAAAAGTTTATAGACAGAGAACTGACTCTGGCAAAGAACCGTTATAGGATCCTGCTGACCCGCGGATTGAACAGGTGCTACATTTATGTGGCTAATGAAAATCTGCGTAATCATTTTAAAACTTATGAGAAGCGACATTTGTTTTGAGTAGATTTAGCTATTGCATTTCCCTGCACATGGTGGTAGTATAGCAGTTGAATTATGGTAGTAGGTATGAAGTGAGCTGTCCGCAGCTCACTTCTTTAATGCAGAAAATCATATGATCTGCAGACGGGAGTAACAATGTCAAATAGGGAGAAGATCGAGGAGCGTACCGAGCAGATGCTCGAGCCTGTGCTCAAGGAGCACGGATTCGACCTGTGGGATGTATCCTATGTAAAGGAGGGACCGGACTGGTACCTTCGGGTATACATCGACAAGGAAGGCGGGATCACGATCGATGACTGCGTGGACGTATCGAGAAAGCTTTCGGATATGCTCGATGCCGAGGACCTGATCGATGATGCGTACACGCTGGAGGTAAGCTCGCCGGGACTCGGCAGGAAGCTTGTTAAGGACCGGGAGTTTACGAGGAGCATCGGAAGGGATGTGGACATCAAGTTCTACAAGCCCGTGGACGGCTCGAAGGAAACATCGGGAACGCTCGTCGCCTTCGATAAGGAGTCGATAACGATAACCGATCCGCAAGGAAAGGCACCACCGAAGGAGAGAACCTATCAGCGGAGCGACATAGCAACGGTAAAGCTATCAGTAGATTTCTAACGATAAATAACACTGTTATCAATTAAAGGAGAGAGGACAAACTAAAATGGCAAAGAAGGAAGTAGTAAAGGAAGACAGCGGCAAAGAGCTTTTGATGGCTCTTGAGATATTGGAGAAG
>JAEEGL014893774.1_pt1 | contig 13011 bp, 8 predicted proteins | sample 9134231 | NCBI WGS metagenome assembly JAEEGL01 (sample SAMN16246548, study PRJNA631951) | gut metagenome | biome: gut microbiome; feature: rumen; material: fiber-attached | host: Bos | place: Iran: Karaj | collected 2018-10 | reverse complement strand
TTATTGTTTATGATCCTTTAGGATACTTTAATTTATATTTCATGAATCTAAAAATACATAAAGAAATATAGCACATTACAAAAAACAACATAAAACATAAAATTTACCTTACGAATATTAGCGTAGTCTCCAAATCTGTCTTCAAATGTCTAAAACTTTGTTCAATAGTCCATAAATGTGAGTATGCATCAATTATATCTTGAGCTGAAGCTGATACTTGTCCTGGTAGGGCTCCGCGCAGACCGCAGCCTTGCCTCTGGCCGCGGAGCGCAGGGCGTCGGTGGCCACGATGGGGTCGCCGAAGGCTCCGGTGTCGGTGGAGGAGGGGGCGAAGGTGAGGATGAAGCTGCCGTCCGGCTCTTCCCTGATGCCGTAGATGAAGTGCAGAGCAACGCTTTCCTGGAAGGAGCGGAGGGGGGCCATGGCTGCCTGATAGGCGGGCGTGGCGCTGTCGCCGGCCTGGAGGCGCCCGATGGCTGCGCCGTCGAGCTGGTGCGCCGCCGCGCTGGCGGCGTCGAGCATGCGCCTGTCGAGCATGCGCTTCATGGCGCCGCGGGACTGGTTCACGAGCACGCAGCCGAGAGCCAGGCTGGCAGCGAGCAGCAGGAGGGAAAGGATGACGACTGCCTTGGTCGTCAGGCTGAAGCCCAGCCTTGGGGAGTCATTGCCTTGGTTCATGCGTGAGGCTCCTCGGCGGCTACCGGTTTTGACGTGAAGCGCGCTGGCGATCCTGCGCCCGGCATGCCGGCGGCAAAACTCGGCAGAGCCTGAAGCCCCGCTTTCTGCAGGCCTGCGCCCCGGGCGGGGCGACCGGCCGGGAGAGGGGCCTGAAAGCGGGGAAAGGCGGACGCATGGCTGCTACCTGGCGAGGAAGCCCGAGAGCGTCTTGTAGAGCAGCTCGGGCTCGACAGGCTTGGAAAGATGGGCGTTGAGGCCGGACTGCAGCGAGTGCATCACGTCCTCGTTGAAGGCGTTGGCCGTGAGCGCAATGATGGGAATGCGCCCTGCGTCGGGGCGGTTCAGCCGGCGTATGGCTTCCGTGGCCTGGAGGCCGTCCATTTCGGGCATGCGCATGTCCATGAGGATAGCGTCGTAGTGCCACTCGGGCGAGGCTGCGAACTTCTCCACGCAGACGCGGCCGTTGGCGGCGATGTCCACCTCCATGTCGCGCATCTTGAGCAGCATCTGCATGATCTCGGCGTTGAGTTCGTTGTCCTCGGCGAGCAGAAGGCGCCGGCCCTTGAGCGTCTCGGGATCCGCGGCCTCGGCGAGGGCGATGTCCCGCCTGCCGAGCGCCTTGCGGAATTCCTCGATGACCGTGCCCGCGAAGAGGGGCTTGGCAAGGAAGCTGTCGATGCCGGCATCGGCGGCCTCGTCCTTGACGTCGTCCCAGTTGTAGGCGGTGAGGAAGATGATGGCAGCTTCGGTGCCGACGATGGAGCGTATCTGCCTGGAGGTGGCCAGGCCGTCCATGCCGGGCATCTTCCAGTCCACGAGGATGAGGGAGTAGGGATCCTGCCTGGCGCTGCGCACGCGCACCATCTCCACGGCCTCGGGGCCGGAGCCAGCGGTTTCGGCCTCGATTCCCACCTCGTCCAGGACAAGCTTGGCGTGCTCGCAGGCCACTTCGTCGTCGTCCACGACGAGCACCTTGAGCATCTTGGGGTCAAAGGCGTCGCCGGCAGCGTCGGCAGCGGTGCGGCTGGACTCGGCGAGAGTCACGGCGACGGTGAAGACGGTGCCCTTGCCCTTCTCGCTCTCCACGCTGATCCTGCCGTGCATGAGCTCGACGATGCTCTTGGTGATGGCAAGGCCGAGGCCGGTGCTGCCGTACTTGCTGGTGGAGGAGATGTCCTCCTGGCTGAAGGGCTTGAAGAGCTTCGGCAGAAAATCCTTGTCCATGCCGATGCCGTTGTCGCGGATGACGAAGCGCAGGGTAACCTTGTCCTGGAAGCTGGCGGTCTGCTCGACCTCGAGGCTGATGCGTCCGCCCTTGGGCGTGAACTTGACGGCATTGCCGAGGATGTTGATGAGCACCTGCTTCAGCTTCATGGCGTCGCCGATGTAGTAGTCCCTGAGGCTGCCCCGGATCTCGCACTCGAAATCGAGGCCCTTCTCCTGGCACTGGCCGCCGATCATGGTGCTGACCTGCTCGAGCAGCCCCGGGAAGGAGAACTCGGTGCTGGCGATGGCGAGCCGCCCCGACTCGATGCGGGACATGTCGAGAATGTCGTTGATGAGGTGGAGCAGGTGGCGGGCAGAGGATCCGATGCGCTCGAGGTGCGAGCGCGTGCTGGCGGGCAGATTCGGCTCGCTCAGCGCGATGCTGTCGAGCCCGATGATGGCGTTCATGGGCGTGCGGATCTCGTGGCTCATGCTGGAGAGGAAGGCCGTCTTGGCGTGGCTCGCCTCCTCGGCCGAGGCCAGCGCCTCGCGCAGGGCCTGGCTCTGCTCCATGGCGCGCCTGGTCTCGGCGTCCACGTCGGAGAAGCTCGCCCCTATCTGCCCGGGACCTGTGCAGGCGATGCGCACAAGCTCGTAGGTTTCCTTGCCGGTCCTGGTCGCCACGTAGCGGTAGGTGACGACCGGCGTGCGGAGGCAGGCCGCGTGGGCGTAGCCGGGCTCGAAGAGCTTGAGCAGGCCCTCGCGGTAGCTTTCGGCGACGCAGCTTTCCACGTAGCGCCTGAAGGTGGCCTTGAAGGGGAAGGAGTCGCCTTCCTTGAAGGCGTGGAGCGTGGAATCCTCCGGCGCCTGGCGGAAGCAGACGGCCGTGTCGTTGTCGAGATCGATGAAGAAGACGCTGCGGTAGTCGGCGGAGAGGGCGGCTATCATGCCGTAGGCCTGGCTCTGGGAATGCCGCAGGTAGCGCTGGAGGCGCTCGCGCATGTCGCGGATGCGTCCGGAGAGGCGGCCTATCTCGTCGGCCTCGCCGGCAGGCTGGCCCATGGCCGGAACGCGGAAAGCGGCCGCGCCCGCCCTGTCGCGCCGGGCCACGGATTCAGCAGGCAGGTCGATTTCCTCGAGCAGGGCGTCGATGCCGCCGGCAAGCTCGTTCACGTCGGCGGAGAGGGTCTTGAAGCGCCTGCGCAGGCTGACGGTGGCAATCAGGACGATGAAGGCGCCAAGCAGCATGGAGACGAGGGTGCTGGCGATGATGGCGAAGGACTGGTTGGAGGCCTGGTTCTCGTACCAGGCAGCGTCGAAGTCGACGGCGATGATGCCGGCCACATTGCCCTTGGAGTCGAAGACCGGGCTGTAGGCGCTGTAGAAGCGGCCCCACTTGTCGCGGTAGGGCTGCTCGTCCACGGAGGCCTTGCCCTTGGCCGCCATGCGCAGGGCCGGCGTGGACACGACGGGCTCGCCGAACTCGCCGGGATCCACCTCGGTGGGATCAATGGTGAAGGTGAAGGAGCCGTCGCCCATGTCGCGGATGCCGTAGATGTACTCGAGGGCGATGTTCTTTTTGAACACCGAGAGCTTGTTCTCGGCTTCCTGGTAGCCGCTGGTGCCCTTGTCGGAGGCCTGGAGGCGTCCGAGCACGTCGCCGTCCATCATGGCCGCGGCCGTGTTGGAGATGTCGAGCATGCGCAGATCGAGCAGCGACTTCATGGCGTCCATGGACTGGCGGGAGAGGACGCTGCCGAGCAACACGTTGGCGGTCAGCAGGAGGAGGCAGAGCGCGACGACGGCCTTGGTCGTCAGGCTGACGCCCTGCTGGGACTTTTCGGCTGCTTTCTTCATGGCTCTGGTCCTTGGCCGAAGGCGGGCCTTCCGGCGCGGCCGCTAGGCCGCCCGGCTTCCTTCAATGAGATTGGCAAGAGTCTTGGAGAGGACGGCGACGTCGAGGGGCTTGGCAATGTGGGCGTTCATGCCGGCGGCCATGGCCTGCTTCACGTCCTCGTCGAGGGCATTGGCGGTGAGGGCCGTCACGGGGATGGAGGCGAGGCGCCTGCCCGGCAGGGCCCTGATGGCCCGGGTCGCCTCGTAGCCGTTCATGACGGGCATCTGCACGTCCATGACGATGCAGCTGTAGGCGCCGCCGGACTGCTTGACCATCTCCACGGCCTGCCGGCCGTTTTCGGCGCAGTCGACGGCGAAGCCGAGGTCCTCCAGCAGGATCTGGGCGATCTCGCGGTTGATGGCGATGTCGTCCACGAGGAGCAGGCGCCGGCCGGCAAAGGGCTGGTCCTCCGCTGGCTTGGGCTCGGGTTCCGCAAGGGGGCCGGCAGCCGGAAATTCGAAGTGCAGGGTGAAGACGCTGCCCATGCCGGGCGCCGTCTCGACCTGGATCCTGCCGTCCATGGCATCGACGATGCTCTTGGCGATGGCCAGTCCCAGGCCCGCTCCCCGCAGGCCGCTCTCGGTGGAGGTGCGCTCCCGCGAGAAGGCGGTGAAGATCTTGGAGGCGAATTCCCGGGACATGCCGATGCCGCTGTCGCTGACGACTATCTTGTAGCGCCGCTTGCCGTCGCCGATGCGGTCGCGCTGCTCGAGGACGAAGTGGACGAAGCCGCCCTCCGGGGTGAACTTGGCCGCGTTGCCGAGCAGGCTGACGAGCACGCGCAGAAGGCGCTGGCTGTCGAAGATGCAGGCGGCGTGCTCGACGTTGATCTGGAGCTTGAAGCGGATGCGCTTTTCCGCCATGGACCCTTCAGCCATCCTCGCGGCGGCCCTGCAGGTCTCGCAGATGTCGCCGGGCTCGCCGTGCAGATGGAGCCTGCCGCTCTCGATCTGCCCCATCTCGAGCATGGTGTCCACGAGGGCCAGCATGTGCGCGCCGGAGACGCTGATCTTGGCAATGCACTCCCTGACTTTCGGCGGGGTATCCGGCTCCTTGGAAGCCAGCTGGGCGAAGCCCATGATGGCGTTCAGGGGCGTGCGTATGTCGTGGGACATGTTGAAGAGGAACTGGCTCTTGGCCCGGCTGCTCTCCTCGGCATGGATCCTGGCGCGGTCCAGCCTTGCGTGCAGCCCTTGGTAGCCGTGCTGGACGTAGAGCATGAGCCCGAAGCCCGCGCCGGCCAGGGCGACGAAGGCGAAGCTCATGCGCACGACGGCCGGGTGGGCAACGTCGGCGCTGCGCATCTCGAGCAGGTTCAGCGAATACCACATGAGCAGGCTATAGAGCATGACCGAGAAGAGGGCCGCGCTGGCAAAGCCTCCCCCCCGGCTTTTCAGGGCCCTCGGGCGGAGCATGGTCTTCAGGTAGAAGACGAAGCCGATGAGGCACCATATGGCGAGGGTCATGTAGGCTTCGGACTTCATGGTCCTGAAGATCGTGAGCCTGGGCACCAGCTGCATGCCAAAGAAGACGGCGGAAAGCAGGAAGCCGGCCGCGCCCGTCGCGGCGAAGACTCTGCGCTTCTCGAGGCGGGCCATGCGCCAGGCAGCCGCCGAGGTGTAGGCGAAGCCCACGGTGGCGCCGAGGGACACGAGTTCCACGAACCAGTCGAGGGCGTTCATGCCGGTGAAGCAGATGACCACGGCGATGCCCATGACGAAGGCGAGGCAGAAGGAGGTGTTGAGAAAGCGCCTGGAGAGGATGCGGTCTTCCGCCATGGTGGCGAGGATGCGGGTGGTGGCCCGGTAGCAGCCGGTCACGCAGGTCATGATGGCAGCAAAGGCCGTCACGCCCGCGATGCACAGGCCGGCATTCTCCCAGTGGCGCAGGGGGGCGTTGAAGGTGGGGAGGGAGACCATGCCGCCGAGCCGGGGCAGGGCCGCGAAGTAGTCCTCCCAGCAGAGGAAGCGGTCGGGCACGGCGGTGATGCTCGCGAGGATCAGCACGCTGTAGACGAAGGCGCCGGCCAGGATGGAGAGGGCCACGATGCGCCAGGACTTGCGCGGGGAGAACTTGAAGTAGGCCGTGTCCATGCACACGGCGTCGAAGCCGACGTAGGCAAAGGGGGAGAAGGCCGCGATGGCAAGGATGCCCACCGCGATGCTGTCCGTCGCCGTGCCGGGCTCCATGGCGATCCGGAGGTCGAGATACGGCAGGCAGATGCAGCCGATGGCGGCGCCAGCGAGCAGGACCGTCGCCAGCGCCGTCTGTATGCGCTGGAGAGCCGGCTTGTAGATCATGAAGGCCAGGCCCGAGATCAGGAGCGTGGCCACGGAAAGGGCCACCTCGCCGAGGTAGACCCGGGTGTCGCCCGGGACGTAGCTTGGCGTGGAGAGCAGGAGGCCCCTGAACATGAGGCGAGAGAGCACGAAGAGCGCCGTGGCGTTGAGGAAGAGGATGGAGATGTAGGAAAGGAGCAGGAACCAGGTGCAGATGAAGGCCTGGTCGGTGCCGAAGGCCTCCTTGGCGTAGGCGTAGACGCCGCCGAGGCCGCGCCGGCGCGACATGAGGTAGCCGTAGTTGGCGCCGATGACGAGCATGACGAGGGCGCTCAGCGCCACGCCGAGCACCGCGCCGGCAGGGCCGGCCAGCGGCACGAAGGTCGTGACGGGCATGGAGAAGGAGCCCCAGCCGACGACGATGCCGAAGGCCACGGCCCACGCGTCCAGCGGGGACATGCACTTCTTCAGGGCCGGCCTGCCCGCCGCTTCCACGCGTGCTTCCATAGCCAGGGGTCTGCTCCGGGCTAGAAGACGCTCTTCAGCATCTTCTTGTTTTCGTACATGAGCTTGTCCGCCCGGTTGAAGACGTCCGCAAAGCAGCTGTCCCAGGGCTCGAACTCGGCCATGCCGCTGGCGATGACCACGCCGCCGTCCACGGCATCATGTTCAACCTTCTCTTGAAGGTCGCGGATGAGGTCCAGACGGTCTTCGTAGTCCGAGCCGCTGAGCACGGCGACGAACTCGTCGCCGCCGATGCGGTAGACGGGACTGTGCTTGAAGACGTTGCAGACTATGGCCGCGGCGTCCTTGATGAGCTGGTCGCCCGCCTTGTGGCCCAAGGTGTCGTTGACGGCCTTGAGGCCGTTGACGTCGCAGACCACGACGGCAAAGGCGACGGGATCGCCGGCCGAGATGTGGCCGTTCCACTGCTCCTCGGCCCCGGCGAAGACGTGCTTGGTCTTGACGCCGGTCAGGGCGTCGCGGTTGGCGAACTCCCTTGCCATGCGCAGGGCGCGACTCTGCTCCGCCTCGCGCAGCAGGGCCTCGGCAATCTGGCCGTGGACGTTGGACACGCCGATGATGAGGTGGCGCTGGTCGGCGGGGTCGGCGTAGATGGCCTTAAGGCGGTAGTAGATGAGCTTGCCGCCGAGCACCACGCGGTAGTCGACGAAGTAGGCCGGCCTGTCGGCCAGGGCCCGCTGGAGGGACTCGCGCTGGATGGCTGCCACCACGCGCTCCTGGTCGTCGACGTAGAGCACGGACCTGATGTTCTTCGCGGCCTCGGAGAAGAAGTTCTCGCCCGTAATCTCGAGCTTGAGCTCGCGGTAGTCGCCGTTGGCAACGAACTCCATGTAGCTCTCCGTCTCCAGGTCGATGTAGTATATGCTCTCCATGTCCCTGGAGAGCGCCTTGGAGAGGCTGTTGAAGTTGAGCGTGGTCTCCTCGTCGATCTGCCAGGTCTGGCGGACCTGCTCGTCCACGTTGCTCACGCCGACGACGATGTGGTGCTGGTCATGGGTGCCGGCGCGGACAATCTTCATGCTGTAGTAGACGGGCAGCCCGTCGATGACGAGGCGGTATGTCATGGAGAGGAACCGGCCCTCGCTGATCTGGGCCATGACGGCGTCCCTGGACAGGGCGGCGAGCACGCGGTCCTGGTCAGGGGCGAAGACGACCCGGCGGGCGTTTTCCGCGGCGTCGCTGAAGAAGTCCGCGCCGCTGCGCTGAATCTGCAGGTCCTCGTAGCGGCCTTCGGAGTTGAACTCCACGTAGCTGCCCGTATCCGTGTCCACGTAGTAGACGCTCTCGTAGCCGTTCGAGAGGGCGTAGGTGATCTTGCAGTAGGGGGTCGTGCCCTCGCGCGAGCCCGTATCGGCCAGCGAGGCGGAGGTCTGCACGTGGCCCTGGGCTATCCTGGCCTCGATGAAGCGCGCGAACTCCTCGGGCGGCACGGGTTTGGAGAAGTAGTAGCCCTGGACGATGTCGCAGCTCATGGCCTTGAGGGCGTTGAGCTGCTCCTCGTTCTCCACGCCCTCGGCGATGACCGGCACGGACAGGTAGTCGGCGATGTCGATGATGAACTCGAGCATGCGCGTGTCCTTGCGCTCGCCGAAGGCCGAGCGGATGAACATCATGTCCAGCTTGAGGGCGTCGATGGGCAGGGTGGAGATCATGTTCAGCGAGGAGTAGCCCGTGCCGAAGTCGTCCATCTCGATTTTGAAGCCGAGCGACCTGAGCTTCTCGACCGTCTCGATGATCTGCTTGGTGTCCTGGGTGTAGGCGGACTCGGTAATTTCCAGCAGAAGCTCGTTGGGGGTGATCCCGTTCTCTGCCAGAATGGAGAGCAGGGTGTCGATGAGGGAGGGATCGTACATGTCAATGCGCGAAACGTTCACCGACACGGGCAGCGTGTAGTTGTAGGTCTCCTTCCACTCCTTGACCTGGGCCGCGGCCGTGCGCCAGACGTAGTGGTCAAGGGACTGGATGAGGCCGTTCTCCTCGAAGAGGGGGATGAAGATGCCGGGATTGATCAGGCCCAGGGTGGGATGCTGCCAGCGCACCAGCGCCTCGGCGCTGGAGAGCACGGGGACGTCGGGCCACACGTCGAACTTGGGCTGGTAGTAGACCTTGAACTGCCGTTCGGCGATGGCGCGGGGGAAGTTCTCGATGAGCTGCTCGTCGTAGAGCTCCTTCTTGTGCATCTCCACGTCGTAGAAGGCGATGCTTCGGGTGAAGTTGTTGCGCACCGAGTCGGCGGCTATCTTGGCGCGGTCGAAGCGGCGCTCAATTTCGATGCCCTTGTCGGCCTGCTCGTAGACGCCCATGCGCAGGCGCACGCGAGAGCCGGCCGACTCGCCCATGAGCGAAACCGACATGAATTCGTGCAGGGTCTTGAGGTCGGTGCCGTGGGGCAGGTAGATCATGAAGGTGTCGGAGCCGCGCCGGCTGGCGAGGCCACCGTGCTCCTGGACAAGATGGGTGAGCTTGGCGGCTATCTGCTTGAGCACCTCGTCGCCGAAGGCGTTGCCAAAGCGCTCGTTGATCATGTGGAAATGGTTCACGTCGACCAGGATGGCGTCCATGTCCTGATCCGGGTGGCGCACGTCGTACTGCTCCGCGTAGCGGTAGAAGTACTCGCGCGTGAAAAGCGAGGTCAGCGCGTCGCGCTCCGTAGTCTGGATGATCTGCCTGTCCTCGTAGAGCTCGATGGTGCGGCGCATGCGGGCCAGGATGACGCCCTTGTTGGGGTAGGGCTTGGGAATGAAGTCGCTCGCGCCGAGTTCGAGGCTCTCGATTTCGGCGTCGCTCTCGCCCGTTATGACGATCACCGGAATCTTGTTCAGCTCGGGATCGTCCCTCACGGTGCGCAGAACGTCCTGGCCGCTCATGCCGGGCATGTGCAGATCCAGCAGCACAAGGGAGATCGTGCCCTTGCGCGCCCTGAGCATTTCGAGGGCCTGAAAGCCATCTGCGCACTCCACGGGCGTGAACTCTTCAGCGATGATCATGGACAGGATTGCGCGGTTAACTTCCTGGTCATCGACGATCATGACTTCAGACTTCAGCTCGTTATGGTTGAAGCTTTCGTGTTCCATCTGCATGCTCTCCTCGGTCGCGGATCCTTGCCCGCATGTCATTGGGATGCGTCCGAGACGTGCTGGACGCCTCTCAGACCGACGTTGCAGGGCGGATGCTCCTTGCGCCACAGTCCCTTTTCATTCTATTGTGCTCCAATGGGAGAGCCGTGTCTAGATCTCCAGACAGCGCCCGGCAGCGCCGCGCCCAGGGGCGCGAAGCCCCTGCCGGCGCCTTTTTGGGCCAGGGGCCCGGCGACGGCTTGCTATTTTTTCAAAAATAGTGTTACGTTCCCCCAGACGCCCCCGGGTGCCACACCACAGCCCACTGCATAAGGATTTGCCCCATGAACAAAGTTATCTGCGCCTGTGCCTGCGCCTGCGCCGGCATCCTCCTCTCCGCGGCCGCCGCCCACGCCCACTTCGGCATGCTCGTCCCCTCCAAAAGCTGCGTCCTCGACAAGAAGGACCAGTCCATCGAGCTGACCTTTGCCTTTGCCCATCCCTTCGAAGGCAAGGGCATGAACCTCGAAATCGAAAAGGCCCAGGCCTTTGCCGGGGGCAAGGCCCAGGACATCCTGCCCTCGCTCAAGGAAAAGGCCTTCATGGGCAAGAAGGGCGCCACAGCCAGCTACAAGCTCGCCGAGCCCGGCGTCTACGCCTTCGCCATGACCCCGAAGCCCTACTGGGAGCCCGCCGAGGACAAGTTCATCATCCACTACACCAAGACCCTCGTGGCCGCCTTCGGGGAAGAGGAGGGCTGGGACGAGCCCCTCGGCCTGCCCGTCGAGATCGTCCCGCTGACCCGTCCCTTTGCCAACTGGGCCGGCTGCGTCTTCCAGGGCGTCGTGCTCCACGAGGGCAAGCCCGTTGCCGGCTGCGACGTCGAGGTCGAGCACTGGAATGGCTCCGGCCCCCAGCGCCATGAAGCGCCCAACGACTATTTCGTGACGCAGGTCGTCAAGACCGACGCCAACGGCGTCTTCACCTTCGCGGCTCCCTTCGCCGGCTGGTGGGGCTTTGCGGCCCTGGTCGACGGCCCCGCGAAGATAGCCCACGAGGGCAAGGACCGCGACGTCGAGCTCGGCGGCGTGCTCTGGACCGAATTCACTGCGCCTGCCAAGGCGAAGCGCTAAGCCCCCACCCCATGCGGCTCTGCCGGGTCCGCATCCGCCCGGCAGGGCCGGAGGCCCCTCCCATGCACATCGCCGAAGGCGTCCTTTCCGTCCCCGTGCTTGCCTGCGGGGGCGCGCTCTGCGCGGCCGGGCTCTGGCTCGGCCTGCGCCGGCTTTCCAGCGCCCGTCTCGTGACCGTGGCCATGCTCTCCGCGGCCTTCTTCGTCGCCTCGCTCATCCACGTGCCCGTGGGCCCCTCGAGCGTGCACCTGCTCCTGAACGGCCTGCTCGGGCTGATCCTTGGCTGGAGCGCCTTTCCCGCCATCTTCACGGGCCTGCTCCTCCAGTCCATGCTCTTCCAGTTCGGCGGCCTTGCGGTGCTTGGCTGCAACACCGTGAACATGGCCCTGCCTGCCGTGATCTTCGGCCTGGCCCTGCGCCCTCTGCTCGGGCGGGGCAGGGCCGTTTCCGCGGCGGCCGCCTTTCTGGCCGGCTTCGCCTCCGTCTTCGGCGCGGCCCTGCTCACGGCCCTCTGCCTGTGGTCCACCGACGAGGGCTTCCTGGCAGCCGCCAAGGCACTCTGTCTGGCGGAACTGCCCATCTCCGCCGTCGAGGGCCTCGTGACCATGCTGACCGCAGGCTTCCTCCTGCGCACCAGTCCCGATCTCTTCACCTCCACCCGCTGAAGGCCTGCCATGTCCCTCTGCCGCCTCCCTGCCCTTTGTCTCCTCGCCCTGGCCGTCCTCCTGCTTTCCTTCCAGGACGCCCTGGCCCACCGCATCAACATCTTCGCCACTGTCGAAGCGCAGCAGATCCGCGTGGTCTGCCGCTTCTCCAAGAGTTCGCCCGCCAAAGACTGCCCCGTGACGGTCTTCGACAAGCGCTCCGGCGCCAGGCTCGCCGAAGCCAGGACCAGCGCGGAGGGCATAGCCCTCATTCCCGCAACGCCGGCCATGAAGGCCTGCCCCGAAGGCCTGCGCATCCATATCAATGCCGGCGAAGGCCACGAGAACGACTGCTTCGTCGAGCCGGACGAGCTTGCCCTCGCCGAGACGGGGACGCCTGCGGCGGCGCAGCCTGCAGCCGCACCCCAGGCTACACCCCAGGCAGCAGGACAGGCCACTCCCCAGGCTGCGGGACAGCCCGCAGGACAGGCTTCGTCGCCCGCCCTTGCCGGCATCAGCCGCGAAGAGCTGGCAAGGATAGTCGAGACCAGCGTCGACCGCCGGGTCGCCCCCCTGCGGGCCATGCTGGCGGCCGAAGCCGAGCGCGGCCCCGGCATGACGGAAATTCTCGGCGGCATAGGCTGGATTCTGGGCATTTTCGGCACGGCAGCCCTGTGCCTCGCCCGCCGGGGACGCTAGGCCTGGAGCGTCCCTCCTGAAGCAGAAGGGCTTCCGGCAAGCATGCCGGAAGCCCTTTCGGCGCCGGGGGCTGGCAGGGTATCTTGCTGAATGTCAAGCCCTTTTTTGTCCATTCGGCTCTTTACGTGCGCGGGGAAGCCTGATAAGAGACGGCTTCCTTACGTCATTCCACCCCGGGGTAAAGCTTTCCATGAACAAGAGCGAACTGTGCGCGCGCCTGGCCGAATCGGCCTCCATTCCGCTGGACGAAGCATCCAAGGTCGTCGACGTCTTCTTCGGCGTCATCCACGATGCACTGATGGAGGAGCACCGCGTTGAAATCCGCGGCTTCTGCTCCTGGAAGATCAAAGAATACAAGAGCTACGCTGGCAGGAACCCCACGACGGGCGAGACCGTCCTCGTGCCTCCCAAGAAGCTGCCCTTCTTCAAGGCGGGCAAGGACCTGCTCGAGGCCATCAACAAGCAGGCCCCCGAGTTCGACTAGCAGGACCGGTGCGCCGTGCGGCTCCGCTCCTTCCGCATCACGGTCGAAGGCGACGAGGCCGGCGCCTGCCGGTCGCTCCTCGAGGCCGAAGGCTACCGCTTCGAGCCCGAGCCCTTCTCGGACCGCTGCTGGCGCCTCGCCGAGGAGCCGGCTCCGCTCGGAGGCTCGCTCGCCTCGCGCTTCGGCTTCGTCTACATCCAGGACCGGTCCTCCATGCTTCCCCCGCTGGCGCTGGCGCCGGCGCCCGGCGAGACCGTGCTCGACATGTGCTCGAGCCCCGGCAGCAAGACGGGCTTCCTCTGCCAGCTCGCCGGCCCCTCGGGCTTCGTCCTGGCCAACGAGGCCTCCCATTCGAGGCTCTTCACCCTGCGCTCGAACCTGCGCGCCATGAACTTTCTCCAGGCAGGCAC
>JAEEGL013316726.1_pt1 | contig 13011 bp, 11 predicted proteins | sample 9134231 | NCBI WGS metagenome assembly JAEEGL01 (sample SAMN16246548, study PRJNA631951) | gut metagenome | biome: gut microbiome; feature: rumen; material: fiber-attached | host: Bos | place: Iran: Karaj | collected 2018-10 | reverse complement strand
TAAATCCTTTATATGGATCCCTCCCTGCATACCACCGGGAGGGATCATTTTGTATGTGAATATTTACAATATTCGGTGATATAATATTCAGGTAGCGCGATCATCCTGGACCGCATAAAGGGGGTTGATAATCTATGGCACAAGATGCTTATCTTTTCGGTCAGATACTGGGAACACATTCATTTCTGCTAAAAGACGGCTTCTTAAAGCCAGACGAATATTCGGAGATAAAGGAGCATTATTTCCTGCCCGGCGGTGAGACCGGAACCGCGGCTACCGTGCTCGATTCACTCGGTGTGTCCGTCAAGATGGACGGAACGTGGATAGGAACAGAGGTTGCCCCGATGCTGAAGTCTTTCTATGAGAATAAGAATGTCGACCTGTCATCAATGAATTTCGTGGAGGACGATGACGGGGTTATGGATTATGTTGTGATCGCGGGACTTGTACGTTCACCCATGGGACGATTCCAGACTCTCTTTTCCACGGGAAAGAGATGGTGGAGCATTCCGAGGGAGGAAGATATCTTATCAAGCAGGGTTGCAGCGATAGATCCTTTTTTTGGTGAGGAAACTCAGAGAGCGGCCGAGATCTGCATAAAGACGGGTATTCCTTATGTGACCATCGATTCAAAGCACGATTCCTTCCTTCACAAGAATGCTGCGATCAATGTGGTTTCAAAGGAATGTACCGAAAACTATGAAGGAATGGGTGCGGAAGAGATAATGAAGCTCATGCAGGCAGAGAGCAAAGGACTTACGATCATAACGCAGGGCGGCGGTGATATGCTCTATGCGAGAAAGGGTGAGGAGATACACCGCATGAAGCCCTGCCGGGTAGAAGTGAGAAGTACTCTCGGTGCGGGAGATACCTTCAAGGCAGGATGTGTATATGCTCTGCTGCACGGCATGAACGATGAAGAGACGGTGAGGTTTGCAAGCGCATGCTCGGGAGTTGCGATCTCGAGATTCCCGCTTCCTCTTAATCCGCCGAAATTAAGTGAGGTAAGTGACCTTATGGGACGCTGAGTAATTATATGAACGCTGTGAATGCTGATCACAACAGTATTCATGAAGCGGCATCTTCCGAAACGGTACTATGATCATGTCAGGAAGAGGTAATAACCCATAAGGGCTATTCTTCCTCTGAGTCCTGTTTTCTTTATATGATCGATGATGCCCCTGTTATTATCATGTATTACATCCACATCTTTACCTGTTATATCATCTCCCCTGTAAACGTAGGCTTCGTAAGTATCTATGAAAGCCAGAAGCTTACGGGGGATTTTTTTTTCGGCTCTATTTCCGAACTCTTCAAAGGTTTCTTCATCGGGCTTTGATAATCCGGCAATTTTGAGAAGCTTCATATTCCTGGTAAAGTAAATGACGTATTTTTTCTCATCACTGCTGAGAGCGTATCTGATACGCCCTGCAAGTTTTATTATGACGAGAAGAAGAAGCGCGGCGGACAGAGAAGCTGCTGCGATCAGTGCCGGATATCTCCAGTCGATGGGGGGTTCTTCTTCATGTTCTTCGGTCTCTAAATCCGGTAGCTCCACTTCGGGTTCATAAACGTAATCTTCGTTTACCGTGGATACTCTTTCCTTTTCTTCGGCAAGCTCTGCTGAAGTCTTCCATCTGTCCATCATTCTGAAGCCGGGAGTCGGTTCATATGCTATCCATCCTACTCCCTCGATATAACATTCGGGCCATGCATGGGCACAGTTTTCTGTGACCACAGCCGAACCGCGGTTATGAAGCTCTATGCGGTAACCCTGTACGAATCTGGAAGGGATGCCTATGTATCTCGATATCAGGACAAATGCGCTGGCATAGTAAACGCAGTAACCCTCCTGTTTTTCAAATATCAGATAATCAAGGAATTCCGATGAGGTATCGACATCGTCAGGAATCGCACCGACTCTGATGTTATATCTCATGGAATTAAAAAGCTTCTCGAGTTTTTTGAGCTTTTCGGCGTCCGTGGTGCAGTCTTCGAAAAACTCGTCAAGATATTCTTTCAGCTCGGGAGAGATATCGGGCCTGCTTAAGTAAACCTCATCCATTCTCTCTCTGTACATTTCGAGTTCCTCGAAGGAGATATACGGAATGCTCTTTAAGTAGAATGAATTCTGTGTACGCAGCCATTCAGCCTCATCGTCAGCCGTTTCAGATTCAAGGAAGTCTTCGAATTCGGGACTGTCGGTGTTGAGTCTGAAATACTCCGCAGAATACATGTCACCGTATGTCATTCGTTCTTCCGAAAAAGGATCACCGCCGCTTGAAATGTACGGAAGATCATCGCTCATATACATGAAATTATAGTATTTATGCGGCGTGAAATAATGCGTGGTGTACATGTTGAGAACGTGCATGTCGAGCTGGCCGTGTCTTATATAATCGGTATAAAGATCTCCGGAATAAAGTCTTGCTGCATACAGGGTTTCAAGGCAGTCCGTAAGGGAATCCATATCGGATTCATCGTAGGTTTTCTTCCACTCAAGGTTCTCAAATGTATCAAAAGTCTTGCCCGCCAGATAGGCATAGGAAGAATTTCCGGTTATCTGTGTCACTTCGAGAACTTTTTTGTCATTTTCGCCGGAGCCGTCTCCGATTGAAGCATATTCGGAAAAACCGAGGAATGAGTCCGCACTGTCCCTCTGTCCGAGACTGAGAAGATATTCCTTGATCCTGAAATAATTGTCATAAGCCGTCTGTGCGATCTTCTTGGCAAGTGCCCAGTCGTACGGTTCATCCTTAGCGGGGAAGATGAGCATGAGGATCAGGAACAGAACAAGGAAGGGGGAAATGAAGACAAGATGCTTTTTGCCTTCGACCTTGCCGAGCTTCTTCCATCCTGTCTGTATCTCATCGGCAAAAGTGCATAGCATGAATAAGAAAGCAAAGGCCACTACCGCTTTAGGAATATCTATCCCCCTGAACATCACGTATGCGAGAGCCGCTGCGAGGATGACGGATATCACGGGACGGATGAATCTGAACGAACACAGCACCTTGCCGGCGACTGTAACGATCGCAGGCATAACGAGCCCCATAATCAGCCACGGATGATCTTCAAGGAGTGAACTTTTTATGCTCACGGGAAGAAGAAAGGCCGACGCGGCGGCTATGGTGATAAGTGATCCGCCGAGTATTATCTTTCCCGTGTTTTTAAGATGTATGAAGATCAGTATGACCGAGGATACGGTGAATGATACCAGGAAAACCGGAAGTGTTTTTACATCTTCGTAAGTATGGCAAACAGCCCACAGTGTGGGGATCAGTGAAAGAGATATGAGATATATGATGTCATATACAAATGCGATCATCACAGCACCTCTTTCAGGTCTTCTTCCGTTCCGATGCGGAAGAATCTGCCGTTTAGCAGCGTTCTTGCATTTTCGGCCTCATGTTCGCTGTCCGTAATGAGATATACGATCACCGTCACACCGTTAAGCTCCATGATGCGGATCGCTTCAAGCGCATCGTCACTCAGTGTATGGAGAACGGCGATGACTATTCTGTGCGCAAAAAGAGTGCCTTCTGAGATGAGCAGCGAAAGCATGCTCTTTACGGAGGTGCCCTTTTCGAATCTGTATCCTGAGAGGAAGGTGTAGAATTCCTTGAACGTATCCTCATTCTTGATGAGGTCGGAATGCAGAACGGTCTGATAAGTGTATGCGGACACATCTACGGAGTTTGAAAGGAAAAAACTCAGAAGAGCAATGACTGTTTCCGTGATCTTGTTTTCGAGCGGAAGATAATCGCATGGATCCTGTGAATATCTTTCCGGATCCATGATGATACCGATACCCTGTTTTTCCTCACCTGTTGTGTTTCTGACAAAAAGCTTTCCGTTTGCTGCGGTCAGCTTCCAGTGGATCTTCCTGATATCATCGCCCGGGACATATTCTCTTACCGTAACATCGGGTTCGGTATTTCCGCCGAGCGAATCTACGGACGCCGAATCGATATTTTCGAGTGTTTTGAGCGTGACGGGTCTGTAAACGGCGGGAAGAACGTTTACACGGAAGGGTTCCCTGTTTTTGAAAGTGAGTCTGAAGATCTTAAGATAATCCCTGATGATTATCTTCCTGACTCCGACCTCGTATTCACCGCGGTATTTGCAGAAAAGGGATGTTTCTTTTTTGATGCCGGAATGCGGCGGAAGCTCATATTCCGCGTTTTCGTCTATTCCGCTTATTGTTGAAAAAGGACTGAAGAAGGTTATCTGAATTCCCGAATAAGTAAACGGGTCCTCGTTCTGAAGAGTTATGTAGAAATCGGATATGCTTCCCGCAACAACATTTTTTCTGTTTACATCCTGATATATCTTGAAACGGATGAGTACGATGAGAGTGTAGAGAAGCGATATGAATGGAGTAAGAGTTACGGCTGCAAAAAAGCCGTAGCTGACAGGGCCGCCGTAATAGGTTATGCCGACCAGGGATAGGATCCATAATAATATTAAGACGATCCTGCGAGCTGTCATATTATTCTTTCGTGGGAACTTTTACCTTGAGTATGATGCTCCTTATGATCGAGTCCTTCTTTTCGCCGGCGATGCGGCTTTCGGGAGTGAGCACAAGTCTGTGGTTCAGAACGTTAACGGCAACGGCTTTGATGTCGTCGGGCTTTACGAAATCCCTTCCGGACAGAAATGCCTTGGCCTGTGATGCACTTACGAGTGAAAGAAGAGCCCTGGGCGATGCGCCGAGAATGAAACGCGATTCGCTTCTGGTAAGCTCGATGATCTCTCTCGCATATGCAAGGCAGCCGTCTGCAACAGTTATTTCGCGGACCTTCTTTTTCATGTCGAGAACTTCCTGTGCTGAACATACCGGCTTTATCGCATTCGCGGTTTTGCCTTCAATGTGATTTCGAGCAAGCTTTATCTCTTCATCCTTCCCGGGATAACCGATGCTTAGTCTCATCATGAATCTGTCGACTGACGCTTCCGGAAGGGGATAGGTTCCGATGAATTCGATAGGATTCTGGGTTGCGATCACCATGAATGGATCGGGAAGATCGTATTTTACCCCGTCGACGGTAACGCTTCCCTCGGCCATTGCTTCGAGGAGCGCGGACTGGGTCTTGGGTGAAGTTCTGTTGATCTCATCGGCAAGAAGTATGCTGCGCATTATCGCACCTTCCCTGTATTCGAATTCGCCGTTCTTCATATTATATACGGATATACCTGTGACATCGCCCGGAAGAGTATCGGGTGTAAACTGGATGCGTCCGAACGACATGTCGACAGAACCTGCCAGAACCCTGGCGAGGGTTGTCTTTCCGACACCGGGAACATCTTCTATAAGAACATGTCCGCCCGCAAGGAGACATATGAGGACATTTTCCGTAACGTCTTCTTTTCCGACGAAATAATCATTTATCTGTGCACGTAATTTATCTATCATAACTTACCTCTTTATACAAAAGCCGATCTTTCCTGTTTACGGTTTTATCATAAGAGCGGTTTTTATGCTCGGGCACCGCTATAACAGGGCATTTTACGATATTATACCCTTTTTTGCGTCAAATATATATAAACTATGGGTTGGGCGGTCTTGAGGATAGTGGAAATTTGACGGAATATGCCGAATTCTTTAAAATATAAGGGATAAAATATACGGTTCTGACAGATAAAACTTCCTGAAAGAACCCGAAAGGATCCGCATGAGCATATTGTATTTTCTGATCATCATTCTGATGATGATAGTGATGATCGGAATATTGAATGAGAAGTATTTCCATATCCAGAGTGATATCGCGCTGATCATGTTTTCGCTGATACTGTCACTGATACTGCTGGCGATCGGAAAGCTGCTCGGTATCGATTCCGTTAATGAATTCGTGACGGAACTCGGCGATTTTGGTTTTGAAGAATATCTTATGGACGGCGTTCTGTGCTTTATGCTCTTTTCCGGTGCGAGCAAGGTCAATATGCGCAAGTTCAGGCAGAACGTCAGAGCCATAAGCCTTCTTGCACTTCTTACGACAATGCTTTCGTCAGTCATCTACGGATGCCTGTTCTATGCCGTGTCATTTATCTTCGGTCTCGGAATGGATATCCTAACCTGCATCCTTCTCGGATGCGTTGTATCTCCCACGGACCCCATTGCGGCTACCGGAATACTCAATAAGATAGGTCTTTCCAAGAATGTCTGCTCCGTCATCGAGAACGAATCACTCTTTAATGACGGAACCGGCGTCACGCTTTTCATATTTGTAAGAAGCCTTGTCATCCACAGCGGTGACAGCAATTTCGTCGTACTGATGCTAAAGGAGATCGTGGGTGCCGTTGCCGTCGCGCTTATCGTTTCCTTTGTTCTGTTCAAGCTCATGGAGATCACAAGGGATCCCATCAAATATATCCTGATATCACTTCTCGATGTTTCCCTCGTTTATATAATCTGCGAACATCTCGGATTCTCCGGTGTCATCGCATCCGTAGTCTGCGGAATGTATTTCTCGGGTGCTTATACGAAGATAGAAAGAAGGGCAATGGTCATCGACAGAAGAGAGCTCTACAAGGATTTCTGGGAAATAGTCGAAAGCCTTCTCAATTCCATTCTCTTTATCATGATTGGACTTCTTGTCCTGAATATCGATGTCAGTAAGTATATCCTGATCATTGCACCTGCGGCGATCCTGATAAATGTACTCGCAAGAGGAATGGGAGTATCTATCAGCAGTCTCCTTACCGGAAAAAGAAATATCCCCGGCAACTACAGCATCGGTGAATACGTGATGCTGATGACCTGGTCTGCCCTGAAGGGCGGTCTTTCACTGGCGCTTGCATTCGGAACCAAGGAATTCCTTCCTCCGGATGTTTATGACATATTCATAAATGTCACCTACATAACCATATTCTTCACGGTCCTTGTTCAGGGACTCACCGTAAAGAATGTTTATTTTGCTCTTGAAAAACACAAAACGAAGAGAATGACCGCTGACAGGAATTCGTAAGATTGCAGGCCATCGTTTTCGGAAAGGACAGATATATGAAGATCATCATAGTAGGTGCGGGACGTACCGGATGTTCACTCATCGGAGCTCTCGCGAAAAAGAATTATGACATTACCATCATCGACAAGCAAAAGAGTCTCGTTGATGAAGTTACGGATAAATACAATGTAAGCGGAGTTGTCGGAAGCGGCGCATCCAAGGAAACACTTTATAAGGCGGGTGCGGATACCGCGGACATCCTTATCGCACTCACTCCCGTCGATGAGATCAATCTGCTCAGCTGCGTACAGGCCAAGGCCGTGGGAACCCTTCGTACCGTTGCAAGAGTGTTCCAGCCGGATTTTGCCGCCGAACGCAAGACTCTCGAAAAAGAACAGAACATAGATTATATATTCAATCCCAAATACGACATGGCTGAGGCATCCGACCTCAGCATCGGACTTCCCGGCATCGTAAAGCCCGAGGGACTGTTTGGCGACATGATGCAGATGGCGACCGTAAAGATGCTGGATGATTCACCTCTGAACGGAATGTCACTGTATGAGATAAGAAAGAAGCTCGATGATGAGATCCTTATCGCGACAGTTCTCAGGGGAGGCAAGCTCTATGTTCCCGACGGACAGTTCATCATAGAATCCGGAGACAGTATTGGTATTGCGGCGAGGAAGGACCGGATGATGAAGATCCTTCAGAAGATCGGTATCGTTAAGCGCGCCGCTAAGAAGGTCATGATCGTGGGCGGAGGAATCACCGCCGAGTACCTTATTGAAATGCTTCTCAAGGAGAAGAAGGACATCACCGTCATCGAGGCGGATCTCGACAGATGCTCTGATCTGATGGCGCGTTATCCGGATATAAAGGTATCGTTCTGGAAGGGTGAGACCGGTGAGATACTCGAGGACGAAGGCATAGGTTCGATGGATGCACTTGTTTCACTGACCGATAACGATGAGACCAACCTTGTCACTAGCATGTATGCATGGTCCAGAAATATTCCTTCCGTTCTTACAAGGATCGAAGCACCCGGACATCTCACTCTGCTCCACCGTATCAATCTTGATATAACTCTTTCTCCTTCCGAGATTTCCGTAAACAAGCTTATCCGTTTTGTGCACAACCAGGAAGCGGGTGATGCCCCCAACGATATCGAGAAGTATGCATCGGTTGCGGAGAATAAGGCGGAGGTTCTTCAGTTTACCGCAAACGAAGGTTTTGCAAAGAGCGGCGTGCAGTTTAAGGAAGCATCCTTTAAGCTCAAGAAGAATATCATAATAGCTTCGATAATCCGCGACGGTGAGGTGATAATCCCCGACGGAAGCACAAGCATCAATCCCGGAGACAAGGTCATCATCGTTTCCGAAAAGAAGAACCGCATCGAAAATCTGAACAGCATCTTTGCGTAAATATTTATGGAAAAGATAAAAGTAAAAGCGATAAGGGAAAAGCTCCTTGCACTGCAGGATGAGGAATACCGGGGCTTCCAGGCAAAGCTGATCCCGACCGTTGATCCGAAACGCATCATCGGAACAAGGACTCCGCTGCTCCGGGATCTTGCGAAGGAACTTCTGAAAACTTACGACTGCAGTCTTTTTCTCGATGATCTGCCACATAAGTATTTTGACGAAGACCAGCTCCACGCATTCATTCTTTCAGGAATGAAGGATTATGATGAGTGCATGGACAGACTTGAGATATTCCTTCCCTACGTTGATAACTGGGCAACCTGCGACCAGATGTCACCCAAGGTTTTCAAAAAGCACAAGGGCGAACTTCTCGAAAAGGTGAAGGTATGGATCGCATCGGATGATACCTACACCGTAAGATTCGGGATCGGAATGCTGATGGAGCATTTTCTCGATGACGATTTCGACAAGGCATATCCGAAGATGGTGGCGGGAGTAAAATCTGAAGAGTACTACATCAACATGATGGTTGCGTGGTACTTTGCCACAGCGCTTGCCAAGAAGTACGATGAGGTCATTCCCTATATTGAAAAGAAAAAGCTTTCCGCATGGAATCACAACAAGGCGATACAGAAATCCATTGAGAGCAATCGGATAACTCCCGAACACAAGGAATACCTGAGGTCACTCAAGGTTAAATGATCTATGTATAAGATATTGAGCGAGAACGAGGAAAATACTATTCTGCTGCCTGCAACACTGGACAGCCACTTTCCTCTGCTTAAATATATGTTCTGGAGTAAGGGCTTCAGATGCATCCCGCTCGATGAAAAGGATGAGTTTACGATCAGACAGGAAGGCATGAAGTATGCCAACCACGATATCTGTTATCCGTTCATACTGATGGCGGGACAGGTTGTCAGGGCACTGAGAACAGGAAAGTACGATCTGAAGAAGACATTCATCCTTATGCCGACTGCGGGTGATGCCTGCAGGGGCGCATGTTATATAGGGCTTATGACAAGAACCCTGAAAAAAGCGGGTTTGGACGATGTCCGTGTTATGACGATCAATGTACGTCACGTTCGTGACGATATATCCCTTAAGATTAATCTCGATACCGCTATACGCGGCCTGTTCGGAATGTTCTACGGCGATATCCTCATGATGCTCGCAAACCAGGTAAGACCCTATGAGGTGAACAAGGGCGAAACCAATGCACTTTACGATCACTGGATAAAAGTGCTTTCCGAAGATCTTAAGCTCGGCAGGAATCTCACCCTCGGAAAGATGAAGAAGAATTTTGCGAAGATCGCAGAATCCTTCGCCGCGATCAAAAAGGATGGAAAGAAACGTCAGGTCATAGGAGTGGTCGGGGAATTCTATGTCAAGTACTGCTCGCTCGGGAACTGGGATCTGATCGATTATCTTGAAGAGAATAACTGTGAAGCGTATGTGAACGGTCTGTCCTGGTACATCCTATATTATATCGATTCACATAAGCCCGCGAATATGAATCTTGAAAGACTGGGATTTGAATTTGTAAAAAGAATGCTCGTAAAGCTTCAGGATTCGATGAGAGATACAATGACAAAGTACGGCTTCAAAGCTCTCAGTTCGTATAAGAAACTTGATGAGAATTCCAGGGAGGTCGTATCACATAATCTGCTCATCGGTGACGGATGGCTGATGGGTGCCGAAGTAATAGACTTTATAGATAACGATATCAGAAAGGTCGCATGTATCGCTCCGTTCGGATGCATGCCGAATGTATGTGAGGGAAGAGGACTGTATCCGTATCTTAAGAGAAAGTATCCTCAAGCTGCAATAAGCGTCGTTGAACCGGATATGAGCGGTTCGAAAATGAACTATTTCAACAGGATCAGGATGCTGATAGATTAGCCTCGAAATATTCGTTTATGGTCTTTCGGTAAACAAATGCGAATATTATTCCGATAGCAATCGCCAGAAGGTGGATGATCATAGACGGAATGCCTGTTACTCCTTTTATATCCGGACTTACGGCAAACAGAAATGTCATGATCGCTATGGGCATGAGCAGATAGAACGAAACCTGCGTGAACAGTTTACCGAATCCGTATTTTTTTCCGAGAATGAATAATGCGTACACTCCGAGGGGCATGAAGCAGAAAGCCAGACCCGAAGCTCCGTTGACGCCGAACCGTTCACCGTCTTTGGTATAGATCGCACCCATGATAAGGCTGGCAATCACATCTGTCACCCACGATGCAGCGAACAGAATAAGCATCTTTTTGGTTCTTATTATTTTTTCGGCCAGGATTCCAAAGGGAAGTATCAGAAGCAGATTGAATCCGAGGTGTCCGATCGTTAATTGCATTGCCGAGTATTGAAAATCAGCCGGGAGGAGTTCCTGCGGAGCTCCCTGCAGAAAAATGTATGTTATTATCTGCCACGGATATTCCACCGGATACATTAATCTAAAGGCCGTGTAGGTTGAAGGAAATAATTGCGATATCAGTGTGACCGCTACACATAATAATGTGACGGTAATACATAAAAACGGAATGCCTTTTCCAAGATATATGTTTCTGATCTTCATAGTCTGTATCCTCTGAATACCCCTGCCGTCAAAATTTATACATATCATGATCATATAAAACGAGCCGGACAATGGAAATAAACCTATTATCCGGCTCCGAATCTATATTATCAGTGCACCTCTACGTTTCCGAGGTCTGCATCTGTCTTTACATCTCCGATGTTGCCGGAAAGGTAGATGTTACCGAGACTGGTCTCACATCTTCCGCCGTTGATGGTGCAGTTTCTTGCATCAAAATTACCTGCATCGACATCGGCGTCTATGGTATCGATCTCACAGTTGTTGAGATCCGCATTTCCCGCATCAAGATCTATGATGAAATTACCGGTGATGCAGTTTTTGACATCCACATTGCCCGCATCGCAGTCGATCGAGATCCTGTCAGCTTCGACACCCTTCATATCGATATTGCCGGCATCCATATCAAGGTCGACTGTTTCTGCTTTGAGATCCGTGATATCAAGATTACCCGCATCGATATTCACGCTGACTTTATCGAGCTCGGTTCCCTCGGGAACAGTGATGGTGATATAGAGATCGTCGGTTACATTTATGGGGGTTTTAGTGAGCCTGCTGCTTCCGGTCTTTACGGTGAGGATTCCGTCCTTGAAAGAAACTGTGGGAACAAGCTCTTCGGGCATGGAATATGCTACCGAAAGCTCATTGCCGTATACGATGCTTGCTTCGGTGAAGGAAGCGTCAAAGATTATCTCCGAAACTTCTCCCTCAAGATCTTTGCTTTCTTCAACCAATTCGTAGCCGGAGCTGAAATTGAATATAAATGCCCTTATGCCTCTGAAGACAACGGCAAATACTATTACAAGTACCGTCACAATGGAAAGTATGGATATTATTATCTTGGATGCTGTAGTCATGATGACCTCCTATTATAATTCGTCTGCGCGGCAATTGATGACAACCACTCTGTGCATGATTCCCGCTACCAGCCAGATGATCCAGGTAAGATCCCATCTGAAGGTGAGGAAGCTGAGTATGAGATAAAGACAGGTTGCTACGGGCCAGTAGATCTCCACTATTGTTTGTGCTGTCTTGTTCTTGTATCTGACGGGCTTTACGTTCTGGTTAATGTAAGTTCCGCTTATCGTGTTTACATCATTGAGCTGCATGAGGATCTCATATCCGCTGCGGATCTTGGATGAATAAATGATGAGGAGTACTCCAAGACCGATCAGAACGAACATAAGTGCCGGTGCAAAATAACTGCCGCTTACATAGAACATGTTAGGTACCCAGCAGATGATGAAGAGGATCACTCCGATTGTTACACAGAGTGCTCTTACCGGTTCGAAGCTGCGGAGCTTTTCCTTCACATAATCGGCTGTTGCCATATCGATCCTGCAAAGCTCTGTCTTTAGGAATTTCCAGTTGGAATCGACATAGCTGCTGTAAACTATGAATCCTACTCCGAGTGCGATGCATATGAACATCAAAAGTACCGATACGGCGCCGTATCTTTCTCCGAAGAGGATCGGGCAAGCTACGGATACAATACAGAAGAATACTCCGAGTGCCAGAAGCAGTGCTTTCTTTCTTCTGTTCTCGATGAAGCCCTTAACCTCATCAATTCCTACGTTCCTGCGGGGAGTTTCGCTTTCCCTGGTACGTGTTTCCTCTACAACCTTTACGAGTCCCAGTCCTTCGGCAAGCTCATCAAGGTTTCCGAACTCCGATATAACGGTGCCGACTGCGGTGTTCTCATTCTGTCCGTTTGCAATGAGCTCGTTATATTTATCTTCCATCATCTGGAGCAGTTCGGCCTTGGCCTTTCTTACCTCTGCGGTATTGGGCATTGCGGCAAACATAGCCTCGAGATAACTTTTTATTGTTTCCATATTTTTCTCCTTAATGCCTGATAAACTTAGAAACGACTTCCTGGGTTATGTCCCATTCTTCGCATTTTGCTCTGTAGTACTGCATGCCTAAATCCGTGATGCGGTAATATGTCCTCTTTTTACCGTTACCGCTTCCGTCCTGATCTGCGGTGAACGATTCGATGTGTCCGTTCTTTTCCATTCTCGTAAAGGCCGAGTAGAGCGTT
>JAEEGL012132691.1_pt1 | contig 13011 bp, 12 predicted proteins | sample 9134231 | NCBI WGS metagenome assembly JAEEGL01 (sample SAMN16246548, study PRJNA631951) | gut metagenome | biome: gut microbiome; feature: rumen; material: fiber-attached | host: Bos | place: Iran: Karaj | collected 2018-10 | reverse complement strand
TGACAATTTCCTATATAAATAAAAGTATATTCGAAAAAGCAAGAAGGCAATGCGATTTCTCTTCAAAGCACTGACAATCTCTAAATTGTCTCGATAAAACTTATAATAAACATCTATTTGTGGATGTTCTTTTAATAAGTTCTCTTGCTCCAGTATTGCACGAGTATGCTGAGTTGCAGATATTCCATCAATATTGTAATTTGATATAACAAAGGGTAATGATTCTATCGTTGCCTGACCAATTACAAGCGAATAGAAATAAGCCCACCAGTCAGATACGATTCTTTGATCTTCTCGATACATACCATATGTATCAAAAAGTGTTCTTTTGAAGAATGAGGCCTGATGAGGTATCCATGTAAATGTCAACTTCCTCAATATTCCCTCTGGGCTAAAATCTGCCTGTTCCTCTTCGCTCTCATTATCCTTTCCTATGGAATTGATTCTACCTACATATATATCTTTATCCCTTAATAATGGAATCACTTGCTCTATAACATCCTTATTATACAAATAATCACCAGAATTAAGAAACAATAAATACTCGCCATGCGAAACTACAATGCCTTTATTCATTGCATTATATATTCCCTTATCTGGTTCACTTACATAATAAGTTATATTATCAGAATTATTCTCTATCAGTTCCCTACTCCCATCAGTAGAACCACCATCAATAATAATCCATTCAAAATCACGTATTGTCTGAGACACAATACTTCCAATGGTTTTTCTGAGTCCTTCTTTGTTATTATAGTTTATTGTTATAACCGACAGTTTCATACTTATTGCATTATTTTCTTTCCATCTACAATTTTAATCCCTCCTTTCTTCAAAGAAGTTTGTCTTCCATCTATAGTATAACAATTAGATGATATAGCATGATTCCCCGATACTTTTATAGAAACTATTTCTGAAGTATGATTGTTGTTATAATACCCATCAACTATCTCTCTTATCATTTTAGCATATTTTTCATCTATGGGTGTAAATTTGTTCTCCTCATACCAGAAAGGAATCATATCCTCTGCTGTTGGCAAGAATTTACATTCACTAACCTTTAATCCGAACCTGTCTCTCAAAAAGAAATCATAACAAATACAAGCACTTGCATACATTCCTATTCCTAAGTCCAAATGCTGACTATCAAAAGATAACATGTGATATATATAAGTACCAAGATTAGCTAACTCATCATTATTACGTAATATCTGCATGACTGGAGCCATCGGAATAATGTCTATTCCATAATTGTTTCTCACATACTGTACCGAAGTAAATATATCTCTCGTTTCTTGCTGCTGTTTGTCGCGGTTGGGGATAGAATACGAATCAGCAAAGCCACTATTAAAAACAATTGAAGGTGAATAATTGCAATTATCATTTATATATTTTAGGATTATTTCTATGCTCTCTGTCTGATCATTATTCCAATACCTATCCTCAGCTGCTGATCGCTGAACGGAAATAACATCCCATTCTTCATCCTGCAACATTTTAAGGATAGTCATATTGGGGACATTATCATGCCAAATCCCATCATAAAATTTCTTATACAAGCCCCTAAATGCCCCACCCTCTATACACAAATCAGCAACTTCTTTAATAGGCAATCCTCCTGCATATGCATTTGCACAAATTACGTCCACGCCACTATGATATGCCAATATTGGAAATTGTCCTATAGTATTCCTCCCATGAGAAGATCCTATAAACAATATCTTTATTGCATTTTGTCCATGAGATAGACTACAGTTTAGACCGAGCAACAAGAATAACAGATTAAATAATATCTTGAATATCATGTATCATTCTGAATATATAGGCATACCCAACTCTTCTTTGGCAAGTCTCAGCTTTATTTTATCCTCTTCTGCCATATCTGACTTTCCAATAGACTTCTTTCCCTGATAATTCTCATCGAAAAGAAACTCTAATTCCTCTTTCGTCATACGTTCTTCTGTAGGATACAGAGAAGCTTCATGTTGTAGTATCTGTTCTATAGAAAATCTCGTGGCTATTATTTTTGCAGGAATACCTGCAACAACGGCATATGGAGGAACAGGCTTAGAGACAACTGCTCCTGCTGCCACTACAGCACCCCTACCTATTTTGCAGTGAGACAAAAGGATTGTTCCTGCCCCGACCCATGCATCCTCACCAACTTCAATTTCACCATCCACATCGTTAATATGTAACTTTCCTGCCAAGTATTGTGGTACACCAACTGTTGGTACATGATCACCTGGGATAATAATACAACCAGAACCAACCGCAGCATACTTCTTCACTTTCAGCTTTCCTTTATAGGAGATAAAATTCAAATGATCTTGAACACGACAATAATTCTCAAGATACATATTTTGAGGGTTAAGCATAGATTCGTAGCCTATACCCATATCAGAATGTTTCTCTCTTGCTGCAAAATTACTAGGATCCAGACTTGTTACAAAACGAGTCATTACTTCATCCCACACTTTAACATTCTCTTTGCCAATGAGGATTTGAAAGCATTTTATCCGTATTCTCTCTAATAAAGTTTTAACACACGACATATTTCCTATTTTTTATTTATATACAACCATATCTTCCCTATAGGTAAAAACAACCTATAATCTACATATGCAATAAGTTTAAACATAAAGTCCATTAGTTTTTTTCCCAATTTGGTCATATGATAAGTTCCAACTGATATCGGATGAATTGGGTCTAATCTTACATCCGTAATAAATTTTACTGGGAAGAAATTACTCAAGAATTGGGTTCGATCGGTATTCCCTACAGGAAATGGCGTTGAGGAAATACCATCTGTATAAAACACAGAAATGACCATTGGAACATGTTGGTAGGAACAATTTAATATCACAATCGCCTCAAAGAAAAATGTCCAATCAGATATCCTTTCAAAATTCTCACGATAAGGACATTTTATTAATACTTCACGGCGAATCCATGTTGCCTGATGATAGAAAGTATTCTCATAAATCCAAAAGGCATTTACACTATCTATGGCTCTCGTAATTCTTAATGGAGATTTACCATCTATATATATATCACATGCGACAATATCAGCAGAAAAGGTGGTCTTCATAAGCCTTTCCATAACCCTAATGTCACAGAGATGATCTCCAGAATTCAAGAATAAGCAATAATCTCCGCTGGCTTTTGCTACACCTTTATTCATTGCATTATAGATGCCTTTATCTGGCTCTGAACACCAATATGTTGTAGCTTCTTGATATTTCTCAATAAGCTCTTTAGATCCATCTGTACTACCACCATCTATAACAATCCATTCAAAGTCCTTTGATGTCTGGGATACTACAGAGTCAAGGGTTCTCTTTAAACCCTTGCAATTATTATAGTTAATTGTTATTATCGAAAATTTCATTTTAAAACTGATATTATATAACTCCTTTATAAACATCTAGGAGCATTTCTGCCGACTTTTTCCATGAGAAATCCAGAAGTCTTTTATTTTGTCGTTGCAATAGAAGTTCTTTTTCATTTACCGACATACTCAAGAAAGCCTCCATCACTTTATCCAAATCAGAATAATCATCATCCAGTGTGAAATAGACTGCAGCATCCTTTGCGATTTCTGGGAAGCAACTCTTTTTATTGAGTATAACAGGGCATCCACATTTCCATGCCTCAAGAATTGGAATTCCAAAGCCCTCATATAGCGAAGGAAATACAAAACAAAGAGCATTCGCATACAAAATTCTTAATTCCGCATCCGATGGAGATTTATGAATAATTCTATCCTTTAATCCATTTTTTTTGAATAAATTCCGTTCCTGTTGGGAAAAGTCCGCACCTGTACATATTATCTTAATATCCTGATGCCTTTCTAGGACTGGTAATAATGACTTTACCATAGGTGTAAAATTTTTGTACCCACCACGTTGGCCTACAAAAAGTATGTATTTATTAACTCCTACCTGAAAATCTTTTGCCGGCATTATCTCTGAAGCTCCATGGTAAATAACTGTAATTTTGGATTCTGGAACGTTAAATATATCCATCAAATCTTGCTTTGTTTTGTTTGAAACCGCAATGATATGAGAAGCTCTATCAACGAGAACTCTCTTGTTTCTAATCTGGAGAATATCTTCTGTCTTGAATATCTCCGTAATCATATCATGTATTGTAAACACATAGGGGATTCCATTCAAATACGGAAGGAAATAATCTTCGAAAAATGTTGGATGAAATACATCAAACTGACCACTTTTTAGCAAGTCAATCGAATACTTTCTATTAACTACTCTTGAATTTATTGATGGGAAGATAGCACTGAACCACCTGAATAAATATCCCTTTCCATAAAAATAACGATTGGTTAGGAAATTCTGCTCTGATGAAAATGGACGTACTTGTACAAGACCACTCTCTTTCAAGTGCACATTGTCACTATCTTTTATTCCTATCTGGAATTCTGCTGTTGATGGCAGGTTTTGTATCAGATTAATAAACGAATTAGATATGCCGCCAACACGTTGCCATTGGAATATCTGATAATCATAAAGAATACGCATAATTAATATTGATAAGCGAGTAATCTATCTATAAACTTCTTATATAAAAAGCCTATTGGAATCGGGAGATACACATCAAGATTTAATATTTTTTTTCTGGCAGTAATATAAATCTCATTTATTATCTTTGAAGGACGAGTATCACATCGTCGTATCGTCGCATAAGCTTTATATTGTGAGATATTATTAGAAGTCATAATTATTGCTATTGAATTTTTAAGCCTCATTTCCACATCACTGACACCTTCTGAAATGAGAGTCTTTCTTTCCTGATATTCATAAAATCCCTTAAGGACTTTTATATAATTAGAAATTTTCCGCTCATAATTCTCAGCCGTTGAAAGTGATTTCTCTCTTAAATAATAATTGTATGTGGATTTATTAACAAAATACATTGATTCTACAGTACATGCTAAAAGAGCACTCCACAATTCGTCCTCATGAATAAGTCCTTCTTGGAAAAACAGCTCTTTTTCTAATAGAAAAGTGCGTCTACACAGTTTATTCCAAGCCATACAATGCCATCTATTATGAGAATATGCATTTGATATCGTTTTAACTCCCTTCAATTCACCACATATATCCTGTTTAGGATACTCCATTTTCATACCTTTTATCTCGTAGTGGCTCGTTACAATATCATAATTAAACTTCTTTATAGGTTCAACAAGTACAGATATACAATCCTCAGTAATATCATCGTCACTATCAAGGAAATAAATATACGTACCTGTTGCTTCATTAATTCCTGTATTACGAGCAGCAGAAAGTCCACGATTTCGATTGTGACGTAAAAACTTAAATTCAATATCCTTACATTCACTATTCAGAATGAGGTTGCGCGCTATATCCATACTTTTATCAGGAGAGCAATCATCAACAAGTATAACCTCCAACTCACGATATGTTTGTCGAAGGACAGAATCTATGCAACGCCCAATGTACTGCTCTACTTGAAAAACAGGAATAATTATAGATATCTTCATAATAATCCAGAATCAAGATAAATAATCATTAATCAGCGACTTGATTCGAATTAGTTTATAATCAATAATATCCGGCAGATTGCAAACAAATAGAATTATTTTCTCTAAAAGTCCAACACTCCACAAGTCTCCAATTTCTTTTTTTAAAAATGGGGATAACCTTTCTGAATATACATTATAATTGGAATACGCTATTTTAGAATTAATATATTGACTCCTTGTAATATACTTCTTACTACGTATATAGTTTAATATTTTAAAATCCTCTCGTTGATTGATACCTTCATAATAATTTCGCTTTGTAGAGTTATTATCATGTATCCGGAAGTAATTCAATTTATGATAATCAATACCAACCTTCCCATATTCTGCTATTTCTATCCAAAAGAGTCTATCTCCAGCCCCTTTAAAATCAGTATACTGTTTATCTATACATTGTGCTACAGACTTTTTGAAAACGGCCGAACTTGCATTAACGATAGCATTACCAACAGCCATCCTTTCAGCAATAAACTCTTTTCCATCCATTATCTCCGACTCTGTTTTCACACAGAAATACTGTGTTGTCCCATCATCTTTATAGAATACAGACTCCGTATATGCCAAGACACACATTGGATCCTTTTCGAAAAATGAAACAAGAGTTTCCAACAATTCTTTCTCACACTTATCGTCGCTCTCTGCTATCCATATCAATTCGCCCTTGGCTAATTCAAATCCCTTATGCCATTGTTTAAAAGTTAATCCACAATTCTTATCATTAATTACAATTGATGATATATGTGGATTATCCTTATACTTGTTAATTATATCAATACTATTATCGGTAGAATTATCATCTAGAATTATTACTTCAAAATTCTGATATGTCTGATTCAGAACACTCTGAATACGTTCATCCAGATATTTTTCATGATTATAGTTGGGAATGATAATGGATACTAACAATTTTGCCTTTTCTGACATCAACATTACTTATACTCTAATCTAATGTTTTAATAATCCTTGCAGGACACCCTGCAAGGACAGAGTTTGAAGGGAAGCTATGAGTTACAACAGCATTTGCACCAACAATAACATTATTACCGAGGATTACCCCAGGAAGAATGGTTACATTGTCTCCAATCCACACATTATCACCAATGTGCACAGGTCTGCTGGAAAGTGAGCGTTTAACTGGTGGTACATCTATGTCATTCTTTGTAATACTCCCATGAAAATGGTCTGCAATAAAGACCTTGCTGGCAATAAGAACGTTATTCCCTATTGTGACTTTTTCAATGCAACCAATATGACAAAAATCTTCTATCCTTACATTATTTCCTATTATTATTTGAGGAAGATAATTATTTAATGCATAATTATCTATTGCTTCAATTCTTAAACATCTTCCCACAGAAAAGTTATCCCCAATCTTAATATACTTGCCACCTACTATTAAATAATTATTATCACATAAAAGATGACAATTACTCCCTACAGAAGCAAACTGATTAATAATTCTATCTACTTCATATTGATTTCCAATAGCTTTTACTGTTTTTAGTTTCCGATAAATAGCTAGCGCTATTCTTTGTTTAATTACTAGTAAATTCATATATTACGCCTAATTATTCTGTTTCCAGCCTAATATCTTTCTCTTCGTACAAGTCAAGATACTCATTATCTTCTCATAATAGTATATTTTATGGCAATAATACATCATACGCCAATAGTCTCTTTCTGAATAATAGGTAGTAAGACTCTTGTGAATACCTGTCAAATCAAATGATTTATCTAGAGATTTCAAAACAAATTGCATATAAAAGTCCTGTAAACACCTGTATAAATCTTCCAAAACTTTATTATATGTTCTCGAAGTTATACGCCCCCTAAGAAGCAAATCATTCAGCATATCAGGAAAAACCACAGCAAATGTGTTGAATAAGTTATATTTTCCTTTCCCTTGCCCACATTGTTGAACCTCAAATTTCTTATTGTAGATAATATAATTACTATGTTGGCGATGTTCAAAAAGAAGGGAAGTATTAGGAAACATTTCATTATATTTTATCTCATTCAAACTTTCTATATCATTATCCCAAATGCCAATACCACCACTCCATGTACACATATAATGAAGATTAAACACAAACTCGTCTAAATTCTTACATTCTGTTATTTCACCATTTGTAATGGATCCATTACTACAATATATTACAGGCTTGGTTAATCTGTATTTTTCAACAAGAGAAATCCAGTCTTTTAATGCATTGGGTTCTAGAATACTCCTGTGATTAAGCATCTTATGATATATACCATTTCCAAGTTTTAGAGATGTTATTAGATTTAGAAATCCCTTGTTATCAGTCTTGTTATAGGACAAATTAGAGTAATCAAATTGCTTCAATTCCTCCTTTAAGTCACTATTCTCACCATTGTCGGCGATAACCACATCAAATAAAGACAAATCTACTCCTTGTGAGTATATCCCCTTAAGCGTTGGTATAACCCACTTAGTTGCACCATTTGTTGGTATACATATTGAGATAATAGGTTTACTATATTCCATGCCTATCTGAATAAATTTAAAACTTCAACCACTATTTTTCCTCACTTTTCTTCAAGACTTTTTTTGGGGTATGGATAACTCCTGAGCATGAATGCATTCAGTAACAAGAAAGGAGAGCTTGTTCCAATTCTTATCGGTTATCTTGATTTATAAAATCTATATAATCATCATAGTTTCGTATATAGTCCTCTTCTGAATATTCTTCTGAAGCCAATACCAGACAAATACTTCCTGATGAAAAACCTTGTTCCGATGCCCATATACCAGGTGGAACATGTAATCCCCAAAAAGGCCGGTTAAGTAATACTGTCCGTTTGTTTATACCATCATCAAGGACAACTTCGAAGCTGCCACTGGCTGCAATCAAAAACTGATGGCATTTCTTATGGGCATGGGCTCCACGATCTTCACCACCCGGAATATCGTATGAATAAAACACTCGATTTATAGGGAAAGGTACATGTACATTCTCATACATAAATGTCAAGTTTCCTTCTTTATCATGCATCTTGTTCAATTCACATAGTGAACAATCGAAGACACTCCTACCCTCTTTAAATGCCTGAAGCTTAGAAGGTGAATTGACCTTTATGGATGTCTTTGCATCATAAATGGTTGGTATTCGGGAGTTATCTTTCCGCCACAACTTATATTCCTCATAATCTGAAACATAGTCATGCTCATCATAATCCGTTGAAGAGAGAACCAATGCCAATGAATTGGTGGAAAAATTGGTCATTGTGCGCCACATGCCATTGGGAACATATAGACCGTAATAAGAACGATTGAGCGGAAAAACCTGTTTTTTTCCTCCATCATCTATCTCTACGTCAAAACTACCAGAGAGAGCTACGATAAATTCCTCCGTCTGTTTATAAGCATGACCTCCTCTATCCAATCCACCTGGCACATCATATATCCAATGCACCCGTTTTATTTCGAAGGGAATCTGTTTGATTTGTTCTATTATGGACAAATTACCTCGAGGATCTACTATTTTAGGTAAATCGAGTATTTTGGGAGTTTGTATTATCATACGTTTGAGATTATAAACGACATTCTTAATAATTATTACATCTACATCAACCTGTTTTTGACATAAACACCCATTATTCTATATTATTCATTCTCAATTTTAATTGCATCAGATATTTGTATATGTTATAATCCGATGAACAATTCTTATTTTCATGATATAAGAAATAACTTAGTTCCTTCTTTGGATTTTCTTTAAAATAGACATCTGTTTTCTTTCGTTTTGAATCATATATATCCCATGCTTTACTCCAATAGTGATTAATTTGGATTGAGGGATTAGTTTCATCGACAGGTATGAAAGTTCCTTCTCCTATTGTTGTCCGATGGAATATATTGACGGGACGTACCAACCTATCTTTTCCCAATATTTTCACCCAAACCGTTGTTGCATGATGACACGATGCATCAAAAGCACTGATGTCATAATCCGTATTGATTAGACACTTTCCGCAATGATCTATATGACTCCAACTAACATGATATTGTTCTATAACTAACTGATTATAGTCATGATGCATCTTTCCTGAAGTCCCAAACATCTTCCAATATATTTGTATAACAGGATATTTCTCATAAGGTTTTATCCACTCTTGCAATGTCAAATGCGAATTCGGACAGAAAAACTCATCTATATCAAGGAATGAAACCCATTGTGTTTCATGCCTATATGTCTCATAAAAATCTTGATATGCTTTAAACTGTGCATGATCATAAGGGAAATCTACAAGAGTAACAAACCCTTTCTCTATATAAGGTTGCAAGACCTCGTGATAGTTATCTGTAGAATTGTTGTTATACATATAAAAATGCTCAACTCCCACGAGGTTATTCAACTCAATCCATTCTCTCAGAAATGGGGCTTCATCCTTAAAAATGGCACAAATTGAGATTGAATATTTCTTATTGTATAACGGTTTTTTCTTAAGGGGGAAAAAAGAAATCAAATCACCTCTAAGATATAGCCACTTATAACTCTTAAAATATCTGATATAATAAAAAAGATTGAACATATTATAATTAGTATCAACTATTTAAATGAACCATAGAAAGAATCTTATCTACAACTCGTGCAGAAGCATGTCCATCATCCTTACTGCCATACCATCTCAAAAAATCATCAGAATAAGGATTTTTTAAATCTACGACTTTTAAACATTTTCTTAATTCTACATTATTTTTGCAATGAGGAAACGGCAACTTATAGTACTCTGGTCTGAGACCTCTTTGGATAACATAATCTTTCTCATCAGTAGCAAATAATAGCACTGGTTTATGCATCAATATGAAATCTATCATTATTGAAGAATAATCCGTTATAAGAATATCAGTTATCAAAAAAATCTTTTGAGCATCAGGATATGACGTCACGTCCCTTATTGAATCTGAATATTCAAAATTTAATGATTTCCCGGATAAGAAATAGATATTCGGATGAGCTCGCACTAAAAGAATCCAGTCTTCACCAGTCTTCTGTTTCAACTCATCCAGAATCATGTATGCATCAATCCGATAACAATTAAAATCACCATTATCACGAAATGTAGGAGCGTAAGTAACAATTTTTTTTCTATCGCTTATGCCAAGTTCTTTTCGAACATTTTGTTTATCTATATTTTTCCAATTGAAATAAATATCGTTACGTGGAGAACCACTTTCAAAAATATCACCATTATACCACATAGCTTTACGACAAAAATCACTTGTCCACGTGCTATCAGACAACATCAAATCTGTCATTTTTGAATCCAACTTACTATATTTTACATATATTTCAGGGAGTTTCTCCTCACACTCTGCCTCAACAAATTTTAGAGGGAATGACCCATGATGAGTCTGTATCAAATATTGTGATTTCTTCTTTATATACCTTATTCTGTCACCTTTGCTATTCATAACTATCACTCTCGCTGTAGAAAGATGATACGTCCCCTTAATCCCAGATTTCCTTACTAGTTTAATATGCTTTGGAATATCACTTATTGGGTAATCAGATAGCCAAATCAAGTTCAAACGAATTCCTCGCTTAATTATTTCTTCTGCAATGGCTTTTGGATTACAACTATAATCTTCGTTAATAAAAACTATCTTATTCTTATGAACTCTACAGAACGAGAAGATATATTTGTAAGTGACTATTTTTGTCTCTGTAGAAAATCTGCTATTTACAAAAAAATAACACTTTAAAATAGTTATTTTTAATAACCTAAACATATTATATAACCATTAGGATTACAATAATTCAATAGAGGTAGACTGTTCAAAATGAATAATAGCACCCCATTCAGGATTCCAGCTCAAATATTCTCTATTATCTTTTTTGGAAATGAACTTCACCTCAAAAGACAATACACCATCATTTACAACATCAAAATTATGAATACCACCATCCATCTCTTTGTAACCAACATTTAAACTTAATTTGTATTTTCTTGCGGTTAAAGAATGATTGGTTAATGTAATTTTCACCTTATAAACTTGTCTGTCTTGGGGAACAGGAAGATTCTCCGTAACATAACCTAAAATGCGTACATCTGAAAAATCAAAAATATTAATTGAATATCTACATTCTTTGATATTTCCAAAATGCTTTTTCAAAGTTAATTCTAGAACAATAGGTTCATCAGTTCCTAAATTCTGGTAATCACATAAGAATCTTGCTTCTTCTATTGTTATTTCACTAGAAAGCCCTTTCTGCCTCATAGATTTATCAACAACTGCATAACCTCGTAAATCCTTTGAATTTGAATCAATATAATAATCTACACATTCATGGGCACTACCTGAAAAATCAAATTTTCCATCTTTAAGTACAATGGCATTTTTACATAACATCTTTACTGCATTCATATTATGAGAGACGAAAAGTACTGTACGCCCTCCACCTTTAGACACATCCTGCATTTTGCCAATGGCTTTCTTTTGGAACTCTGCATCACCGACAGCCAGGACTTCGTCAACAACAAGAATTTCCGGTTCCAGATGGGCTGCAATGGCAAAGCCAAGTCGGACGGTCATACCAGAAGAATAACGCTTTACAGGAGTATCGATATAGCGTTCGCAGCCGGAGAAATCAACTATCTCATCGAGTTTGCGAGTGATTTCGGCCTTGGTCATACCCATGATAGCTCCGTTCAGATAGATGTTCTCACGACCGGTCATTTCTGGGTGGAAACCTGTACCAACCTCCAGCAAGGAGGCAATACGCCCTCGAGCACGGATTTCACCAACTGTTGGGGTCGTTACGCGGGAAAGAAGCTTCAACAAGGTACTCTTACCTGCACCATTCTTGCCGATAATGCCCACAACATCACCTTGTTCAACATTGAAATGGATGTCTTTCAGAGCCCAGACATAGTTACTACTGCCCTTATGACTTCTATCATTGGTCTCACCTATCTTTAAGAATGGGTCTTCTTTGTGGCGGACATGCATGGTCCACCAACGGGTCAGATCGTCACTGAATGTACCAGTGGAAACCAAACCTAACCTATATTGTTTACCTACGTGATCGAATTCTATTGCATTCATAAAAATATTTTAATGATTATTCTACTTCTCATTAACATCTATCCAACTTTGTTTGACAGTTATAATTGAGAGTTTCATTTGATTATTTAAACTTATTGAGTACCCCAACTATCGTTTCTGCCTCCTGACGGGTAACGACCTGACTCATCGGGATTGACAACTCCTGAGCATGTATCCTCTCTGTAATGGGATAGCTACGGTGGTTCCATTCTTTGTAACACTCTTGCATATGGGGTGGTATTGGATAATGGATTAACGTCTGGACACCCTGGTCGGCAAGGAACTGCTGCAGTTCGTCACGCTTTTCGCAGAAGATGGGGAACTGATGATAGACATTGTTCTCGTCTTTGATACGCTTAGGCAGTGT
>JAEEGL011490905.1_pt1 | contig 13011 bp, 11 predicted proteins | sample 9134231 | NCBI WGS metagenome assembly JAEEGL01 (sample SAMN16246548, study PRJNA631951) | gut metagenome | biome: gut microbiome; feature: rumen; material: fiber-attached | host: Bos | place: Iran: Karaj | collected 2018-10 | reverse complement strand
TCCCGGAGCAGGGCCAGCACCTTGTCCCGGCCGATCTTATCCAGCTTGTCGATGGCTCCCAGCACGGCGGCGGACTTGTCCCGCAGCCCCAGGTACTCGAAGAGGCCGTTCAGAAAGCGGCGGTTGTTCATGCGGATGACGAAGCGCGTCAGGCCCAGCCGCCGGAAGGTCTCGCAGATCACCGCCACCATTTCGGCTTCGTTGGAGGGGTCCAGGCTGCCGTCGCCGATCACGTCCACGTCCGCCTGGTAGAATTCCCGGAAGCGGCCCCGCTGGGCCCGCTCTCCCCGGTAGACCTTGCCGATCTGGCAGCGGCGGAAGGGGAAGGAGAGCTGGCCGTAGTTCATGGCCACGTACTTAGCCAGCGGCACCGTCAGGTCGAAGCGCATGCTCAGGTCCGTGTCGCCCTTTTCAAAGCGGTAGATCTGCTTCTCCGTCTCGCCGCCGCCCTTGGCAAGAAGCACCTCGCTGGCCTCCAGCACGGGGGTGTCGATGTTCACAAAGCCGAAAAGGGCGTAGGTCTCCCGCAGCACGTCCATCACGGCGTCCATCTGGCTCTGGGGCCCCGGCAGGAGCTCCATAAAGCCGGAGAGGGTTCTGGGTTTGATCTTTTCCATTTGCAGTTTCCTTTGTCTATTTGGATTTCTTCTTGGGATTCACGATGTCCCGCCAGGCCAGGTCTCCCCGCTGGAGCCCCAGGATCAGCACCTCCGCCGTGGCCACGTTGGAGGCGAAGGGGATGCTGTACTGGTCGCAGAGCCGGGCGATGAGGCCCATGTCCTCCATGTACTCCGGACTCTGGGGGTCCGCCAGGAAGAGGACCAGGTCGATCTCGTTGTAGGCGATCCTGGCCGCCAGCTGCTGTATGCCCCCCTGGTTCCGGGTCATATAGCTTTCCACCTTCATGCCGGTGGCCTCGCTTACCAGCTGGGCCGTGGGATTGGGAGCGCATAGCACGTGGGCGGCGAAAATGCCGCAGTAGGCGATGCAGAGCTGGACCATCAGCTCCTGCTTGTTGTCGTGGGCAATGAGTGCTACGTTCATGGGGACTGCCTCCTCTGTATGGCTGAGTTTATGGCAGGGGAACTCGCTCCCCGGTGAGACGGCGGGCCATCCGGCGGAAGGCGGCGGCGGCGCCCCGTTTGGGGCGGTGGTCCTCCGCCAGCAGGGGCCGGCCGGCGCTGAGGGCCAGGGGGACCTGGGGGTCCTCCGGCGCGTAGCCCAGCAGGCGCATCCCCACCAGATCGATGGTGTCGTCCAGGGTGGTCTCCGAAGTCCGCAGGAGCCGGGGATTCACCCGGTTGATGAGCAGGCGCCCCGCCGCGTCCCCCGAGTCCCGAAGGAGCTGGGCGGCCCGCTCTCCGTCCCGGTGACCGCAGGGGTCCGGCGTGGTGACCACCAGGGCCAGATCCGCCAGGGCGGCGGCCTCCTCCACCGTGCCGCCCAGGCCGCCGGGACAGTCGATGATGCAGTAGTCAAAGCTGCGCTTCGCCGTGGGGATCAGGTCCCGGAGAAGGCCGGAGGACTTTCCCGGGGGCGCGGCCAGAAGGCGGAGGGAGGAAAAATCCCGGGGAGCGATCATGGCCTTCTCCGGCGTGCAGCGCCCCTCCAGCACGTCGCCGTAGTCCATGAGGGCGGTGTCCCCCAGCCCCAGGCAGAGGTCCAGATTCCGCAGCTCCGTGTCTCCGTCCACACAGAGAACGGTGTGCCCCAGCTCGGCCAGGGCGCAGCCCAGGGCCGCGGCGGCGGTGCTTTTTCCGGTCCCCCCCTTGCCGGAGAGGACGGCGATCACGGTGGACATAGCGACTCCTCCGAATCCGAGAATAAAACAGTATACTCCAAAAGTCGGTGAGTGACAAGTTTTTCGTCGGGACGCCGGGCACTCAGGGCCGGAGGGTGTTCTCCGGAATGGGGGCGGCCTCCGGCTTCCGGGAGAAGTACCAGTCGAAGATATCCCGGGCCACCTCCGCCAGATAGTAGCCGTTGGCGCCGCCCTCCACCACCACCGCCAGGGCGATCTCCGGGTCGTCCTTGGGGGCGAAGGCGATGAACACGGCGTTGTTTTCCGTTGACTCGCCCACCTGGGCGGTGCCGGTCTTGGAGCAGACGGGAACGGCGTAGCTGTTGAACACATAGGAGGCGCTGCCGTAGCGGGAGGCCATGTACATCCCCTCCCGGAGGGTATCGAAGGTCTCCGGCGTGGCCTCCACGGTGCTGAGGACCCTGGGGGCGTATTGGAAGCCCTCGGGACCGGAGACACCGCCCAGCAGGTGGGCGGCATAGCGGTCGCCGCCCCCGGCGATGGTGGCGCAGTAGGAGGCCAGCTGCAGGGGCGTGAAGAGGTGGTAGCTCTGGCCGATGGCGGCCTGGAAGGTGTCGCCCACGTACCAGTCCTCTCCGAAGGCCTCTTTCTTGTATTCCTTCGTGGCCAGAATGCCGGTGTTCTCGTACAGCTCCACCCCCGTGGGCTGTCCCAGCCCGTAGGCGGCGGCGTAGCGGTCCAGGGCGTCGATGCCCACATTCCGGCCGGTGATGTAGAAGAAGTAGTTGCAGGACATCTGCAGGGCCTCCATCACGTTGATGGTGCCGTGGGAGCCGGGATAGGCCCAGCAGGTGTAGCTGTAGCCCTCGTATTCGTCGATGATGCCCCGGTCGTAGATGGTGCTCAGGGGGGTGATGACCCCCTCCGACAGCCCCGCCGTGGCGGTGACCACCTTGAAGGTGGAGCCGGGAGCGTAGCGCCCCTGCAGGGCCCGGTTCAGCATGGGCAGGGCGGGGTCCGCCAGCAGCTCGCCGTAGCGCTCCTGGAAGGAGGACAGGTCGTAGCTGGGATAGGAGGCGGAGGCCAGGATGTCCCCCGTGCCCACCTGCATCACCACGCAGGCGCCCCCCTGGGCCAGCTGCACGTTTTGCCCGGCCCAGGCGTTCCTCACCCGGTCGCTGTTGATCTTGGCGATCTCGGCGGCCAGGGCTTCCTCGGTCACCTGCTGGGCGCTGAGATCCAGGGTGAGGGTCACGTTGGCCCCGGCCTGGGGCTCCTCCTCAAGATAGGAGCTCAGGATCTCGCCCTCGGCGTTGCGGACGGTGACCCGCTTGCCGTCGGTTCCGTGGAGGTACTCCTCAAAGGCGCCCTCCGCGCCGTCCTGTCCCACCATGGCGTTCATGGGATAGCCCAGCTGGCTGTACTTTTCCCACTGCTCCTCGTTCATGGGCCCGGTGCGGCCCAGAAGGTGGGCGGCGTAAGGGGTGCGGTATACCCGGCGGGAGCCGGTGGCGATGCTGACGCCGGGGTAGCAGCGCTCGGAGATGGCGGCGATGAGATTCTGGCTGAGGCCGGAGGCAAAGACGTAGCCTCCCCCGAAAAGGGTGTCCATCTCCAGCTCCCAGCGGACCCCGGCGGCCAGCCGGGCCTCCTCCGGGGAATACTCCTCCGGAATGCCGTAGTGGGAGCGGAACCAGGCCATCAGCTCCTCCGCAGGATATTCCTCCTCCGGCGTCTCGCTGCCGAGCTCGAAGTGATCGATGTAGTCCGCAAGGCGGCTGCGCTGGTTGGGGGTCATCCCGGTATAGGCGAAGGGGGCCGCGTCGGAGAGAGGCAGGGTGTCCCGGTGGGAGATGCCCGCCTCCTCCACCAGGGAGATGAGGGCCAGCAGGATGCCGTTGGGATTACTGTCCGTCACCAGGGCGCTGCGGGAAATGACCACGTCGTAGGACACCTCGTTGGTCACCAGCGCCCGGCCGTAGCGGTCCAGGATGTTGCCTCTGGAGGCGGAAACCGTCTCGGTTCTCGTAATGTTGCTGCGGCTCTCCTCCTGCAAGGCCGCGGCGTTGACCACCTGCAGGCCGTAGAGGACGGCCAGCAGGGCGGCGGCCAGCAGAAGGGGCAGGGCCACCAGAACGGCGGCCCGAAGGGGTCGGATGCTGCCGGGATGATTCAACGGACGGTCCTTTCCCTGCGCCGGCGCCAGCTCCGAAGGGCGCGGCGGACGCAGTAATACAGAGGAAGCAGAAAAATGAGAGAGGCCAGGGTCTGCACCAGGCCCGTGCGGATCAGGGGCCAGGGCGCCGCCCGGTCATAAAAGAGCAGGCGGAACATCTGCAGGGCTGCCGAGAGGAGCAGGGCCAGGACGCCCAGCAGGGCGAAGGAGGGAACGCCCCTGGCCAGGACGAATTCCCCCAGAAAGCCGGAGAAAAAGCCCATGGCCGTGAGGGCCACGGTGAACAGAAGCCCGCCGCCCCCCAGGGCGGCATCGCAGAGCAGTCCCCCCAGCAGGCCGAAGGCGCCGCCCCAGCCGGGGCTGCCCAGAAGTCCCGCCGCCACCGCCGCCAGGGGCAGCAGCAGGGGAGAGACCCCGAAGATGTGCAGCCGGGAGAAGATCCCCCGCTGCAGGAAATAGCAGAGAAGCATGATGAGAAGGAGGCCAAGGGCGCTTCTCAGGGTGTCCGTCTTCATGGCGCCGCCTCCCCGTAATCCAGGATCAGGAATACCTGGCCCAGGGACGCCAGCTCTGCGGAGGGGGTCACGATGCCCACCTGGCCGTAGCCGCCGTCCTCCCGAAAGGCGCCGCTGAGCTTCCCGATCACCAGTCCGGCGGGGAAGACGCCCCCCGCCCCGGAGGTGAGGACCGTGTCCCCCAGCTCCAGACCGGCGTTTTCAAACACGTAGGTGAGCTTCAGCTGCCCCTCCCGCATAAGCTCGAAGTCCCCCTCCGCCACGGCGGAGAGGCCGGAGCCGTGCAGCACGGCGCCCATGGCCGCCTGCGGGTCGATGAGGGTGCGCACGGTGCAGGAATAGAAGCCCGTCTCCGTCACCACGCCCACCACGAAGCCGTTTTCGGTGATGACGCAGTCCCCGGTCTCCACCCCGGAGAAGCTGCCCTTGTCCAGGTCGAAGGTGGAGCTCCAGTTGGAGGAGCCCCAGGAGATGATGGAGGCGTCCAGCAGGGTATAGTCCGTGTGGCTGCGCTTCAGGTCCAGCAGGGTCCGCAGCCGCTCGTTCTCCGCGTTGGCGCCCTGGCTCTCCCGGACCTCCTCCTCCATGTCGGCGATGACGGCCTTCAGCCGGGCGTTCTCCTCCTTCAGGGCGTCCACCTCCGCCAGGGCGGTCTTCAGATCCCCCAGCCGGTCCAGCCACCGGCCCAGCTGCTTTTCCGCCGGGGCGGCGGCGGACTGAAAGATCCGGGTGGCGAAGTTGGGATGGCCGGTGAGACGGCCGATGCCGGTGAGCAGCAGCACCAGCACCAGGGCTCCCAGCACAAGGAGTCCCGCAGTCTTGAATACCTTACCCATGGCAGCCGGGAATCTCCACCCCGAAGGAACGCAGCATCGTGCCCAGGCGGCAGAGGGGAAGCCCCACCACCGTATAGAATTCCCCGTCGATGCGTTCCACAAAAAGGGCGGCCATGTCCTGGGCCCCGTAGGCCCCGGCCTTGTCCAGGGGGGAACCGGTGTCGATATAGTCCCAAATCTCCCCGTCCGTCAGTTCCCGGAACCAGACCTGCGCCCGGGCGCAGTCCGTCAGCAGCCGCTCCCCCTGCCGGAGGGCCATGCCGGTGTAAACGGTGTGCATCCGCCCGGAAAGGGCCCGGAGCATCCGGAAGGCGTCCTCCTTATCCCGGGGCTTGCCCAGGATGCGCCCCTCCAGGGAGACCACGGTGTCCGCTCCCAGGACAAGGCTGCCCTCCGGGGCCCTGGCGGCGGTATCCCCGGCCTTTTCCCCGGCCACGTACATCACCGCCTCCGGGATGGAAAGGTCCCGGGGGAAGGCCGCCTCGGTTTCGGCGGGAAGAACGGTCAGCTCAAAGCTGCCCAGCATTTCCAGAAGCTCCCTTCTTCGGGGGGAAGCGGAAGCCAGAATGAGTTTCGTTTTCATAATACAGCCCTTTGGTTCTGAAATTCGGCAGGAAGTTGCCCATGCCCAGATATCGCTCCGCCACGGAGACGCACTCCCCGGGGTTTTCGGTGGTAAAGCTCAGGTGCAGGCACCAGAGCCCCAGCCCCTCCAGATCCCGGAGCCGGTCCCCCAGGAAGAGCTTGTCCGGACTGTAGAGGACGCTGCGCCCCATCTCCTCGGTCACGGGGAACTGGCGGCCCCGCCGGTCCCGCAGGGTGTCCCCCCGTTCGCCGGGGGCGGAGAGGGAAGCCTCCGAGGTGAGCAGGGGCAGCCGTCCGTAGGCGAAAAGCTCCGTATCCAGGGACTTGGAGATCTCCGCGATCTCGCTGAGCCGCAGCTCCGGAGAGAGAACGGCGGACACGGCCCCCAGCTCCCGCAGGACCCGCAGGCTCCAGTCGTTCCAGACCTGGAGGCCGGGCCCGCAGCGGAGCCGGAAACCCAGCCTCCCGGCGGGAAGCAGGCTGTTCCAGCTTTCGGCCATGATATCGTTCACATGAAGCTCCCGCAGGCTGCGGAGGCTGCCGAAGAGCTCCTTCGCCTCTCCGGCGCCGTAGCGCCGGGGCAGCACCGCACAGACGCTGGTCTCTCCGTTTTCCCAGAAGGGGGTCACGGCGGCGGGCTCCCGCAGCAGCTCCTCCAAGGGAAGATAGAGGACCCGGGGCTTCAGGGCCGCCAGGGCCTCTGTCAGCTGGGCGGTTTTCCGCACGGAAAAGGTGACGTCCGGCTTCGGCCGTTCGGGCTCCACCCGGAGCAGGGGCGGCAGCTCGCCCACCCGGACCTCCGGCAGTTCGCCCCGCTTTTCCGCCAGCCTGGCCAGGGCCTCCCGGCGCATCTGGCCGATGTCGGCGCCGGAGAGGAAAAGCCCGGGCTCGGCCTGCACCGCCGTGTCCACGCAGCGGAAGGGCGTGCCCACAGTGTTGAACAGCTGCGTGCGGAGCAGGGCGGCGGTCAGCTCCCGCTTTCCTCCCCCGGCCTTCACCGGGATGGGGCCCGTGGCCCCGGCGGAGCGGCCCTCCGGGTCCGTGGCGACGATGCGGGAGAAATTCCCCCGCTTCACCTCGGCATACAGCTTTACCGGCACCCGCTGGTACTCCCCGTCGGCGGAATCCACCCGGAGAGAGCCCAGAAGGCCGCTGCCGCTCAGGCTCGGCCAGCGGCGCTCCTCCTGGGCTGGGAGCAGCGCCTCCGCGGGCGAGCCCCGGAACAGGGCGTCGGTCCCGCCCTCGGGGAAGAAGGTCTTCATCAGGTGCTGCAGGTCCCTGGGCGCGGGGGCCTTCCCCTCGTTCAGGGCGCGGCGGAAAATGTCGGAGGCCATGGCGGCGCATTCCGGGCGCTGCCCCTCGCACTGCAGGCTCAGGGCGCTGAGGCCAAGCGCTCCCCATTCCGCGGGACCGCCGCTCCACAGGATGCATTTCAGGGCCGGGCGAAGCTCGGCGTTCCGTCCCAGGCAGAGGTATTTTTCCCGGCATTCCCGGCCGCAGCCGGGGGCCTCTCCGGCAAAGGCGCTGAGGCGGCAGGTCCCCAGGGCGGGACAGACCCGGCCGAAGAGCACCGCCTCTGTTTCCAGCTTTGTGTGGGTGCAGACATGGCGCAGCTCGTCCCGGCTGAGCTGGGGAGGCAGCAGCAGCCGCCTTGCCCCCAGGGCCTCCAGGGTCCTGGTTCCCGCCGCGTCGCTGACGGCGAAGCCCTCGCCCGCCTCCAGCCGAAGCTCCGGCAGGAGCAGCCGCAGGGCGCGGAGGAAGCCGGGGTCGCCCACGCAGAGGGCGTCCACCCCGCTTCGGGCCAGGTCCAGAGCAGCGTCCAGAGCGGCCCGGAACCGGGCGCCGGAAAGGGGCAGATCCATGGCCACGGAGAGGCGGACCCCCCGGACCCGGCACCAGACGGCGGCCTTCCGGATATCCTCCCGGCTGAGCCCTGTAAGGCTGTAGTCCTGCAATCCCACCCGGACCGCGTCGGCCCCGGCGGCCACCGCCGCCCGAAGGGCCTCTGCCGAGGAGACCCGGCAAAGCAGCTCCATTCCGTCCATCCCCCTTTCGCCGATCCGTCGCGGCGGAGATTTGTCTAAGCAATAAATTATATCATACCGGTCTGCGTTTTCATAGGGGGTAGGGGCGGCTTTTTGCCCGGAAGCGGAAAAAAACCTTTTCGCTGTCGGGGAGAAAATCGGCTTGCAGGAGCGGGGTCCCGGAAGTATAATGTGACGGTGAGAATGCGACTGGATTCGACTGCGAAAGGGGGGGCGGCCCATGGCCGAAGAGATCCTGCTGACGCGGCCTGCGCCGCTGACCATCGGGGCGGAGGACGCGGATAAGCTGCTGCGGCTGGGCAGCGGGGACGCGGCGCTGCTGTATCTCTATCTGCTGAAGAACGGCGGCCGGCTGGACCGGGAGACCGCCGCCCGGGAGCTGCGGCTCTCCATGCCCCTGGCCGAGTGCATGGCCCTCCTGCGGGAGGCTGGGCTGGTGCGGGGAGACGCGCCGCCCCTTCCCAAGCCCCCGGTCGCTCCCAAGGAACGGGGAGGACTGCCGGAGTACACCGCCGCCGAGGTGCGGGAACGGGCCGACACGGACCAGGGCTTCCGGGAGCTGCTGGACGAGACCTCCGATCGCCTGGGCCGGGTCCTCACCGGGGCGGATATGAAGATGCTCTTCGGGATCTACAACGACCTGGGCCTGCCCCCGGATGTGATCCTCCTCATGCTGAACTACTGCCTGGAGAACTGCCGCCGCCTCTTCGGGCCGGGGCGGAAGCCCACCCTGCGGCAGATCGAGAAAGAGGCCTTCATCTGGTATCAGGAGGAGCTGTTCACCCTGGAGCTGGCGGACCGCTATCTCCGGGAGCGGGCGGCGAAGCGGGGTAAGCTGGGGGAGCTCAGCGGCCTGCTGGGCATCCGGAACCGGACCCTGGCCCCCACGGAGGAGCGGTACATGCTCTCCTGGCTGGACATGGGCTTCGGGCAGGAGGCCATCCTCCGGGCCTATGATAAAACCGTAAGCAAGAAGGGCGAGCTGGCCTGGCCCTATATGAACCGCATTCTGGAAAACTGGCACGCCAAGGGCCTGCACACCGTGCCGGAGATCGAGGCCGGAGACCGGCCCCCCCGGCGGGGGCGGACCCCGGCGGACCCCGCCGCCGCCCGGCCCGAGGCCGGGGAGTACGACCGGATGCGGGATTACATGAACAAGCTGAACGGAGGCGGAGAGCATGGCACTTGACGGAAAGATCCTGCGCCGGGCCCTGGACCGCTATGAGGAGCAGGGCCGCCGCCGGGCCGAGGAGACCCGCCGCCTGCGGGAGAAGCTCTATGCCCTGGATCCCCGCCTGCCGGAGCTGGACGCCCGGCTTCGGGCCAGCGTGGCAGAGGCCGCCGCCGTGGCCCTGGGCAGCGGGGGAGACCCCGTGAAGGCCGTGGAGGCCATCCAGGAGGAGAACCTCCGGCTCCAGGAGGAGCGCAGAAAGCGCATCGCCGCTCTGGGCTGCCCCGAAGGCTGCATCGACGACGAGCCCGCCTGTCCCCTCTGCGGCGACCGGGGCTATGTGGGCACAAAGCCCTGCCGCTGCCTGATGGCCGTCTATCGGGAGGAGCAGAGGAAGGAGCTCAGCCGCCTGCTGGACCTGCAGGGAGAGCGCTTCGAGGCCTTTCAGCTGCGGTATTACGACGACCGGCCGGACCCGGTCTCCGGGGTCAGTCCCCGGCAGCACATGGAGATGGTCTGGCGCATCTGCCGCCGCTACGCCGAGACCTTCGGGGAGGGGAGCGGCAACCTCTTCCTCACCGGGGCCCCCGGCCTGGGGAAGACCTTCCTCTCGGCCTGCATTGCCGGGGCCGTGGCGGAGCGGGGCTGCAGCGTGGTCTACGACACGGCGGTGAATGTGGTCTCCCGCTTTGAAGAGGCCCGCTTCGGCCGCCGGGGCGAGCAGGAGGAGGCGGAAGCGGACGTGCGCCGCTGCCTCCGCTGCGACCTGCTGATCCTGGACGACCTGGGCACGGAGATGAGCACCGCCTTCAGCGTCAGCGTCATCTACGAGCTGCTGAACACCCGCCTCCGGGAGGGGAAGAGCATGGTGGTCTCCTCCAACCTCAGCGCCGAGGAGCTGGGGCGGCGCTATTCCCCCCAGATCGGCTCCCGGCTGGCGGGGGGCTTTGAGAACCTGAAATTCTACGGCAGGGACATCCGCCTGCAGAAAAAGGAAGGGCGGTAGACCGGCATGCGCATGGTGGTCATCGGCAGCGTATTTGTGGACCTGAAGGGCTATCCCCTGGGGGAGTACATCCCCCATGGCCGGAACACCGGCCGGATCGAAGAGGTCCACGGCGGCGTGGCCCGGAACATCGCCGAGGACCTGGCCGCAGCGGGGGAGAGGCCCGTCTTTCTGGGCCTGGTGGACCCCGGCGCCGCCGGGACCGGGGTGCGGGAGCATCTCCGGGACCGGGGGGTGGACGTGTCCCACCTCCGGACCCGGGCGGGGGGCATGGGCACCTGGCTGGCCGTCTTCAACCACCTGGGAGACGTGGAGGCCTCCATTTCCCGGCGGCCGGACCTGGGCCCCATCGCCGAAATCCTTCGGGAAGAGGGAGAGGAGATCTTCTCCCGGGCAGAGGCCCTGCTCCTGGAGCTGGACCTGGAGGAAGAGCCCCTGTCCCTGGCCCTGGAGCTGGCAGAGAAGCACGGCGTTCCGGTGTATGCCGCCGTCAGCGTCATGAGCCTGGCCCTGGAGCGCCGGGCTTACCTCCCCAGGACCGACCTCTTTGTCTGCAACCGGCAGGAGATGGGCCAGCTCTTCGGAGAATCCGGAGAGGAGCCGGCGCCGGAGGAGCTTGCCCGGCGGCTGTCGGAGCAGCTGGCCCGGGAGGGCATTCCCGCCATGGCCGTGACCCTGGGGGAGCGGGGGGCCGTGTGGGCGACGCAGGATGGCCGACGGGGCTGCTGCCCCGCCGTTCCGGCGGAGGTGGAGGATACCACCGGGGCGGGGGACGCCTTCTTTGCCGGGACCTGTCTTGGCCTGGTCCGGGGCAAAAGCCTGGACGAAGCCTGCCGGGTGGGGACAAGGCTGGCCGCCGCCGTCGTCGCCTCCCGGCGGAACGTGGCCCCGGACCTGGACCCGGAGGAGCTGGGATTATAACGATGAATTGAAAGTTCGGCCCCGGAGACGCCTTGGCGTCTCCGGGGCCGATGCCGTGGGGAGCTTCCTTATTCCAGGCTGTTCACCGTGCCGATGAAGAGGGGCATGCCGCTCTCGCAGTCCAGCACAAGATAGAGGAAGGGACGGTCCAGCACCACCCGGCGGGTGGGCTCCGCCTGGACGGAGGTGGCCCTGGCGATCACCGCCGCCGTGGCGGCCCCCGCCTGGGTCCCCTTCTCATCCAGCTTCAGGAAGGTCCGGTGCAGGACCTTCCCGATGTAGAGGTTATCGCCGTTCCGGCAGCGGCCCAGGGCGGAAAGGTCCGCCCGATCCGGGTCAAAGGCGTCGGCAGCCCCCAGGGCCGAGAGGGCGTCCTTCAGCTCCAGCTTGTCCTCCGCCGTGAACTTGGGGGTGGCCGTCACCACCCGTTCTCCCCCGGCGTTTTCCAGAAGACTGCGGAGCTGCTCCCCGCTGAGGCCGTCGAGATAGTCCTCCAGACTTAGCCCCTCCCGGGGGAGAATGGCGGCGAAGGCGTAGCGGCGGCCCTCGTAATACTTCAGGAAGCCCCGGCAGTTTTCGTCCTCCAGATAGCTGCCTTCCGTGGAATGGAGGAAGACTGCCTCCTGCTCCCTGCCGTCGGCGGCGGTGAAGAGGCCGGGCCGGACCTGGTCCTCCTCGTAGGTCTTCGCCCAGTCCGCCTCGAAGGCCAGGGCGCTGACCAGACAGAGCATGTCGTCCCTGTGAAGCTCCTCCAGGATGCCGTCGATCATGCCGTGGGTGTTCTCCCGGACAAAGCCGTTGATCCGCTCCAGGGCTTCCCCGTCAAAGGGCAGCTGCTCCGCCGATGCGCCGTATTTCTCCCGGCACTGGCTGAGGAAGGCAGGGTCCACCGTGAGCTCCGGATCGTCGGAGATCCAGATGCCGTCGGCCAGGTGCAGGGGGCCGTCCTCCCGGTCCAGGGCCGCCAGCCAGCTGCCCAGGGCGGCGTTCAGCTCTTCGATCCGGAAGCCCAGGGCGGCCTCCAGCCCCGCCAGGGTCTCGCCCGCCGCGCCGTTGGCCGCCATGCCCAGGGCGCAGAGGATGGAGGCGGGGGAGAGGAGGGCGTTCTCCGCCGGGTCCCGGCGGAGAAGCCCCAGCGCCAGGTCCAGGGCCCCGGCCAGGTCCGCCGGGGTCCCCTCCTCCCAGGTTTTGGAGGACAGGGCTTCCGCCGGGACGCTTTCCCCGGAGGGCGGGTCCCTTCGCTCCGGGGGAGCGGAGGACGCTTCCGGCTGCGCCGGGACCTTCCCGCCGCAGCCCGCCCCCAGGGACAGCAGCAGGAGCGCGGCGAGCAGAAGGGATATCAGCTTTCGTTTCATGGTGTACCTCCCGTATTGCAGGTGCTGTTCTTCGCCTCCTTGGACGAGGGAAACCAAAAAAAGTTCCGCCGGGCCAGGGGGCCCGGCGGAAACCGTGTCGGCGCATGGATATCCGGGTCAATCCGCCTGGGGAAGTCCCTCCCCCCGGAGCCGGGGAAGTCCTCAGGGGCTGTAGCTGCCGGACAGCTCGATGCTCTCCATTTCCTTGCCGCTGTAGCTGCCCAGCAGCTCCCAGCGCACCGAAAGGTTGAAGCTCAGCTGCGAGGCGGGAATCTCCCTCGTCCAGACGTAGATGGGCGTCTTGGCGGTGCCGCCCTCTACCAGGATGGGATCCGTGGAGAAGGTATAGGTCTCTCCGTTGAAGGTCAGGGTGTTGCTGCGCCGGTCCCCCACGTCCAGACTGTAGGATTCCAGAGAGAGGGTGACGGTCAGCTTCACCGTGTCCGCAGAGACGGAGACGGCCTGCCAGTCGGCCACCAGGTTCAGGGCCGTGCCCGTGTCGCTGCGGAAGCTGCCGGATACGTTCACATCGCCGCCCACCGGGACGGCGGCGGGCGCCGGGGTCACCGCGGGCTCCGGGGTGACAGCCGGTTCGTCGGGTGCCGGGGTCTCTGCCGGCTCCGGCGTGGGGGTGGCCGC